>Ga0307515_10002707_pt1 | contig 37927 bp, 17 predicted proteins | sample 17_EM_MG_FD_194513 | JGI IMG/M metagenome (GOLD analysis project Ga0307515, IMG submission 194513) | Populus trichocarpa ectomycorrhiza microbial communities from riparian zone in the Pacific Northwest, United States - 17_EM | ecosystem: Host-associated > Plants > Roots > Unclassified | place... | reverse complement strand
GCTACTTTACCTGCTGCTGTGGTTCGTGGCATGGTAGTAGGGGTATTGGGTAATTCTAGGTAATTTCTTTAGGGGTTCTGATCTGTGCGTGTCTTATAGATCCTTTCCTTAGGGTTCTATTCTTTTCTTTTAGGTCCTATCCTTGGGGTCCTATTCTATATTCTTATCCTATTTGTAGTCTTGTAGATATATTTAAGTTCCTTCTTAGGAAGAAAGAGTAGAGAGAGCTTTAGATAATGTTAGCGACTTAGTTAATCGAGGCATGGGCACGGCAAAAGGGACGCGCAAGCCTATATGATTGGATTGTCTATAAACGAGAATCTAAAGCTAAAGAAAAGGAAAGGAAAGGATAGGTAGCAACGCGAGGAGTTATATACAATCCCTAGTCACGTGAGAGTCACGTGAGCCCTGCGTCTACCATAACGTCTACCATAGCTGCCGCTTTCTGCCAGTGCCGTAACAAGTATATTAACAAGTTTAATAAGAAAGATATTTTTAATACTACTAACTAAAAGGCTTTAAAAAGTATTAAAGACTTTTTATAGCCCTTTAAGCGCGTTATAAAGAAGATAGAAGGTAATTATATAATGCTTAATAAGGTCTTATATATAATAGACTTTATAGTAAAACATTTTAAGATATCTTTTAAAAAGTACGCTATAAATCTAAAGCTCTATAACTATATACGTACTAGTTAGCACGCCTTTAATAAATACTACCTAAAGACGGATAAAGTTACCGCCTATGGCGTAGCTCTACTACTAGTACCTTACTAGCGGAAGAACTATATTACTTATAATTAGAAGGCCTCTTAGAGGAAGCTAGTAATTAATATAGCTTAAAAGCTCTAGGTAACTTAATACAAGAATATATATAAGGGTAAGGTAGCTATATAGAAAGCTTCTAAACACGTTTAAGAACCTAATATATATAATATTTGGAATAAGAAATAATTAGTCCTTAACACAATCGATAATAAATTTAATTACTTTATTAACGCCTCCCCTACAAGCCTTCCTCTAGGTATAACTACTTTTAATTAATAGCTTACTCTGAGCAATTGCGCTAACTACCTATACCTCTACTATATAGCAATTAATATTCTTTCTATACCCCCTATATCGGCTAAACCAGAATATATTTTCTTAAAAGCTTAGCAGATAATATCCTAGCAATAAATAAGGCTTAGACTAGGGAATATTAAAAAAACGGAGTACTTAAAGTTATAGATAAGAATAGGGCTTATAGCAGGATAAAGAAAGGAGCTTATATTAGGTATAAATATTATAGCTAAGGATTAGGGAGGGGTGCAGGAAGGCGTTAGCGACGGCGATAGCAACAATTAATTATAACACTATGCTAAGACTGGCGATAGAGCTTACCTAAGCTATATTCATTATATACATTCAAATCATAAATATTTTTGGCGCGCTTATGAATTAAATGAATATTTGGCATAAATATGCATGCATTCATTACTAAGACCACTGGGTCCGACACTTTCTCTACTTCGGACCACTTCCAGAAGGGCTCCTCAAGCAAGTTGATGACGAGGCATGGTGCAATGCTCTTAGAATAGCGTCTGAAATGTCTGAAGCGGTGGCGTCCCATGATCCTGGGGTAAGATTTGAGCAGTGGCCGGAGGATCTCGCTCCAAACCTCAGTCCCGAAGCCAAGGGCATGATATCCAGAATGACGAATTTAGACCCCGCGGCCAGAGCAACGATAGACGAGATCTTAGAGCATCCTTGGTGGTGATGGGCTGTTTTTATTGCGAAGAGAAACTAATAGTAGTTTAATTTAATGGCATTAGCTTGATTATTAGAGCTCGTCAGGACCCTCAACGATCTCTGACTGAACGCCGATCCTACGATTGTGAGCACCCCCGCAGCAGGCACCAAACGCCGTATCCTTCATTGTGCTAGTCGCCACCGTTACCTACTTCTTTGCCCACGCCCAGAAACACTGGCAGAACCAACCTGTAATAAAAAAAACGAATTGCATGGCCTTGAGAGATGACCTCTAAGTCGGGACTATCTGTAGCATCGCACGTAAATCCAGCACTAAGGAAACAGTAGTAGCAGATGTGGAGAACAGACTAACGTACACTGTAATGGTACGCACGTCGTACTGTTCCCCGCCTCGCGTGATACTGCTTAGACCCGTCCTTTGCTAAGCGGACGTCAAGTAGGTTATCGACATCGTGGATAAGCATGGCCCGGCTCTTCCTAATCAAGCGAATCAAGCAAAGCCGCCATCTCTCGCGCTTCCCTTACTTTCCATGTCTCCTTTATTGTACAGCGAGACCGCTTGCGAGATGGTAGGCTGCGCTGGAGAGGCGCATCAACAGAAGAATGGTGGGACTCGTCAGGTGAAGGAGAAGGTCTAGGAGCCCCGTGGAACCTCTCCCGCTGTGGGATTACAGGTTCAGGCTGAGGAGAGGGTTCGGTCGCCGTGAGAGATCGCTCCCCCGATCGTTTGTTTAGACCGGCGTCGGTATTGACTGAAGGCTGACGAAATGAATACTGCTCGATCGATTTGTGTTGCCGAGCACCACAGTCGCCTGGACCTCCTTCGCAAAAGCAAGGAGTTGTAGGCTCGGTTGGGCTCTCGTGCTTATCCCCGACGTCAATAATGCTATCCTCCTCGGCGCTAGATTATAGCTCGCTGACCCCAGAAAGCGGCCCATGGGATGATCCATCGGGAACCGCTCGTTGGCGTTCGACATGTATATCGGGCTTCTTAGGAAGAAATAGTGTGTACTGGTCCCGCTGCTCTCTCGACAGGCAGCGCATATAATCCAGTCTAGCGGCACTCTGCGGGAGGGAGGCGGACGAGGCGGCTGCTGGCGACGTAGCGCATTTGCCATGTCCCTCAAAAGGATTCGCTTTGGACAAGGCCGAACTTTAGTAAGCAGCGCGGAGTTCAACGGTCTCATCTTCTAATTCTTGCTCAGCTGCAGTGCTTGTGATTTCTGTGGCAATTTGTGAAAGTTGCTAAGAGGCTGCTCAGCCCCTTCACCGACATCTTTCCGAGTCGCCTGAGGTATATCGTCACGCCTTGGCCCAAGACTGCTACTGATAGCCTCCGGCAAGGTCTTCTTGCTATTGCCGTCCATTTGGTCGTCGCCATCGTCGTCGCCACTAAAAATGATTGGATTCTCTAGTTACAAGTATTAGCGCCGCTGAGCTAGATAAATACAAGTCCAACATGTAACCAACAAACCTTGGCTGTCTCCAGGAGTAATATTTCTGAAATTTTCTACGCGGTCCTCATTGACTAATGCTAATTCCGGGCTCATTCTTTGAGGTTGTAAGCGCTCATTCCGTATCTTTCGTGCGGCACAAGTATATCATGCATTTCCCTATCCGTAAGCTTATGATGGTCATCGGTGACAACACCGCGCTCTTTGCGCTCGTTCTTTTTTTGATCCACGGCCCTAAGTAGGTCATGCAATTTAGGGAGCTCGAAATCGTCGTCGTCGTCGTCGTCGTCGTCGTCGCGGGTAACGCTAAGGCATCATCAAACTGCCCTAAATCAGCGAGTTTACGTGACGGTCATGTTACGCTACAATAGTAATGATTGCGAGCGTTGAGGATGGAACCAGATCGCTACTCACACCTCTCTCTGCGTCGAGTTGTGCGACAAGAGCTGAAGCGTGTTGCAAAATTCTCTCTGATGAAGTGTTTTTCCCCATTAAGGATGTGGCATAGGCGTTATAACCCCAAGCTAATATACGGGCTCGCTTGAGGTACATAGAAAGAAGCTTTGGATGCTTCAACCAGCAGATGCCCTGCTCTTGAGACGTCCAGGTTTTGATTCGGTCCCCATTGAGGCCATGGACAGCAACTATACTGTTTATACAGTGAGGTTAGACCTAGACTAGAACTCTAGGTCGGTGTTTGTGCTCTGGAAACTCGAGTGCGCACTTACTCTACTTCTGGCTCGGACGGTATAGTTCTGAGAAACCGTAGTTCTCCATGATTTAGATATAAAGGTAGCCGTATATGAAATCTTTAGTATGGTTCTTCTGGTATGTAGGCACTCAAAGAGTTGAATGGCTAAGAAAATGGATCCAGGTTGTAGGCTGCCACCGCTGTGCCACACTCGTGGAATGCCTTAATCACGCGACTATATGTCTCGCAATGGGGTACTGGGATGCTTCTATGCACGGCCGGATACAAGCGCATAGCAAAGTGAAAAATGGGTTGAAACACCATCAAACTAGTCGTTTGATATCAAGTATTGCATGAACGCTTACGTCTCTATTCCGACGGCTCTAAGGTGCATGAAAAAGGAAACGCCGGAGGCGCAGGATGACCTCAGCGCCTAAAGAAAGCTTCAGATACCTTACCGCGGCTTAAATAGCAATTCTTGATTCAAAACTAGTGCTGCACGTTACCATTCCCAGCTGATGTGCGTCGTGCACGTGAATGGATGGATAACGCCATGACGCACTTGTCTTCAAGGAGCTTGTGGAAAACCATTCTAATCTTAATTCTAACCTTCATTATCTAGAAATTCTGCTAATTGTCACTCTTCGCCGATTCTTTTAACAGATGCATAACTGGAAAGTGTTTTGGGCTGCAGTCCCGAAGCCACATGAACAAGAGTGATCGGGCACCTTTGCTTTTGCCAGCCTATCCGCACCGCCGTGTTAACTTGCATGAAGCTCTACGGCACGATGCCTTAACAAGCGTTACACGTGCAAGCCACGTCCGGGACATGGAGAAACAGCGTCGATCTCAGTCCATGCAGGAAGGAGCCGGCTCTTGTTCATTGCGAAACACTTGAGATTTCTCGGGCAGCTAGCTGATAAACTCATCGTCAAATCCTTCACACTATATATCCTCGAGCAAGGAAGAAGGATCATATTGCCGGTATCTTTTCTTCGCCTCCCTTATGTTATATTGGGGGCCGCTACGGAACCTTGAGTCAGTCACCAACCAAAATGAAGGGATAACAGAAGATCAAACGATTGCCCGCTGGCTGCGCCACTCCCGGAAGATGTAATCTCGCTTGATTGGGTGAAACGCATTAACCTCGTCCTATTTTCGGTTCATCGAACTGGATTCCAAAACCCCGATGCAAGTCCTAGTTGTTTCTGCAAGGCTGTCACGTCGTCTGAGCTTTGCTACGCCATCCCACAAAGCGAGGCATAGCTAGGACCAACGCCCATGACCAGTTCTTTACATTCATATTGATACTCCCCTCACAGCTGGGAAAGCTTCAATCGAATAGTAAATTCAAGTGGCATGCACTCATTCATCCAAAATCCATAATCCGGGTACAGGTCGACTTCAAACGCCCTCTATAGCTTCAATTGTCCTAAGGCTGCAACGTCCGGCCGAATTGGACAATAGCCTTTTTAGATGGCTGGAGAATACAACTATAACCAACTTTCTTCACTCCATGATCCACAGGACGTAGCAGAGTGAGCATTTACAATATTGCATTTCCTCACAATAGGAGCCTATATTAACATCTTTCCAGCAGGCATGATATTCCGTTCGATTCGGCAACCACTCTAAATTCCGAAGCCTCTCCACGATATTCACGCTCTTCGCCTGTTGACGACCAGCGTAATGACCGCGCGAGCATAAAAAGCTTCTCAAGTTACTCTTCCAGCGGAAGCCTAGAGAAGATAAAACATGGCCTAGGAATCCGTCGTCTCCGACGGAAGCTAGTCGGAGGAAGACCTTCAATAAGGGAAGAATACACATATGAGACCGAATTTGCGCGCATCGGTAAAGGATGGTGGAAAGACCAGCAGCTAGTTGACCGGTCCATTCGGTCCATGGCGCTGCTCACGGCTGTTTTTGCAATCGCAATAGTCATTGTCTGCGCCACAAATGTGAAATTATTTGCAAAACGGCCGAATTTACATTCAACATCGATTGGAGGAAACAACAAGTCTTGCAAGTCGGTTGAGCGGACCAATACGGTATGAAAAACTTACCTTTCGTACTGAGGAGTCCGATTCGATGGATGGGATCCCACAAAAATGTCGCGCCTGTTAAATAGAAAGTGACCAGAGGAGAAACTAAAGGGTCCGAAATTCCCACACCCCTGAAAAAGCTCTTTCTAAAATGGGCATCAAGTTGTACGAAATAATTCCTAAGCGTATTTTCAATACAGTCAGGTTTGTAGAAAACTTGCTGCTCTCCATATCAGGACAGCGGGATCGTGCGACCATTCATCTTATCTGTTCTCTAGTTTTACTTTCTTAAATAGATACTGACAAATGTACAGGCACTCCTTCTCATTATCAACGTCGCAGCTACAATGATATTGGGGATGTCCAATACCTATCAACAGCTTGTGACATCTTTAAAGATCAGGGATATCAAATGGGTTTTGCAGAAATTCGGAGACAGTCGTGTTGGCACTAACTCGCCATTCTCAATAAATCGCAAACGGGAGGGCAAAGTTTCTTCATGGTTGGCTTGGCTGCTCCTCATTTGTACATCTATGGTGAGACTTTTCCTCCTGCGTCTAGCAGCTCATGGGCTGATAACCATAAATAGCCAGTACACTTTCTTGCTAACTCGTTGATCGGCCCTTCACTTATTCTCTCCCCTCCTTCAGTAATTGAGTTCAATGCGACCACTTCTTTCAACTACCCCAACTTCTACATTACCAACTACACCAACTTCTACCTTACAGACAACCAAATTTCTCTCGAAGACCCGGCCTCCTTTGTCTGTTGGAGTGCTTTTCGGACGGGGACAGCACATTTCCCTATGAATACCACTAGCTTGAGTGAGGATTCAGACGGTGTCTATGGTTTCAGCGCTGATAGCCTCGGCATTTTCTATACGCGTCTTGTGGTCCGTTACGGGAAGGAAAACTGCACTCAACATGCTAATCAAACTACTGACGTGAGTCACGTTGAAACCGAATGGGTAAGAAACATATATGACTATCTGCGATTCGGCATTGGTGACTGTCATATGGGGACAGATGTTATCTGTTACATCGACGGGGATGACGTAAAGCCTTCACAGTGTCGGCTGAGCATTCGTATGCAGGCGGCCTTCATTCTCGCAGGTTGTCTTGTCATCAAGGCAATCTACATGATCATGGTCAATCTCAAGGCACGCGGGGAAATCAAGACTCATTGCCTGACATTTGGGGATGTAATAGTGGCGTCTGCATCAGACCCCGAACTCCGGGTCAGGGGTGAATGCCTGGTTAACGCCGAGGAGAATTATCGCCATCATACAGAACACTCATGCCACAAACATTGTACGGCCGAGTCTTCTGCAACCGGCGGTAAGTAAACTAACCACTTCTGGCTTTCAGTCACTTTTCAACCAAACAAAACTAATTAACCTCAGACGAAATTGGGCACTGTCAGAAGTGCAAGAGATACAACATCGTCAACAAAAATGTCGGATATCCTCAGCCGACTATCGCGACGAAGTTCAAGAAATCTCTAGTGGCTAACATGGGCAGCACTGCCCTAACTCAAGTGTAGGTATTCCCGTGTCTGCCTATCAAGGATACTGTTACTGATAAGTCGTGTAGTGGCCTTTTGACGGCTTGTAGCGTTGTTATGCTAGCAGTCTCGCTTTTTATTGCACTGTTAGTAGGTAAGGCGTACTCTTATAATAAAAAATACTGCCAGAGAAATAATGAGGTTTGGCAATACTGCAACATGTCAAGTGCGGCACAATTTGCTTCGGAGTCAGGTGGCTGGGGTGGTTTTAATTCCAGCTTAGTAGCCGCCAGTTTACCTGCAGATCGTCTAGGGAGCGAATTCTTGAGTTTTTGTATCTCGAACGGGGCTCAATTCATCTATTCGCTTCTTTATCTGATGTTAATTTACAACGTTACCTTGATCTGCCAAGAGCGCGATTGGGGCAGCCTGGAAACCGGCCGTCGTCGATTGCGTTGCACAGTTGTCAAAGGAGAATCGTTTTCGCAAGACTACCTGTTGCAACTGCCGAAGATGATTCTTTTTCCACTCATGGGCTACAGCGTTCTCACGCATTGGATGCTTGGGCAGGCACTTCAGACTCAGGAGTTGATCTGGCTTGACGACAACTATGCTCCAGGGCAATCCGTCGAACACTCGAAGTATTACGTGAGTAATATAACATCTCTTAAACTATTCCAGTCGCTAATTCCCGCAGATTGTGTATGCAGCATACCCTGTATGGCTCGCAACCGTTCTAATCCTCGCCATGACTGGAGTTTGTTGGTGGGCCTTCACATACAAACGAGAGGGCTTCCTGCCGCAGATGTTCGGCTCTATCAGAACCTGCTGCGCTGCGACGACGAACCTAGATGACTTCCCATGGTAAGTTTCCTCCCCCAAACTTTCCGCAAAACTTGCTCTAACTGAATGCAATTAGGTACGGTATTCAGTGGGGAGACTTGGGAATGGGCAAGCAGTTCCGTCATGCTGGTCTCTCTGCTGAGGCGGTGGAGAATATTCACCCGAACGAACTCTACGCGGGACAGGAATCGGAAGATGATCTGCAGAATCGTTTTCACGAACGTGAGCCCCTCGACGGCAGAGGCTCCGGCGATGACATTGCTGGGTGGGGCACATGACTCTTGGAGAGATATTGAATGCCTCGTTACCAGTGGTATTGCGCGCTAGAGTCTCTAGCTGAGAGTAGGACTTGCGTAGGGAGTTAGATACTCAAAGAAAACGGAAAGCTTGGTTTCTAAATCTGACGGCTCATGATGATGACTGAGATGTACAACAGCTCCATGGGCATTAAAGGCTAGGATATTTCGGATTTTTCTTTTTAACTAGACAAGAGAATGTCTTGTTGATACCATACATATAGAATGAAAGAATTTTTGGGCAGGCGATTGGAGCACTTTAAACGGAATTTTTGATCGCATGCCTCTTAGTTACCTTTCAGAATGACGTCGGTTGTTCTTAGTATATTTGGGTGGACCAACGAGACGTTTCTATACTAGCAACAAGCATGGGAGGCTCCTCCTCGGTGCCGGGTTTTCAATCGTTGCCAACCGGCAGTTCTCATTTTGCATTTCTGAATAGATTCAAGATGGTTAGCTGAGACCATGAGAATTAAACTACAGCCTTAAGGAAGCCTTTTGCTCACGTAGGAAAGTTTGTATATTTCACTCTTAAAATCTTCGAGGGTTCGTCCAAAATAAGAATACTACATCACCAAGTACATCCCGCCTTGGCCCCCACAAGACTGGACAGACCAACATGATAGGTAGCAATCCGCAAGGGTATCCAAGGATTATTTTAAGGAGGATTCGAAGGATTTGAGACTCGTATCGCACGGTCGCCACTACCGAGGGTACGTCCCACGTGCCGTTAAAAACAGGCCCATCGGCCGTAACGCATCTTTAACTTCAGGCACATGTCTGAAGATCAACCAAAGCACGATTCCTCCTTGGTCTTTGGTAGGCGTTGTGGCAATTGAGCACCCAAATGGCCTAAGGTTTGTTCGGTTGCAAAACCGTCAGATTGAATACATATGAACTGAAAGTCCGGCAGAAAGAACACGTTCCTTCCCGATTTGACACGCGTCTGTGGCTCTACGGGTTGCACGGACGCGTGCAAATCTAAAGCCTTTATTAAACAAGGAGCTTCGAGCTCCATATTAAAATGATGCTAAGAGCTTTATTTTAGAAGCTGTATACGGTAAAGTTGCCAATGTTTTAGCGTGCTATTCTAGCGTTTTACCAGTGGTGAGAGGGATATTAAAATTTTGAGGCTGTGCAGACAAAATCACTCCAAATCAACAGATTATTAACTGAATCTGAGGCCTCCACATTAAACCGAACAACCCCCTAGCTTCAATATCGGAGCTTGGAATGAGCTAGGTATATTGCACATCTCGCAAATAGTTTAGTCGATAAAACAACCTCACCTCCCGGCTCCTCTCCTGCTTTCTTAGGTACGAATTCAGACTTCAACTCTCACCATCGATGCACAACTTGATTCGGAATGACCTCCTTTTACGTTCCATGAGTAATTGCTCAATCCTCGATAAACGTCACCCGTCCAATTCCCTTTTTTTTTCTCTAAACAAATCCGACTTCACATCTCACCATCAGTACACAATCCGAGAAAAAAGCCCATTGAATCCAAATTTTCATGCTGTAATTCGTCCTGCTAGCGTATGTGTAGTCTGGGTATCTGAAGTAAATAAAAACTGCTGCTGCACATCTCGAGAGCTTTCACCAACGCCTGAAAATGCTCTCACGCCAACCCCCCATCCTCAATCCCCAACCTCATTACCAACCCCTTAGGAAACCCAATTTTGTAACCCGGCCATACCATCCAGACCGGTTATAGGAATAGAGCCGAAATAAGCTTAGAAAACAATCGTTCTTTTTACAAGACGCAGCCAAACAGGCGTCTCCAACAACAATCGGAAAAAATATAAAAATATAAAAAAATATAAAAAGAATAAGAAGACCCAGCACCGTGTTAACAACCCAGCACCATTCCAACAACCCAGAAAACCAGAGAGGGAAAAAAAAGAGACAAACCCCTCCAACCTCTCACCCAGCAACCTCCACCCCGGCGCCCGGCGGCGCCACCACAGCAGGCGCAAAGTACGCATACTCCAGCGGCGGCGCCACGCTGCGCGGCTCCCACATCGCGTCCGCCTCCGCACGCACCATCTCCTCGGCCAGACTCGCCCGCAGCACCGCGCTGCCCTCCTCGCTGCCCTCCGCCGCAATCTGCACGGGGGCTTTGAGGCTCAGGCTCGGGTCGCCGACGCCCGGGCCGTGGACCGAGAGGTGCAGGTTCAGGCTGTAGACGCGCGAGATGAGACAGGTGTGGAAGGTGGGGACGAAGTTCTTGGAAGCGGGCAGGGTGATAGGGACGAGGATTTTGGCGGTGTAGAAGCTGCGGGATGCGTGGTGGGATTTTGAGGGGCGAGGGATGCTGCTGCTGGAGGGGGAGGTGGTGGACGAGCAATCGGAGATGCCAGAGTCGCGGCGGGCGAGGTCGGCGGCGTTGGCTGCGGCGGAGGTGGAGGTGGTGGTGGTGGTGGAGGCTGAGGGTGGGTGCTGCGTCCACTGGGCCGAGGCAACGCAGAGCGTGGACAGCGGGACGGACTCGGAGTAGTAGCCCTGCGTGAGGTCGATGCCCATGCTGGCGCGGGAGGGGAAGGCGTGGCGCGGGGCGCTGGCGTAGAAGGTCGCGACCTTGAGCTTCGTGGCGAGCGTGTTGAGGCGCGGGGGCTGGGCGGCCTCGCCGGCGGGGTCGAAGCGGAGGAGCACTTGCGCCATCGTGGTGATGGGGCCTGCGGTCGTCGAGCGCGCGCCGGGGATGCGGAGGGCTTTCGGTTGCGTGCTCTCCATCACCAGCGTGCCCAGCTTGCCCTTGAATAGCCCCTTGCGGATCGTCTTCTCCTGCCGCAACCGGTACTCGTCGTCTTTGGGGTCGATGTTCAGGGGTGGCTGCTCGTCGAATGCGGGCTTCACGCGCACCTTCCTCATCTTGTCGGCGAGCACGACTGCCGCGCCGTCAGAGTCGCGGTATTGGGTCACCCTCACGTTTATGCCGTACGTGATGCGGGACATTTCGGGCGCGAGATCATCCAACAGCGTGCCGCCGTGCCCAGCCAGCTCCGGGTCTCCCAAGCTCGGCGGGAGCTGGAGGTGTGTCTCGCGGACGTGGTCGCTTGCGGTCTTGTGGATGCATGCTTTTGGGAGGAGCTGGTTCGGGACGACGAATGTGAAGGGGAAGGTGTATGTCTTTCCAGCGGCAGCGATGCGGGGCTGTGGCAGGAGCGACTCGTCAATGGGTTGAGTCAGCTTTAGAAAGCGGTGAGTCGCCTCTGTTCGGCCCGATATTGTTGGTGCGCTCGTGAGCCGGTCGACGTGAGTCTTGGCCACGCCTGGTTGGTATAGTCGTTAGCCAAATAATTGGGACGGAATAATAAAATAATCTGGAATCCACAAACCAATAAAGGCGATCTCGATATGGTCAAATCTGATGTCGTTAACTGGCGTTACTGACACGATTCCCTCTATACGGTCCATGGTTGAGTAGCTCGTCACGTAGGAGCCGTGGGCCCCGTGAGCGTCCTTAAGCTGAATGTCGACCATCGGCCTCCCCATCTGGGCGAGGTTCCGGACTTTGTATCCAATCTGATTCCCGATTGAATGCATCGAAGTAGCGGAAGAGGAAGCCATTGCGGCTTTAGGGGTGAGAGGGGAGAAGAACGGACAAAGGAAGTGGCACACGGTAAGAGAAATGGCCAAATGCGGAGTAAATCCGGGGAGGGGGCTTCAACAGTATCGAGCAATAATAAAGGCTGACTATAGACGCGCTTCTTTGTAGATTTTAAATCCTGGAAAGGAGGGAATATGCCAGGCTTATATTGTTGGAGAATGCCAACCACCGGTTGATGATGGATTTGAGTCATCCTGACTTTCTGCGATGCGGTTCATGGGCGCATGGACGCATGCATGCACGAGGCACAAGCCTTGAACTCCGCGCCTGGGATAGCGTTGAGCTTGGCTCCTCGCCTGTTATGTACTGCACTGCAGGGCGTGCTTTGAAATTCGCCAATTCCGCGCCATCACTGATAAGACTAAGCCCTAACAAGGCCGAAATCATGTTGGAAAGGCGTGGGAATGACGCCTCAAGTGCCCCTCCCACTGCAGTCCACTGCGTGAGCACGTTGAGCGCCATCTCCTCTCACCAACCTTGGCTCGTATATAGTGGATCATTAGGTAGCGAATTGCACCAAGCTCACTGTCATCTCCCTAACAGCAGTTTGAGCCTTGGAATTGGTAATCGCCCACTTCCGCGACAGTATACGTTAAGTCCAAACGCTTTTTAGCTCCACGAACATGCGGCAAGTGGATATACGTTGCCTTTACAATTATGAGGTTGCATGTCAACTACTCCAAATAAAGAATGCGGTTGAATTTTTTCTCGGTACCTTGATGGCTGATTGGCGAGAAAAATTTCCCCCTGTAATTGGATGACTCCCGAATCTTCAATCGCGCTTCCATTTCGCGGACGCCGCAGCAAAGAATGTTCCCGAATCCGAGACTGGCAAAGCAATACTTGTAATTCGCAAGGCGCCAGCACGTCAAGCCTGGCGTGAATCGATGAAGCCCCCGTGGTCGTGAGAGCCGTCATAGTGTCAATCGAAGGGCGCGTTTGTGGCGTTCATGTGCCTGGAGCATTAATCATCAATTGCTTAGGTGATGCCGATGTCGGCAGCGAATGGGCGTTGGACTTCGATGATCTATTCTGAGCATTCGTCTTCCCTACTCCGAAGCCTGGAAATCATGTCCGCCATCTGTCCATTTATGAGTCTTTTTGACATGTGTACGCCAGCCATCGCATCCTTCTCTACTTTAGATTCATTGCGGCAAAGACTGCATATGAACTATTCCAGCCCGGTCGGAGCAGCAGCCTATTTGGTTCATCCCCGAATTACTGTTGTGTGTTCTTTTTGGACGACTGAACACCTGGGGTCTGTTTGAATCAATTGCACAATTAATCTCTGACCTCACCTCAACTTTTGTCAGCTACTTCCACCGCTTCACTGTATTGGGAATGGAGACTTATAACTCCATATTTTCCTCTCTTTGTAAACTCTTGCATTCAGAAATTCGTAACTTTCAGGAATTCCTACTTTAATTACTTGTTCACAATGCTTTTACTAGATGATGAGGGCCCTCTATATCAACCCCGACGACGAATGGACTTAATACAAATAGATTCTACAAACATGAATATTTTACCAATACATAATCTCATTCTCTACCTTACCTATCTTTCAAACCACTTCACCGTAGGTCTTGTTATCACAATTATTACCATTCATCAAGATTCCCGACTCTGCCAATTAAATTTAAGACTGCTTTATTTCTTTCTCAGCTTTACTCCCCTCAATCGAGAGGCCCTTCATATTACAGTGATCAAGACTCACCAACTCATCCGTTTCCATGCTTCTTTACCCCCCACGTCAATTTCATCGTTATTAATCAAGGCCTTCGATGAGCATGCAAAGGAAGTTACGATTCATCAGCAACTGTTTACGCCTGGCTCTACAAAACTTTACCTCCGCAGACTCGCAGACTCTCAAGCCAACTACTCTCTCGACACCTAACCCTTTCGGCACAACATCTGGCAGTCGAAAGCACCTACGAGCACCGTGCCCCGTCACCCGCTGAATCGTACCGGCACAGTCCGATCCGGTCGGCCCCTTTTCGTTAGCCGCTGGGGCGGAAAACACGACTACGGTTCGCAGATAGCTGGCAAATACAGCTCTGCCGGAGGACTCAACCCGGTGGTCCTATCGAGGTTGCTTTATTAACTGAAGACAGCCTACTAAGATTCGCATCGTCCACCAGCTATTGGCGTTAGGGGGCTGCGTGGTGTGGGTAATACCGACGTCTCTGTAAGAGCGGAAGAAGAGCGGGGACGAGAAGGAGGGCGAGAGGAAGAATAGGAGGAGGAACCATTACTCCCGGTGGCCGTACGATAGAATCAACGCGCCCGGCGTGATTTACATGTAGAGCCGATTTCCTTATAAGGTATGAAGAAACAGAATCGGATAGGAATGAGGGATGGGATGTAGATATGCAGGAAACACCCTTACCCCCGTATAAGAGATCCTCAACATCACGCAGATTTAAACCCGAGAGGATGCGCTTTTAAAGGGCTAGTTTAAAACGAGGACGGAGAGCTATGCCATGTTCGCCACTGCCGTTTTCCTTGGTTGGAATTGCTACCAACTGGATGTTAAAACTGCATTTCTCCATGGAGATCTGGAGGAAGTATACGGTCAAGGCAAAGCATCTCAGCAGCCAAATCAATTGACGAGGTCGCAATGAGTATTACTATTCTGAAACATCTTGAAAGGACCACAACACCACAAACCAGAGCGTTACGACGAAGCAAAGCTGGACACCCCATCCATGCACTTGGAGGACATAGGTTGTGGGAAGTTTTGACGTTATCTATTCGTCTTGTAACATAGATTCGTTGTCTTACAGAATCGGATAAAAGGACTATGGGTTTTGGCACGCTGTCTACTAATACTAAGGGATCGATTGCGCTGGCGCGCTAATCTCCTTCGGATATTTGATCGATTTCTTGGTCTGAGGGACTTTGGTGAGATTTGTATGGAAGCACAAGCGTTTTTTGTATGGGAAAACTCACAATTTTCAACGAAATTGATTAAGATCCCTACGTCTCTTAAGGTAAAAATTATATCAAATTACTCAGGAGACCTAGCTCTATAGATTATGAGATTTTAGGCTTTTTACGCCTTTATGCGGGCCCGTACGTGAGGGTGCTTATACTTTTAGCAATAGGAATTTTAACTTTAACGAAATTAATCTCAGATTTGGGAGGAGATAATGTATTTTAAAGGCCTTTAATACATAAAGTAGCCCCCTAAGATTTATTTATGAACTTCTAAAGACCTTATTTTACTATGTCGTGGAGGAAATCCCCTTATAAAATCGCTAGAACTAAGACTTTTGCTTATGCTTTTAACAAAACTCGCCAAAGTGCCTACCTAAAAAAATTACGTCTGAGCTCGCTGAGGTAAAATCTAGAGGCCTGATTTTAGTAGCCAATCAAGCCCTATATCGTCCCGTTTAATATATAAGATATAGGTATTAGTTTTAGTCAAGAGTAGTAGATATAGGGTTCTTAATGGTTAAGTTTTAGGTAGTTCTATAATATACCACGATCGTGATATTAATATACACGTCGAAAATAAATATCTAAGCGCGTCTTTCTAACTTAAGCCTCGTCGCCTGCGAATACGTGTTACGGACCTTATAGCAAGCGTGTCACGACTACTTAGAGACGAGTTGGACGAGCTACTGAAGGTGTTACCGCATCGTTACGCGTAACATGCCTAGTCAGGGGTTCGGCTAAAGACTTGGCGCCCTGGCGCTTATATAACATGTCTCTAGCTCCTGTATATACCTCTTCTTCTTCTCCTTAGCTTAGCATCTTTGTAATACGGCATTCGTTTGGGCTTCACCTTAGAGGTATTTATTCGAGCCGTTATAGGAGGTAGTACTGGCTACGATGGAACCGGTAGAACTATGTAACGAATAGTAGACAAGTTATATAATATTAAACGTATTAAACGCGTTAAACGCATTAAACGACGCTAAGCCTTACGTTTAATATAGATATTACGTATATTACGTATAAAGGGATTTTTTAGAAGTATGGTTATATATTTAAGGACCTATAGTCCCTACTATAGATAGTTCTCTCTTTATAGTAAATCTTAGGATATAACTAGAGTTAATCTATTAGGTATATACTCTACCCGTTAAAGCCTATTGACTTTATTTACCTATATACCTAGCCGAATAATAAATCTATTATAGTAGAGAGAGATAATAAGATACTACTAAAGGTAGTAACTGTAACACTATTTATAGCAACGTGTTACGGACCTTATATTAGTAGTTATACAGCTACTAAGAGAGGATATAAACGGATTGGTTATAATAGCGTAGGAGGTACTAAAACCAATCAAACTATAGGATAGAGACTAGGTAAGTTATATAAGGAAGTTATATATTTATACTTAGGACGTAAAAGCGTAAGGGTATAGGAACGTAGGGCGTACCAATATACTAATATACTAACGTACTAAAGGGATTTCTTAAGGGTACGGTTATATATTTAAAGGGTTATAGTCCCTTCCTAAATAGTTTTCTCTTTATAGTAAATTTCGGAATATAACTGGAGTTAAACTACTGGGTATATACTCTACTAGTTAAATCTTATTACTTTTTATTTATCTATATACCTAGCCTATTAATAAGTCTACCGTAGTATCTACTATAAGGCTTTATTATATATTTACTACTAAGGTTATAGTAGATATAATAATAAGGTGTTACCTATAATAACGCTAGGAGTAGTAAGCTCTAAGTTTTATAGAGATATAAGTATAGCGGAAAGTAGTAACGACTTATAAGCAGTTACGGTAGCGTAATTAAGGGAAGCAGTAGACTGTATAAATATTAATTAGGTAGGTTTTAAAAATAAATATAATAACTTTGGAATAATAAAGATAAAGGTACCTTTAATTATATAATACTTAGGCGAAAAGCTAAAGTTTAAAGGATTCCTTATATAAATAAAACTTAAGATATAATATAAAGGAACTAAGCTATCTACCCTAGCGGATTAGATCGCGTATATAGGGTTATTCTTAATAGGTCAAGCGTAAAAATAGGTTAGCTATAACTAGTTTAGAAATTCAGTATATATAGCTATATACATAACAAGTTTCCACCCCCCCCCTTCTACAGGGTTTGAAGATAAATAGTAAGTTTTAAAGATTATTAATTATAAGAATATTAATAATAGAATATAGTATAAAGTAAAACGGATAGGCTATAATAAAACTACTTAGGAACTATTATAGAACTTAAAAAACGCTATAAAAAAGGTAGAGGAGTATTAAAAGAAATTAGATTAGGTAATATTAATAAAAAAGGGTTATAAAGGAACGAGTTACTTAAAGGCGACCTAAGAGGAGCATCTACTAAGCTACTTAGAGTTATTTCTCTCTCTCTTGGAGTAGAATCCCTTTTTTAGCCTCTTCTAGTTCTTAAAGGCCTTACTTAGTAAGATAGAGCTCCTTTAAACAAACTTTTATATAAACCTTTTTAAGATAGAATAACCGAGCGTAAGCAGCTAGTTAAGTATTTAAGACTCTTTAGTATAAAGAAATTAAAACTTAGCTAGAGTATAATCTTACTTAGTATATAAACGTTTAAAATTACTATAGGCTAGAGAGAGTTAGTCTTTTAACTTTATAGTAGCGGATTAAATCTATGACCTTATAATAGATTAGATGAGGTATTAAATACCTATAAAGGATAGTAAAATGTATATACTTAATATTAAAGACGAATTAAATATTATAGAACAATTAAATATTTACTTATATATACTTAGTATATAAAGAAGGTTAGTAACTAGTTAAAGCCGTAATTATAATATATATTAACTTCTTCTCTATATTACAGGAATAGGATAGTATAGCTTTATTAAGTAATAGTATAATAGTTACTAGCTAGTTATAATAATTAAATATAAAGGATCTAATAAAAAAAGTATTAAGAATAATAAAGGTTACTAAATTAAAAATAGAAACACTATACCTTTAATAGATAACTTAGAGATATAGAATATCTTTAAGGACAAAGGTAAAGAGGAGGGGGATAGATTACGGACCTTATATTAGTAGTAGTATAACTACTAAGAAGAGATATAAATAGGTTAGTTAAAATAGTATAAAAGGTATTAGAACTAATTAAGCTATAGAATAAGGGGTAGCTAAGTTATATAGCTAGTTATAGACCAACTATCTAAAATAAGACACTTAATCGCCTGCCCTAGTATATTAGCACATACTATTACTTAACTATTTCTAGATTATATATAGAAACTCTATAAACTCCTTAAAATAATTATCTCTAATAGAGGCCGCTGGTTTATCTTTATATTTTAAAAAGAACTAACTACCTAGCTCCGCGCTAAAGTGTTATTATTTACTATATATTATCTATAAATGAATAGCTAAACAGAACGTATTAAAGCTATAATAGAATCGTATATTTAAATATATTTCTTATACTTATAGGACGACTAGATTAACTAGCTTATATTCGCTAAGTTTACTAGAAATAACTCTATCTTAAAAACTATAAAGGTATCCCTATTCCTAGCTAACCACGGCTAGTATTTATAAATATGTTTTAAAGCCTTAGGTAATACCCCTTATCCTATATATTACGCCCTATAAGTTATAAAAGTAGATAATTTATAAAGAGAATAAAAGAACTATAATAGTTCCTTACTAATAAAATATTATAGGCTTAATCTATCTAGAAAGCCGTAGCGAATAGGAACCAAACCCTAGCACCGGCCTATTAAGTTAGTAATTTTATCTAGCTAGATTTAAGAAACTCAAATATAAACTAACCTCCTAAGAAACTTAATTGGAAGAACGCTAGCCTTTATAAGGTTAAAAAGGTTGTTTTTTCTTATACCTATTAACTAAAGCTCCCTAATATAGTTAAAACCTACCCTATATTCTATTCGTTGGTCCTTTACCCTACTACCCTTATATTAAACGCCCTGCCTAAATTAATTTAAAACCCTCCCCTACTAGTTAGAGTAGATAGTAAAAATAAATACTTTATTAAAAGAATTAATAATATTAAGTATAATAAACGGGAACGCTAATATATATACCTTATAAAATAGAGAGGCTATATTAAGCCCTTATCCTATAAAACGCCTATATTTATCTAAAATTGGTCTATATAGAATACCAAGCTTAAAAATATGCGTATATTGTATACAGATTTAAGTAATAAAAAAATTATTAACTATACCTTTTAAATACACTTTTAATAATATAGATATAAGAGGCCAGTCCGACCGAAATATATAATTCTCTAATTAATAATATAGACTAAGAGTTATAGATAAGTAAAAGGTAAGTTAAAGGTAAGTTAAAGGTAGAACGAGCTTTACGTATTAAAGGACAAATGCTTTTTAACCTCTTCTATTTAGAGACTAATCGCTAGTTCTTCTCTAGAGGAGAACTAGTATTACAGTGCTGTAATGAAGTAGACTAAATAACTACGTTATAGTATAAAGAGGGGAAGAAGGTAGAAAGGGGGTATTGTATACAAATAGTAGGGCCAGTCGCTAAGTCGCTAGTGGTAGGCTAGCCAACAGTAGGAAATAGTATAAGATAGTATGAAATAGTATACGTTAGGTCAGTGCCGTAATAGTACTCCTTTCCCCTAAATGGTTTGGTTCCTAAACTAAATAGATAATTTAAAAATAGGCAGTATACGGGGTTGCCTATTTTTTACCACAAAGATATTAGTTCTGCTTACCGCCCTTAACTAAGCTAATAGCAATTTTCTATACCGGGCATAAAAAATCCTAATTGGTTAGTTTAGTAAGTAAGGTCGGTAGAACTCTATACCGCCACCTAAATCGATCCGTATAGCGTTTCTTAGCAAGAATTTAGCCAATTAGATAACTTTAACCGTTAGTTAAAGTTCTATAACATCTTAACCACCATAAATTTTAATATAGTGGTTAGCCGTAACCTTAGCGTGACTTTTCCTTATCTCGTGCCTAGTTTGGGGGTCTTAGCTTCTTAGGGTGTTGCTTATAAAAGCGCTATATAGCTTATTCGTAACCATTTAGGTCTTCCTCTAGCTGCTAGGTTATATCCTTATAATATTTCTATTTAATCTTATAAGTTAGGCCCTAGGGGTCTTCGTTATGTACATTAAGGATTTTCTTAAACTCCTATTTATCTTTTATATTGCTGTTATTATCTCTCTCTACTACTTATCCTTGTATATTACGGCGCTCTATAGTATTAATATTTGCTTAACTAGGGATCTTTTTAGTAGCTTAGAGGCGGACCTTAAATATATAAAAGAATTTATTTACTTAAATATAGTCCGGGAGGTTTATTATAACTACCCCTTAGTATACTGCGAGTATAGGATATAGGCCGTCCTATTTATTGTCCTATTTCTTCTTAGGTCTGTTTATCTTTATATTTTTTAAGCTAACTATAATTATATCGCCTTTATAGAATAACACGCTCTTATCCCTATAGGTATTAATATTATCTTTATAGCGTTACTATAAAATCTGGGCTAGGGCCTTAAGCTATATTAATATCCGCTTAAAGCGGTTGGCTATAAAGTTTACGCGGAAGAACTCCTTCTTTACTTATACTAATAGTATTAGTAGGTAGGGGCTAGTAGGCTTAATTCTAAGGCGAGGGTTAAAGCTATAGTTTATAAAAAACGGGGAAATGCCTATACTTTTGTTGACTTAGTTATTTATAGTAAACTTAGTAAGTAGTAGGTAATTAACCTAGTTGTCCTATATAAAGCTAATAAAAGTATAGAGGTATTTATTTACGGTAGCATTAATAATTTTAGTTTGGCCGTCTATTTCTAGGTACTAGGCTAAGCTTAGTTATAAGGTTGTCTTAAGGCGTTTACTTAGTTATTACCAGAAGTCGCTAATAAATTATATACCGCGATCGGAGATAATTGTGCTTAGTGTACTATGGAGCTTATATATATTATTAATAAAGCTATTAACTAGCTTTTTTATTAAGAGTCCTATTACTAGAATAAGATATTATATTTTAGTTAAGCGGTCTATAATAATAAGGATATATTTATATGCCTTACTATAGCGTTAGTATACTAGTAGCGTTATAATATAGTTAATTAAGATATTGGTCTATAGGTAAGTGGGTAATTTTAGTAGCTTTAGGAAACCGGGCGGGGTAGAATAAGGGGTTTTAGTGCGAAAGTATAGGGTATAGTCTTTAATAAAGGTAGCTATAAACTAGGAGATTTCTAGCTACTAGTATATTCGGTTTAAAAGGTTAAGAGTTTTAACCTAGCCGGAGTAACTAGCGGGGCCGCTGCTATAAGAGCGATAGGTAACTTCTAGGTAAAGGTCTAGGGCGTTAGGGATAAAGAGATATTAGCGGAAGTAGATCTATTTATTAACGATACTATATTCTAACTTATTATAATAAAGTAATTTCCTAATCTTTTTTAGCTAATAGCGAGCTTTCTAATTATATAGGGCTGCTACTATATCTTTTGCAAGTTTATTCTCCTAGTATCCTAGCCAAATTAACTTATTTAGTAACTTTTCGGCTATTTTAGGGTCTAGAGCGGCTATAAACTTTATATTATTAGAGTTATAGGACTTATATAGTAATTCTTCTAAGATTATAAGGTTAACTTTTTAGGGCGGTATAACGACTTAGGCTTAGTGGCGGAGGTATTTATTATTAGCGTCCTTAGGCCTTATTCCTAGTAGCCAGCTTAGGGCGTTAGGGAGCGTAGCTTTATTACTAGGTCTATATATAATTACAAAGTTAAACTATAAAAGGAACTCTGCCTACTAGACTTAGTACTAGTTTAGCTGCTTAGTAGTTATAAACGTCTATAGGTTTTTATAGTTGGTAATAATTTTAAACAGCTCCTTAGTCCCTTATAGCTTAGGACGCTATTCCTTTAAAGCCTTAATAATAGCTAAGAGTTCTTTATTATAGATTTTATAGTTATACTTTAGTATAAAGTGCTTTACGGAGAAGAATGCGACCGGTCTTAATTTTCTATTATTATTATATTAGGAAAGGACTCTGCTAAAAGCCTAATTTAATATATCTATCTCTACTACTGTTTTCTTTATATAGTTATAGTATGCTAGTACTAGTGCTAAAGTAAAGGCTTCCTTAAGGGCCTTAAACAATTTAGCTTATTTTAGTCCCTATAGCTATCTAATATCCTTCTTTAGGAGTTTTATTATAGGTATAGCAATAGCAGAGTAGCCTTAGATAAATTATTAGTAGAAGTTCGCAAAGCTAAGAAATTGTTATAGTTTTTTAATTAATATTAGGTCCTTTTATTCCTATAAGGCCTATACCTTCTTAGGGTCTATAGTTATGCTATTAGTTAAGATAATTAAGCTAAGGTATTTTGTTTTAGTAGAGTAAAACTTAAACTTATTAATATTAATCTGAAGTCCAGCATTACTAAGTCTTTAGATAACTTTATTTATATACTTAGTATACTTAGCGCGTATTTTAGAAAAGATAAGGACGTTATTAAGGTAGGCAGTGTAGTAGTTATTAAGGGCGTTATGTAAAATATAGTTAATATAGTTTTAGAACGTAGCGGGTATATTATAGAGGCTAAATAGTATAACTAGTATTTTATAGAGTCTAAACCGGGTAATAAATGCTATAAGCTACTTATAGCCCTCCGAAATCCGGATCTAGTTAAACGTAGTAATTATATTAAGTTTAGTAAAGTACTTAGCACTATAAAGTGCGTTAAGTATTTTGCGGATTAGTAGCAGTAGGTATTAATTATTAATAGTAACTATATTTAGGCCTTAGTAGTTATAGTAGATTTACACACCGCTACTAGGCTTAGTAGTAAGGACGAGTAGTACGGTAGCTAGTAAGGTTAATTTGCGGATAAAACCCTTATCTAGCATTTTATTAATCCACTTCTTTATACACCTAAATTTAGTAGGTAAGAGTGGTCTATTTTTATAGTATAGGGCCTAGTTTCCGGGGGTGATCTTAATTTTATAGTCCTATAGTCGGTAAGGGGGCAGCTTATCTGCGTTCTTAAGGAAGAAGTATTTAATATATTTACTAAACTCCTTTAGTAGGCGTTATAGAATATCTTTGCGGGTTAATCCTGGTTTACCTTTTAGGAATTTTTTAATATTAGTGTCGACTATCTTACAACGTAAAAGCTCGGGTTTAGTTTTTAGATTTATCTTAAGAAAGTTATAGAAATAGGGGGGAAGTACTTTACGGGCTTCCTTTATCGTATAGTTGCCTTCTACCAGCTAGTAGAAAGACCTTTTTAATAGGTTTAGTACTTCTATTAGGCCTATAGGCAGCTTTTTAAGTAGCTATTAGTGCTTATCTTATTTAACTAGTTTTACTAGCTCCCCTATATAAATCCTTATTACCTTTACGTCTTTTTATTTATAGAACTAGGTAAAATTAATAGTATAAGTGCATTTAATATTATCTAGGTTAGGGCGTGTCTAATTCTCTAGTACTATAGCTAGGCTAGCACGGCTTGGTTAGCCTAGGGGGGCGGAAATAAGGCGGCGGCCCTATATGGTACGCGTGGGAGATAGGTATAAGGTTAGGCGTTATAGTAGCGCGGTTTCTATTATCTAGGTCTTAGTAGTTCTATAGCTAATCCTTACTATAACGCGGGCTATAGTGTGTGTATATAGTATATAGCTTAGTTCTAGGTGTTAGGCTAGGCGGCTAGGGTTTAAATAGTGCCTAGGTTAGGGTTAGATTCTTAATAATAGCGGCATAAAGCGGACCTTCTTCCTTAGTCTCGGTAGGGCTAGCTAGCCTATTATTTTGGTCTTAAGTACTAGGGTAGTCCAGTCTTTTACTATCTTTTTTCTTTACAGTTATATAGGCTCCCCTTTATTAGGAACGTCTTTTACTATTAGGGCTTTATATACAGTTCTAGGCACTAGGCTTAGTAGTGCTAAGTATCTATATAGGGCGTCCCTACTAACATCGGTTATCCCCTATAGGAGGTAGTGCCTAGAGTAATAATCTAAGTTAAAGCGGATCTTAAGTTTCCTAAAGCTAAAACGGGGCTTATGCTTTTAAAGCTAGGGTATACCTAAGATAATTAGGGTAGTAGGCGAAAGTTTAGTAATAAAAAAGAGTATAGCTTTAGTATAGAGGCCGATTAATATTTAGGCGGTAAAGTAATCCGTAATAAGCGAAGTTAGGATACTATCTATAAGGTATAGTAGCCTAGGTGCTAGTAGCTTCTTAGTTATAACGTTATACTTTCTTATAATAGACTCTACGTCGGTAAATGCTATTATAGTACTACTAAAGTCTACTAGGCTTACTATATTAATATAAACTTAGGGGTATAGGTTACGTAATAAGGAGAGTTGGGTTTAAATAAGGATTAATTTCTTATTACTATTTACTAATTTAAGATTAAGTAGTAGTTTACTAATAGAAAGAACTAATTAATCTAGTAATAGGGACCTAATCTTCTTATCTTCCTCCTTATATAGTTTAAACCCTTAGACGTAACTTAGTTTAAGGGTCTGCCTTTTAATAACTAGGGTATAGGGCTGTCTTAGTAGGGCGGTCTAGTATCCATCTAGCTAGTAGTATTGGTCTTAGTTTTAGTTAGGGTATAGAAAGATAATACCTTACTAACAATATAGCCGTATTTGTATTCGCTAGCGCGAAGTCACTAATACTAGGCGTTATTAACGGGTTAGGCTTCTATATAGAGTATAGTTTAAAGTAACTAAGCTAAAGGGTTAAAGGGGGGGGGGTTGTCCGCCGCGGCTATAATAGGCTCCGCGGTTATTAGTTCGCGTTATTTAATAGGGTAGTATTAGGACTAGGTTTACTATCTTAGTGGGATTATAGGTATCCTTTTAGTGGCTAGGTAGGCCACAGGCAAGGTATAATCTATTATTAACGCGGCGCTTATACTTTATATCTAAAATTCTATTAAGGTTTATAGGTTCTCTAGTTACTATTAGGGTTAGGGTTAATATAGGGGCAGGGGCTTAGGTAGGTAGGCGGTGGTTAGCGTTCTTCTTAAGGTTGGCTTAGTATATATAGTTCGCGAGGTTCTTAGCGAATATATCTATCTACTTACTCTAACCTATATAGTTACTATTATTAATTTTATAGGTAAGTCTAAGTACCAGCTCTTCTATCTTTAGAGAAATAAACTTTTAAAATAGGTCTACCTTCTATTCGTTTATCTTCTTAGCGCGAACTATTAGCTTATTAAGCTCTCCCTTCTAGAACTAGTAATTACGCTCGCCCTAGGGGAAATAGTTAAGCTTATTCTTTACGACCTAGGTTATATTAAGGACCTTATAGTAGGTAGTAAGGTCTTTAAGCATATCTTCCTTAGTAGGCCATTTTTATATAAATGTGTTATTTAGGTTCTTATGCATAAGCTCTAAGCCCTACTTAATAAACTTATAGGCCTTATCCTTTAGTATATCTAAGATATAAAGGATCTAGGATTAAACTATATTAAAGTAGTCCTAGTCCTAGTTAAAGACTCCCTTAATCTTAATATGCTAGGTTTTAAAATTAGCTTATCGTTCTAGTAGAGTGCCTTTTCCGCTAAATATTAGCGGGTCTTTAGATCTCCGTTTTTTCTACTAGGTTACTACTATTATTATAAGGGTTGATTATTTTAGAACGGTAATAGTCTTTATTTAGGAGTTAATAGTTCCTATTTAGGAAGCGATAAGGGCACTAAGGTTTTTATTAGCTTTCTTATTGGCGGTGTTTGTGTTATATATATACTATAGTCCTACTTTAATATTATTAAGGAACTTATTAGTATAGTTAATAAGGGTAAGATAAGCTTTGCTAGGCTTAAAGGTCTTAGGGTATAGTAGGGAACGGCGGATTATCTACGTGATATTAGGGTATATCTCTATAAAGAGGTCTGCGAAAACGTTATAGGGGTTCTAGGTTTCGGCCATTTTGGCGTCATTAGTGTCGCCTATTTAGGCGCTAGGTAAAAACTAAGGATCGTTTTAGGACTGTACTAGGGACGTATTAGTTTTAGTAGAGGCGCGCGTAGGTCGCGATTGCTTTAGGGCGGAGGTTAATTAGCTAGGGTATAGGGAATTAGTAATTGTAACGGGGCGTAAATTAAAGATACTATAAACTATTACAGTGCTATAATAAAGTAGACTAAATAACTACGTTATAGTATAAAAAGGGGAAGAAGGTGGAAAGGGGGTATTATATATAAATAGTAGGGCCGGCCGCTAAGTCGCTAGTAGTGGGCTAGCTAATAGTAGGAAATAGTACAAGACAGTATAAAACAGTATGCGTTAGGTTAGTACCGTAATAGTAGTTATATCCTAGTAGTTTATAAACCCCTAAATTAGGAGTTTATAGTTTCCTAGTAAAACACTAAGATACTATAACTACTAGGGAATAAGAAAATGGTAAGAAAAACTATAAGAAATCCTAACCCCTATCCCTATCCTTTTACAATTTATTTCTGTCCTTTTGCTCTTTAATATATTTTTAAGAGCCTAATAGGAGTTGCCTCCTTTTAGAATCTTATCTGTTTTATTCTTCTATAGAATCTTCTTCGCGTACTAGTCTAGCAGCTTTAAGAGTCTTACAGTCTTTACTATTAGCAAAGTGTTTTTCTTTATAATTAATGTAAAGAGGGGTGGTATGCTAGCAAGGCTTGCCTATTATTATACAGGTAGAGTAGAAATAGTCTTTAGATAAATGTGCAGCTGTATAGTATCTATAGGCCCTAGTAGAGCACCTATCTCCTATATGGCCAAATTTTTAGCAGCTCGTATACTGCGTAGTAGGAGAGACTTCGAGGTATTTTACTACCTTAGTAGCTGTACCTGCAATTGATATCTCTTTTTACTTAAGGATTTCTTATCTTTTTTTATCGTTTTTTATAGTAAAAACTATAGAGCCAAATCTAGTCTAAGTAGTCCTTGTATCCTTATAGGATTAAAGGCCTCAATTTCTTCTTTTAGAAGCTTAGAGTCTCCTTATACTAAAAAAGGTAAGGTAGGAACCCTATAGGCTATAATTTAAACCTATAGTTCTAGTTTTTGTTCTCTTTAGAAGGTAAAGCAATTATGCCAAATATCCTTATATTTGACTAGGAAATCTACATTATACTCTTCTGTAGTTATAAGGAGAATATTTTGTTTTCCTTTAGTTCTAGCTATGGACGCTAGTACTAGCTTTTTTACTTACAGTTTTGATACAAATAGTTGATTGACTTTATTTCGTATAGAGAAGGTATCTAGAATTTGGTCCTTTTCGTCTGTAATTAAAACTAGTTTCCTTTCTTATAGCTGCTTTTTCTTACTTCTAGTAGAAGTAGAAGGGGTAGGAGACTGTAGTAATAAGGGTAGAGAGGACGAAGTAGGGAGGTCCTTCTTTAGCCTCTTTGCGTAGGTTTCTTTAATAGGGGCTACCTCCTTACGAAGAGCTCTTACTTCTTCAACCAGTCCTTTTAGGATATCTTTTACTTTTTCTTCTTCTTCCTTTGCAAAGGGGTTTTCTCCTATTAGGATACTTTCTATATAGTCTATTAGACGTCCAACTTGCTTTTCTTTTTCTTTATCTTAGATCCCTTTATAGGCCTCAATTAGATTCTCTAAGGCTTTGTTTAAATATTGTTCTAGAGAAAGGGACGTGCTAGCCGTAGTAGGCGTTGGTTTTATTGTCTTTTTTATAGGTTTTTAGTTATCGTTTTCAGGAGAAGACTGAGGATGTCCTCTTTTTTCTCCTATCCTAAATAGGCTAGGAGAAGGAGAAGGGGGAGAAAAAGTGGATATAGACTCTTTATCACTTATTTCTATAGGAAGTTTTTTTTTAGACTTATGAGTCTTTGGCATTTTGTGTCTTATAGGGGGGTTTTCTAGTTTTTACTATCCTTATACCCTTTCTCCTTACTAATCCTACTAGAAGATTTCTGGGGAGATTAGGCTAAAAGGTAGTAGAAAAACTAGCTCCTATTTTGTATTTTTGGTATTAGTGGTAGTAGCAGTAGTTTTAGTGTTCTTGTCCGTGCCTCGCTTATAAGCTAGGGCCACCCTTAAAGAAAATTTTTCTGTTAGGAAAAGGGGGTAAAATGACAAGTAAATCCACCTCTAGCTCGCTAGGCAATAGGAATTAGGTCTTAAAAGTTAGAAAATCAATTGTTTTTGATAGTAAGATGGGTATGCGTAAGTTTTGGAGTGTGGCGCTACCTTTTGGTAAGGTTGCATGTGCGGTAAAGGTTCCCAGGTCTACCTATTATATTGCAGCTAGAATAGGAGTAGTCTTTAGATAGGTGTGCTGCTGTATAAAACCGACAGGCCCTTATAGAGCATCTATCTCCTATATAGCTAAATTTTTGGCAGCTGGTTTATTATATAGTAGGAGAGACTTCTAGGTATTTAACTACCTTAGTAGCTACCCCTGCAATTAGGATTTCCTTCTTTTTAAGAATTTCCTATCTTTTCTCCTTATTTTCTATAGCGAAGACTATAGAGCTAAATCTGGTTTATAGATTATATCTTTTTTTCCTAGATAAAATCTACCTAGGTAGTTCCTGTATCCTAATAGGGTTAAAGGTCTCTATTTCTTTCTTTAGAAGTTTAGAACCTTCTAGTCTTAAAAAGGGGGTAATAGGGATACTGTATACTACTACCTAAACCTAGGGCTCTAGTTTTTGTTCTCTTTTAAAAGAGAAGCAGCTAAACTAGATTTCCTTATATTTAACTAGAAAGTCTGTATTGTATTCTTCTATAGTTATAAGGAAAATATTTTGTTTTTCTCTAGTTCTAGCTATAGAAGCTATAACTAGCTTCTCTATTTGCATCTTAGATATAAATAGTTTATTGACTTTGTTTTATATAGAGAAGATATCTAGAGGCTAGTCCTTTTGGTCTTTATCTATAACTAGGACTAATCTCCTTTCTTATAGCTGCTTTTTTTTTTCCCTAGTAGAAGTAGGGCTTGTAGAACTTATAGTGCTACTAGCTACCTTACTAGTAGGGGGAACTGAGGAGGTAGGAGGTAGAGAAGAAGAAGAAGAAGAAGAGAAGGAGAATGACGAAGATAGAGGAGCAAACGTAGACGAAGAGAGGCCCTTCTTTAGCTTTTCCGCATAGGTTTTAGGGGCTACCTCCTTACGGAGGGCTCTTACTTCTTCTATAAGTCCCCTGTTTTTTTTCTCTCTTTCTTTTATAGAAGGATTTTCTCCTACTATAATTCTTTATACGTCGTCCCTTATTTATTTAACCTGTTCTTTACTTTCTCCTTCTAGCCTTATATAAGCCTAGGTTAGGCTTTCTAGGGCCTTTTATAGGTGTTATTTTAGAGAAAGAGGGGAAAAACTTAGACTAGCCATCCTATACCTAGCTTATACTACATTTCTTTTTAAGTTTTAGTTACCCTTTTTAGGGGACAATAGGGGGTAGCTTCTTTTTCTTCTATTCTCTTTTATAAGAGCTAAAGACGGTTTATCTACTTCTTCTACCTCTATGTCTTTTCTAGATAGGCAGGGGGAAGACGGAGGAGAAGAAGAAGTAGATAAAAATTCGTCATCACTTATCTCTATAGGAGGCTTTATTTTAGGCTTAGTAGCCTTTACTATTTTGTATCTTGTAGCTTATAGCTTATAGCTTATAGGGGGGGTTTCCTAGTTTTTTTAGTAGATAATAACCTCCTTAGGTCTCTTATCTCCTTTAATAGAGGTGAAAAACTAGGTAAAAAGCCTTCCTAGTTTTTACTATCCTTTTTTATCCTTTTTCCTTACTAACCCTACTAGAGAGTTTCTGGGGAAATTAGACTAAAAGGTAGTAGAAAAACCAGGTAAAAAAGACTATAGTAGTTATTTTCTTCTCTATTAGAAGTAGAAAAAACTATTAGAAAAAATAACTTATTAGGCTTTTACTAGCAGAAAAGCTAGAAAAGGCAATCCTTCTCTTACTAAGGAAAATCTGACTAAAGGAGATATAGAAAAAGTACCTACACCCCCTATTTTATTAGGCCTTTTCTTTATTAGAAGAAAAGCCTAGGAAAAGTCTATTTTATAGTTTTAGTATTCCTATCCCTATCCTACCTATTTCGCTTATAAGCTAAGACTACCCCTAAGAAAAAATTTCTCTTAGGAAAAGGGGGGTTAAAAGGCGAATAAATCCACCTCTAGCTCGCTAGGCAGTAGGAATTAGGTCTTAAGAGTTAGAAAATTAATTGTTTTTAGTAGAAAGATAGGTATGCGTAAGTTTTAAAGTACGGTGCTACCTTTTAGTAAGGTTGCATGTGTAGTGTTTTTTTCCCTTAAGGGGTTTATATAAGGTGAGGATGTAAATAGGGAGTCCAATAATAGAATAATAGGTATATTGTATAGACAGAGACGAATCCTTAGGGGAAAAGGAGGAGTCTATATATAAGGTAGGAAGGGTTTTCCCTAGGCATGTATAGAGCACGTGCCTTACGGGTAAGTTACCCCTAGGTTACCCTAGGGTCGCCTATACCTTACGGCTATATAACTATCTACTTAGGTTTTACCTAATAATGCCCCCCCCTTTAAAAAGGGTCGTCCCTAATCCTTTATATACTTAAGCCTTAATAAAACCCCATAAAAAACCTTAATAAGGAAAAAATTTAAAGGGAAAAGAGCGTCTTAATTTTTTATATAGAGGGACAGGTAGTACACATATGCGGCGTAAAGATGTTAAGGAACTTTAACTAGCGGTTAAAGTTATCTAATTAGTTAGATTTGCTTTACTAAGACTTCCCTACATTTAACTAAGCTAGTAGTAATTTTATATACCTAGTATAGAAAATCCTAATAAGTCTATTTAGCAGATAGAGCTAGTAAAGCTTAATACTGTCGCCTAAATTTGGTAGACCAGAAATATTCCAAAGCTCGCTTATATAGGCAGGTTGCTAGTACCTTATAGGTAGGTTATAGGTTATTCGCATACAGCCAGATTCGTAAACGGTAAGGCTATATGCCTATTAAATCCGCCGCTAACCCTGCTTTGGCCTTACGCTATACCGGCGTAGCGCCGTATATACTTCGCGGGTAGGTTATAGGTTATTTATATATAGCTAGATTAGGACGGTAAGGCTATATACCTATTAGACCCGCCACTAACCTATACTTTAGCCTTATACGTTATCTGCGTAGCATATACGTAGAATAGTATATAAGTTATTAGTATAGGTTACTACTAGTAGGTTACTAGTAGGTTATAGACCCTAGTTAAATAAACCTTAGTTATAGACGGGCCTATTCTCTAATATATAAATAATCTGCTTAGCTAGCATAGAGTAACGGACTAGGTCTAAGAAGGGTGCTTTCTAAATTAAGGCTATAGTTTTTATAGCAATTATTACTTATTCTTTAATCCCTTAGAACGTCCTCTACTCCGCTTTAATACAGATTATATTTTAATAGCGGCGCTTACTTTTCACCTACGCTTCGGCTATAAGGCTAAGGTATCCCGCTTATGGTACTTATCTAGCAGCTATTAACAATTCTTAAGTTCTGTCTCGTATTTCCATTTATTATACTTATTTAGCTATCCTAGCCATTTAATAAGGTATTATAGTTATCTAGTACGATCCTAGTGGGCAATAATTGCTTCTACTTCCCAGCTACCTTTCTTAAGCTCTTTTACTACCAGGGGTTAAAACCTAGGGCGTGACCTATAAGGCTTTAGTAGGAAGATATAGAAGACTAGGTAGAGCCGTGCTATAGTAGGTAAAAGCTCTAGCTTATATACTTACTACCCTATATGCTCTAGAATTTAAAACGGTCCTATAAACTTATAGTTAAGCTTTTTATAGAGACATTTTATGCGGATGTTCTTAGAGGAGAGTAGGACTCGTTTGCTAATGGCGAAGTACTTAGCCAGGTAGTAATAAGTATAGTATTTTACCTAAAGCTTTTAGGCGTATATTATTAACGCTACCGCTACCTTATATATAAGGCGTAGGCGTTATAGATGCGTCTCTGCGAGTTAGATATTTATTAACTTAGATCCCTCCCTACCTTACTAAGCGTCTTAGACGCTGTCTAGGACTCTATTTAGGACGTTTAGTAGCTAGCCATAGGTGAGCTTAATAGGGGAACGCTTTATTATAGTATAGACCTTAAAGTTATAGGTAAAGGCTGCTTCTTTAAGCAGGGAGGCCTAATTAAACTGTTCCTAGTTTGTAAATATACGTAGGTATATCTTAAGCTCCTAGTTCTAACGCTCTATCTAACTATTTATATATAGGTAGAATATAGTACTAAGTTTACGTTAAACGCGAAGATGGTAGCATATATTGCTTTAGTACTCGCTTATAAATATACTGATACAGTGCTGTAATAAAGTAGATTAAATAACTACGTTATAGTATAAAGAGGGGAAGAAGGTGGAAAGGGGGTATTATATATAAATAGTAGGGCCAGCCGCTAAGTCGCTAGTGGTGGGCTAGCTAATAGTAGGAAATAGTACAAGACAGTATAAAATAGTATGCGTTAGGTTAGTGCCGTAACAGTACTCCTCTCCCCTAAATAGTTTGGTCCCTAAACTAAATAAATAACTTAAAAATAGGTAGTGTATAGGGTTACCTATTTTTTACCGCAAAGATATTAGCTTCGCTTACCGCCCTTAACTAAGCTAATAGCGATTTTCTATACCGGGCATGGAAAATCCTAATTGGTTAGTTTAGTAAGTAAGGTTAGTAGATCTCTATACCACCGCCTAAATTAATCCGCGTAGCGTTTCTTAGCAAGAATTTAGCTAATTAGATAACTTTAACCGCTAGTTAAAGTTCTATAATATCTTAACTACTATAAATTTTAATACGGTGGTCGGCCATAATCTTGGCGTAACTTTTCCTTATCTTATACCTAGTCTAGGGGTCCTAGCTTCTTAGGGTGTTGCTTATAAAAGCGCTATATAGCTTATTTACAACCCTTTAGGTCTTTCTCTAGCTGCTAGGTTATATCCTTATAATATTTCCATTTAATCTTATAAGTTAGGCCCTAGGGGTCTTCGTTATATATATTAAGGATTTTCTTAAACTCCTATTTGTCTTCTATATTGCCGTTATTATCTCTCTCTACTACTCGTCCTTATATATTATAGCGCTCTACAGTATTAATATTTACTTAGCTAGGGATTTCTTTAGTAGCCTAGAGGCGGACCTTAAATATATAAAAGGATTTATTTACTTAGATATGGTCCGGGAGGTCTACTACGACTACCCTTTAGTATACTGCGAGTACGGGGTATAGGCCGTCCTATTTATCGTCCTATTTCTTCTTAGGTTTATTTGTCTTTATATTTTCTAAGCTAACTATAACTATGTCGCCTTTATAGAATAACACGCTCTTATCCCTATAGGTATTAATATTATCTTTATAGCGTTACTGTAAAATCTAGGCTAGGGCCTTAAGCTATATTAATATCCGCTTAAAGCGGTTAGCTATAGAGTTTACGTAAAAGAACTCCTTCTTTACTTATGCTAATAGTATTAGTGGGTAAAGGCTAGCAGGCTTAATTCCAAGGCGAGGGTTAAAGCTATAGTTTATAAAAAATGGGGAGATGCCTATACTCTTATTAACTTAGTTATTTATAGTAAACTTAGTAAGCGGCAGGTAGTTAACCTAGTTATCCTATATAAAGCTAACAAAAGCATAGAGGTATTTATTTACGGCAGCGTTAATAATTTTAGTTTAGCCGTCCGTTTTTAGGTGTTAGGCTAAGCTTAGTTATAAGATTATCTTAAGGCGTTTACTTAATTGTCGCCAAAAGTTGCTAATAAATTGTGTGCCGTAATTGGAGATAATTATACTTAGTGCACTGTAGAGCTTATATACGTTATTAATAAAGCTATTAACTAGCTCCTTTATTAAGAGTCCTATTACTAAAATAAGGTGTCGTATTTTAGTTAGGCGGTCTATAATAATAAGGATATATTTATATACCTTACTATAGCGTTAGTATACTAGCAGCGTTATAATATAGTTAATTAAGATATTGGTCTATAGGTGGGCGGGTAATTCTAGTAGCTTTAGGAAACCAGGCGGGGTAAAATAGGGGGTCTTAGTATAAAAGTATAGGGCATAGTCTTTAACGAAGGTAGCTGTAAACTAGGAGATTTTTGGCTACTAGTATATTTAGTTTAAAAGGTTAAGAGTTTTAACCCAGCTAGGGTAATTAGTGGGGCCGCTACTATAAGAGTAATGGGTAACTTCTAGGTAGAGGTTTAGGGCGTTAGGGACGAAGAGATGTTAGCGGAAGTAGATCTGTTTGTTAATAATACTATATTCTAACTTATTGCAATAGAGTAATTTCCTAATTTTCTTTAGCTAGTAGCGAGCTTTCTAATTATATAGGGCTGCTACTATATCTCTTATAAGTTCGTTCTCTTAGTATCCTAGCTAAATTAACTCGTTTAGTAACTGTTTAGCTATTTTAGGGTCTAAAGCGGCTATAAACTCTACGTTGTTAGAGTTACGGGACTTATATAGTAATTCTTTTAAGATTATAGGTTAACTTTCTAAGGTGGTATAATAACTTAGGCTTAGTGGCGGAGGCGTTTATTATTAGTGTTTTTAGGCCTTATTCCTAGTAGCCGGCTTAAGATATTAAGGAGTATAGCTTTACTACTAGGTCTATATATAATTACAAAGTTAAACTATAAAAGGAACTCTGCCTACTAGACTTAGCGCTAGTTTAGCTGCTTAGTAGTTATAAACATCTATAGGTTCTTATAGTTAGTGATAATTTTAAACAGCTCCTTAGTCCCTTATAGTTTAGGACGCTATTCCTTTAAAGCCTTAACAATAGCTAAGAGTTCTTTATTATAGATCTTGTAGTTATACTTTAGCGCAAAGTGCTTTATAGAGAAGAATGTAACTAGTCTTAATTTTCCGTTATTATTATATTAGGAAAGGACTCTACCAGAAGCCTAATTTAATACGTCCATTTCTACTACTGTTTTCTTTATATAGTTATAGTATGCTAGTACTAGTGCTAAAGTAAAGGCTTCCTTAAGGGCCTTAAACGATTTAGCTTATTTTAGTCCTTATAGCTATCTAATATCCTTTTTTAGGAGTTTTATTATAGGTGTAGCGATAGTAGAGTAGCCTTAGATAAATCGTTAGTAGAAGTTCGCGAAGCTAAGAAATTGTTATAGTTCTTTAATTAATGTTAGGTCCTTCTATTCTTATAAGGCCTGTACCTTTTTAGGGTCTATAGTTATGCTATTAGTTAAGATAATTAAGCTGAGGTATTTTGTTTTAGTAGAGTAGAACTTAAACTTATTAATATTAATCTAAAGTCTAGCATTGCTAAGTCTTTAGATAACTTTATTTATATACTTAGTATACTTAGCGCTTATTTTAGAAAAGATAAGGACGTCGTTAAGATAGGCAGTATAGTAGTTGTTAAGGGCGTTGTGTAGAATATAATTAATATAGTTTTAGAATATAGCGGGTGCGTTATAGAGGCCGAATGGTATAACTAGTATTTTATAGAGTTTAAACTGGGTAATAAATACTATAAGTTACTTATAGCCCTCCGCAATCCGGATCTAGTTAAACGCAGTAATTATATTAAGTTTAGTAAAGTACTTAGCACTATAAAGTGCGTTAAGTATCTTATGGATTAGTAGCAGTAGGTATTAATTCTTAATAGTAACTATATTTAGGCCTTAGTAGTTATAGTAGATTTATATACCACCGCCGGGCTTAGTAGTAAGGAGGAGTAGTATAGTAGCTAGTAAGGTTAATTTGCGGATAAAACCCTTATCTAGTATCTTATTAATCCACTTCTTTATACACCTAAGTTTAGCAGGTAAAAGTGGTCTATTTTTATAGTATAGAGCCTAGTTTCTAGGGGCGATCTTAATTTTATAGTCCTATAGTTAGTAAGGGGGCAGCTTATTTATATTTTTAGGGAGGAAGTGCTTAATATATTAACTAAACTTCTTTAGTAAGCGTTATAGAGTGTCTTTATAGGTTAATCCTAGTTTGCCTTTTAGAAATTTTTTAATATTAGTGTTAACTATCTTCCGATATAAAAGCTTGGGTTTAGTTTTTAGATTTATTTTAAGAAAGTTATAGAAATAGGGGGGAAGCACTTTATGGGCTTCCTTTATTATATAGTCGCCTTTTACCAACCAGCAGAAAGACCTTTTTAATAGGTTCGGTACTTTTATTAGGCCTATAGGTAGCTCTTTAAGCAGCTATTAGTGCTTATCTTATTTAACTAGTTCTACTAGCTCCGCTATATAGATCCTTATTACCTTTACGTCTTTTTATTTATAAAACTGGGTGAAATTAATAGTATAAGTATATTTAATATTGTCTAGGTTAGGGCGTATCTAGTTCTCTAGTGCTACGGCTAGGCTAGTACAGCTTAATTAGCCTAGGGGGGCGGAAATAAGGCGGTGGCCCTATACGGTACGCGCGGGAGATAGGTGTAAGGTTAGGCGTTATAATGGCGCGGTTTTTATTATCTAGGTTTTAGTAGTTCTATAGCTAGTCCTTACTATAACGCGAGCTATAGTGTATATATATAGTATATGGCTTAGTTCTAGGTGTTAGGCTAGGCGGCTAGGGTTTAAATAGTGCCTAGGTTAGGGTTGGATTTTTAGTAATAGCGGCGTGAAGCGGACCTTCTTCCTTAGTCTTGGTAGGGCTAGCTAGCCTATTATTTTAGTCTTAAGTACTAGGATAGTCCAGTCTTTTACTATTTTATTTCTTTGCAGCTATATAGGCTCCCCTTTATTAGGAACGTCTTCTACTATTAGGGCTTTGTATATAGTCCTAGGCACTAGGCTTAGTAGTACTAAGTATCCGCATAGGGCGTCCCTACTAACGTCGGTTATCCCCTACGGGAGGTAGTGCCTAGAGTAGTAGTCTAAGTTAAAGCGGATTTTAAGTTTCCTAAAGCTAGGACGGGGCTTATACTTCTAAAGCTAAGGCATACCTAAAATAATTAAAATAGTAGGCGAGAGTTTAGTAATAAAAAAGAGTATAGCTTTAGTATGGAGGCCGATTAATATTTAGGTGGTAAAGTAGTCCGTAATAAGTAAAGTTGGGATGCTGTTTATAAGGCGTAGTGGCCTAGGTACTAGCAGCTTCTTAGTTATAACATTATACTTTCTTATAATAGACTTTGCGTTAGTAAATGCCATTATAGTACTACCGGAGTCTACTAGGCTTACTATATTAATATAAACTTAGGGGTATAGGTTACGTAATAAGGAGAGTTAGGTTTAAATAAGGATTAATTTCTTGTTACTATTTGCTAATCTAAGATTAAGTAGTAGTTTACTAATAGAAAGGACTAATTAATCTAGTAATAGGGACCTAATCTTCTTGTCTTCCTCCTTATATAGTTTAAACCCTTAGGCGTAACTTAGTTTAAAGGTCTGCCTTTTAACGACTAGGGTATAGGGCTGTCTTAATAGGGCGGTCTAGTGTTCGTCTGGCTAGTAGTGTTGGTCTTAGTTTTAGTTAGGGTATAGAAAGACAATACCTTGCCGATAACGTGGCTGTGTTTATATTCGCTAGCATAAAGTTACTAATACTAGGCGTTATTAACGGGTTAGGCTCCTATATAGGGCATAGTTTGGAGTAACTAAGCCGTAGGGTTAAAGGGGGGGGGGTTGTCTACCGCGGCTATAATAGGCTCCGCGGTTGCTGCGTCTATAATAGACTTTAAGGTTACCGCGTCCGCGGTTATTAGTTTATATTATTTAATGGGGTAGTATTAGAACTAGGTTTACTATCTTAGTAGGGTTATAGGTATCCTTTTAGTGGC
>Ga0307515_10002706_pt1 | contig 37932 bp, 41 predicted proteins | sample 17_EM_MG_FD_194513 | JGI IMG/M metagenome (GOLD analysis project Ga0307515, IMG submission 194513) | Populus trichocarpa ectomycorrhiza microbial communities from riparian zone in the Pacific Northwest, United States - 17_EM | ecosystem: Host-associated > Plants > Roots > Unclassified | place... | reverse complement strand
CGGGCGCTGGAGGCAGGGACGAACATCCCGAGTTGTGCCATCACCTAAAAGAGTCATCAGCTGGCAGGAAGGGATGTACAACGGCCCGAGAAGAACAGACCACTCCGGCAGCGGTCATTCTCATAACCTGGGGTGAGAGATGAGCGATCATGGTCCCCACCGGTGATTAGAATGAGCTCACTGTAGACTTTCCACTGTTCGCCACAAACAAAGCAGTAGTCAGAATGCTAGAAGCTCGAGGGACATTTGACCGACGCAGTCTTACCCCATGTTTGGTCCTACGGCATTTTTTTTTAGCGTTCGGTCCCATCAACCACCGGAAATGAACGAACCTGTCAATAGTGCGATCTTCCCTTTGTCTCCACCGAGTTGAATATCATTCGGAATAAAGTCACCCTTCAACCTCTCACTCGCGCATAAAGCGGGGTGCCTCAGTTCCTTAAAATCCACAAACGCGCTCTCCCCTTCGACGATCTCCGGCCGGCACCTTGGTTCACCGAGCGCCACAGAAGACTTGGCCAACGATATCAGACAGTCGAGTTCAGATAATGCTCGGACCGCACGCAACCAGACGCCGCGATCCGCGTCGAACTCAGCGAACAACCGGTTCTTGAACGTTTTAATCGCTTGGTTTCGATTCTCAGTCGCTTCTTTCAGACTTCGGATCATCGGAACCAGGGAGTTGACCTTCCATCTCGTGACAGCCTAACCATGTGGTTAGTCCGTGTCGATTGGGGTTGTTGATACAACAGAGTCCCCACCTTGGTACCTCCGCTCTTGATCCAGTCCCTTGGAACATCCTTCTGATTGACCTTTGTCTGGACCAGGTAAATATCCTGTGCAAGGTCGGTCAACATCACCGTGTGGACACTTATGAACTGCAAGCAGAGGTACCTTGTTCCCGATATGGCTGTGCCAATAGGTGAGGCTGAATCTAGGGAGGGAGTAAGGCGGAGGAGTGGCTGGAAAATCAAACCCACTAACCCCACTTGTTCTTCAAACTTCTTCAGCTCCTCCTCCAAGCTCCGCTCCCACGTCGCAATCTCCTCTTGCACTTCGTCATACACACTGTCCTTCCCTGAAACTGGGAGGAGTTGATCAGGGTCTGCGGAGTCGTGGCATTATTATCATCGTTGGTAAGTATACGAAGGAGGTTCGTACCCGATCCCTTCTCCTTCTCGGCTTGCACAAACATCTCTTGGACGTGTTCGATGTTTGGCATCAGATCTGGAGCCGACCTTAATAATCCAGGAATGTTCTTCGATTTGAAGCCCTCAGCTGATTTCTCGAGCGCCTTTAACCCCTTACTCAATTTCTTGAACGACTGCGCCGCAGAACTTATCAGTTTCACAACACATCAGGTACTTTCGAACCCACCTTGAGCGCATGCAAGAAGTCCTTGATCTTACAATTCTTGGCGTGTATGCGAGAAACGATTCGCTCGAGATCGGGGAGACCTTTGGCGAGCGCCGTGAACTCTTCCTCGAACGCAGGGTTGTCCATCAAGTCCTCCACAGCATCCAACCTGTACAGAATGTCTCACGGTGTTCGAGATAGTCGCGCGAAAGAGCCATACCTTGCATTAATATCCTCGGCTTCACGAAGGGGCATACAGAGCCATATCCGGAATAAACGCTTCCCTATCACATAGCCATCAGACCGACTCGCCCGGCCCCAGTGAACTCACGAACCTGATGGTGTCATGCACCTTCCTAACAGCTTCAACAGAGTCCCGTCCTCAGCGCCGTCGCTGTTGATGAGGACCTGGATCGAGGGTGAGAGATGCAAGGACAAGCACAGATAATTTTGCTGACCTCAACATGAGCAAGGGTCTGTCCGTCGAGCACCAGACCTTTACCCCTCTTCATTGGGTCATACACGTTGAAGTTTCGCATGCTCATGATATCCTTGTCGATATTGAGTTGACGAAGGTACCAGACCATCGCCCCCAAAGCCTCTATGGGAGCCCTCATTCCGAGCATATTTCGAATGGCTTCTGGAACGCTGGACGGAAGGACGTCGTCGGTCATGTCGTCATCTTCGCCAGGAGGGTACATCTTCTTCAATTCCTCCAAGGTAGTCTTGTAATCGAAGCCTTCAACATCTCGCAGTGTTGTCCACAAACACCCGGACGGCAGGATCATCTTGAGTAGCCTTGTAGTTGAAACGGAAAGCGCCCCCTGTTATTGTGGGCCGGTCAGTCAAAGAAACTGGTTGAAGTGATCAACTAACCTTGGTGAAGAGGATCTCCTTGGGCCGCAGTTGCCTCAGCATAGTCTCCAACTTGGTGCGGCAAACGTCATCGGTGAACGCGCTGAGGTTGAACTCTGAAGTAGAACAGTCCAACACACAAATCCCGAACGTGTCCTCTTCGTCTTTCCCGCTGCCCTCGCGGATCGAAATACAGTGACCCGCTTGATCGTCCGTGAGGAGTTCTTCGTCGACGAGGGTCCCGTTGGTGTATACCTTGTGCAGCTCCCTAAATTGCTTGTCGGTGGTTTTAAGCGACCGAATTAACAGCAACGTACCGCTTCACGATCTTGTCCCCTCCACTCTTTCCTGGGGTCTTCTTGCCCTTACCCTTATCTGCGGCGAGACGCATCTCTGCACCGAGCGCCGTCTCAGCCTGGTCGACACGACCTACTTTGTATCCTTTTAGACTTCGGTTAGCACAGGCTGCGCATATATTCGCCTTGACCCTGACCTTTTCCCAAGAATTTCCTACGGTAAACGTCAGCAATGAAGGGGAAAAAATTAATGGATCGGAGTAGAACATACGCAGCCCAAAAGTTGAACGACATTTCAGGAACTCCGACCATGGACATTTTGACCCGCTGTGTAAGTTTAAGGTCGAACTCGCGGTGGCCTATGATTGCATCCTCTTCGTACAACTGGGACAATGGCGTAAGTAAGTGATGCTGGGGACATGGGTTACGCTTACCTCCAAGAATTTTCTAGGAAGGTTGGGGTGGACATGTTAGGATCAAACACAGTACGTCATGGCAATTAGAGCACGCACCCCTTCTGGAAGAACAGGATCTGTTTTTGAACGCGGCGATGAGCCGGGAAAAATAGGAGGCGTCGAGGGTCACTTACTGTATCATAATGATTTTGCTTGATCTCCCAGAACTAGTAAACATAGGTAAGTCGGATACCTGACGAAAAAACGAACATCACCCTACCTGTTTCTCGAAAGGAGTAAACTCTGCCCAAGCTGCTTTCGGTACGTAGATGGTCCTTGGATCGTATCCTGGTCGCCCGGGCCGAATCCCATCCTTGTCTCTGACATCTTGGAGAAAACTGAAGGGCTTTTCGACATTCTTCTTTTCTAATTTCTTGTCCTGCATGCTCCTTTCCGCGGCGGTCAGGAACGGCGAGGGGGATGGGGCAGCGGCGATCGAAGCCTGAGACCTTCCAGAGGGCTTCGAGGCCGCCTTTTTTGGCTTTGGTACCTCGTCTTCATCCTCGTCCGAGTCCAAACCAGACACGGAGCGCGCGGACGATCGAGAAGTCGAACGTCGATCACCCTCGGAAGGGATGGAGGCAGCGTCTGAATCACTCGCGTCGTCGGGGACAATAAAGTCATCCTCGTCACTCATTGGCTTGCGTTTCTTGTCTGAGTATGCTGTCAGCGACGATCATGAAAGTTGGAGAGTGTGGGGAACCGCATACATGGAACCTTCTTCTGTGGAGATTTCTTAAACTTCTGGAGTTTCTTGGTGAATGCTTTTTTCCCGATAGCAATATCTTCGGTCTCCTCGGGTTCTTCCGAAGGGGGCCTCGAGAAACGTCGTTTCTTAGTTCTGCCTGGCACCTTGGCGAGAGCTGAATCGCTGTCATCCAAGTCCTGCACGGAGATCTTTCGTTTGATCCGCTGCAACCCAATATCCAATCGTATGCGATTTGAGTGAATGAGAATGACACGAACGTACTTTCTTGGGTTGTTGTTCTTCGTCAGAGAGCATATCGACATCGACGGCGTCACTGCTGGGAGGGGGGCTTCCCGTGCGGCGGCTCCTTCCCCCCGAGGACCCAGTGAACGTCGCACTCATGATGGAGGAAGAACTGGCTTTGCGAGGGTTTGGAGTCAGCTTCAACGGCGAAGAAGACGGGGGAGCGTCTGAGGATGTGTCCTGGAGACGCCGCTTCACCGCTGGGGTCGCCGGCGTTTGCGGCTGTGGGCCTTTGGAGAAGAAGGACATGAGACTCTTCTGCTTGAGATTCTCTTTTGACTGGGATGGTTTTAGCTTAGATGAAGACATGGCTGTGTCTGGTCGTCAGAGTCGAGAAGGATGCACGGACGGCGAACTGGACGCGACGCGGAGTTAGTCGCGGTGAAAGTGTGATGATGATCGCGTCCTAGTCACGTTATTTGACATTGAGCCCACGCGTATTTTAAAAGTGGCAACACATCCCGTCGCGTACTAAGGAGGTCGATGTAGAGCATTAGGCTAATTTCTCCTGCAGCCCCGCTTCCGCGATTTTGTTGAGAGATCATGCCGGTCACAAGGTCGCTTCCAATTGGATTTGTACCGTCGCTACCGACCAAGATCGGAGGGAGGCACCTGACCACTGGTTCGTTTTCGTGATGAGTAGATCTACATAACGACCACCTTCGCTTCAACTCTCCCTGTTTCCCGCTAGGCCCACGTTCCGCCCGCACACATATACCATCCTATAATGCTCTCTCTCTTGCTTCTAATACCGTTGATCCAGCTGGCGACCCTGAGCAGTGCACAGGGAACAACTTGTATGTTCAATTCTCTCAACGGCGACAGACAGAGCTGAGACTCATGACAAGTACCAAATCATAGGCAACGTTACTTCATCTTGCCCATCCTCTGCCCCGTGTTGTAGCGAGTTTGGTTACTGCGGGACTGGCGAGGTGAGTGGTTGCATATATGCGTCCCCCTGGATTTCCACATCTGGTATATTGATGTTGCCTAGTTCTGCCTCGGAGGGTGCAACCCACTTCACTCCCACTCGCTCGACGCTTGCTTGCCCAACCCGGTCTGTAAAACTGCTCAATACGTCTTCACCGATAACTCGCGTATTCTTTCCAACGCCACTCACTTCGATGGGAACGCGACCGAATGGGGTAGGTCGATCACTTTCAGTGGGCACGCATGAACTTACGACGTCGCGTTAGACTGGACCTTGGACAAGGGTAACATGCTGAACACCAACACGAGTGGCGGGGAGCTCGCTCTCTTGTTGACTGAGACAAACGGTGGAACTAGGATTTCTTCTACTCGTTACATGCACTACGGAACTGTGACTGCAAGGAGTGAGCACCCTTGCTCGCAGTTCAACAAAGATTGGCACTCAACTACATTGTATTTCCAGTGAAGACCGGTAAATGGAGTGGTGTGGTCACCGCTTTCATCACGATGTCCCCTATTAAAGATGAGATTGATTGGGAGTGGCCCGGTGCTGTGACTACCGAAGCTCAGTCAAACTACTTCTGGCAGGGTTTCGTTCGTACGTATTCCTCAGCCACCCTCCAGGATTGGATTCTTCACATTTTCCCATAGCTGCTCAGACCAACGGTGGCACCCATGGAGATCTTACTGACACCTTCAGCAATTACCACGACTACACCGTGAGTTCGCTTCTCCTCCGGTCACCGAGTAGTCTCCCTAAATCCACCTATTGTTCAGATCGACTGGCAGCCTGACACTTTGGCATGGTTGATCGATGGAAACGTGATCCGTACCGTAAAGAGGTCCGATACCGTCAACTCGAATGGAGTCGCCCTTTATCCAACCACTCCAGCTCGTGTTCAAATCAGGTACAACACCCTCCTGCTCCTCTTGCTCGCGACGAAACTGACATCCATGCCCCCACACCAGTATGTGGCCCGCTGGTATCAACGGAACTTCTCAGGGTACCGTTCAGTGGGCTGGAGGCATGATCAACTGGAACGACCCCGACTACGTTTCCGCTGGCCACTTCTACACCCTCATCAAATCGATCAACGTCACCTGTAATGACCCCGTCAAACCTTCCTCTAGTGTTACCTCCTACGTTTACACCCCCAACACAACTACCTTCACACCCGGAATCGAGTTCTCAAACAAGACCACCATCAATGGCGCTGCCAGTGGTCATGTTACCAACCCTCTGCTCATGCTTGGGGCCACCGCCGCAGGACTTTTCTTATTACAGTTCTTCTGAACCTGTTCAGACTGGATCATACGTACGGATACGTACCAACTGATTGGGGTATACCCATTTTTCCATTTCGAATATACTACGTTCGGCGTCTTGCACGACATTTTAAATCTAAATGATCATTGAAAAACTTCCAAGACGTTCATGAAATTCGTGATCTACACTGCTGAAGTGAATGGATTTTCTTGGTCCACAACAACGGTGTTATCCCCAACATCATCGAACCCAAACTCCCCACGGTTTGCCCTCTGACTGAACTCATCCACCAGCATCCTGGTCTCGTCGACAACCGATTGCAAGATCCGTGCCTTCGTCCATCCAGAGACATCCACAGGATCATCGTCGACGCTCATCGAATCGGGATTTGGAAGTAGATGGCTGTAACCCAGGTATGTCTGAACGAGCCTGATCTTCCTGAATATCGTCCGGGCGAGGGGTCCCGATTTGATTACGACGGACTGCGACAGCTTAATGGCCCCACCTCCTTCCGATTCCAAAGTCTTGAACATTGCAGAGTGTCTGACGGGACCTAGGTGGACTATATGAGGGAGTCCTGCCACCGGCGACGTGCTAGAAGACGAAGAGAAGAGGTATCCAGGATTTCGACCTCGTATGGCCATGTTCGATATGTCCGGATTGAGTGAGGTGAGGCTCGTGGTTCGAGCCCGAGGCGATTGACTAGGCGTCGTCGTGGTTTGGTATCTTGAGAGTCGGCCACGTTTTGAGAACAGCCCTGAGGTGGGGCGAGAAGTCGACTGGCCTATCGTGAGCCGGGTGGCTAGCCTCTCCTTCCCGAGTTGGTCTTCGAGAATCCTGACCTTTTCTTGCATCATTGGTCGTATCTCCAGTAGGAGTTGGGTACGGTGAACGCAAAGGATCTCAAACAATGACCACGTCATGTAATCCAGAACTCTTGGTTGGACAATGTGGCTTGATTTCCGTGAAGGAGGGAAGAAGAGTGTACCCATCTGATCTACAGTCATAGAAGTGCGTGGAGATACCGACGGCGATTGCAACGGTGAGCCAGGCTGGGAGTAGTCACCGTTGGGGAAGGCAAAGGCCGCGCTGCCTCCTTTCAGAGCTTCCCTGAGGAACAATCCGGTTCTACACCAGGCGTCGGGGAGAATGGAAGTTACATCGTCCCCCGCTCTGATTACCACCACTTTGGTTATCTGAAGCCCAACTGCCATAGTCAACACCAACCTCTCCTCTCGATCGTCCTCGGCCCTCTTCTCTCCTGGCGAGGTCGGGGGTCCTTTGGTATTCCCCTGGCACACTGAAACAGCATATGCGAGGACCCGAACCCATACACGAGGGTATGTGTGCCGACTCTTAGTGTGAGCGGGGTCGTTCACTGCCATTGCCTGAGGGGAGGTTTTCAAGCTCAATACGAATGGCAAGACAATTTCGGATAAGAACTCGTAGGATGGTTTTCTCCTTTCAAGCTCGGATATGACATCCTCCCCAGCAACCCCAATACACGCCTTGAGCAATTCCACGACGCTCGTTTGCATTTCTTGTGAAACCGTTCCGGCATTATCGATTATGGCACTGAAAGCATCGAGGGCGGAACTGCAAATAGACGTCATAGCGCGCGAGAAAGCGGAGTCGTTCGGATAAAGAGGGCCCTTGGCGAGTCGTGCGACAGTGTCTAGAATCGGCGAGAGATCTGTGGTCGGGAAGATGGTGCGTACTACTGGGGCGAGTTCTTGGAGGAAGGTGAGAACGAGTTTCAAAGAGGACGCCATCGTGTTGCGGTGCAGAGAGGCCTCTGTCCATTTCACTAGGAAATCGGCGACTTGGACTTGTACCGCGCGAGCTTCCTTGAAAATGACCTTCACCAACTCCCAAACTCGATAGAACCCGGCCGGCCGTAGGTGCGCCCCTGCCTGGGCGAGAGTTTCCACCAGAGATAAATACTCCAGACGCATGGCTAGGAGGTCGGAGGGCGAATTAGGGTGGTTCGCGTCGACAGCGCCGGAATCCATAGGCCTGTCGAAATTCTCCAAGTCCAGCTCCTTTTCGGATCGGGATTGCATCGAGTCCGGTAGCTTCGTCTTCCCGACTTTCGAAAGAAGGATCGATCCGAGAGCCTCTGTCCCTTCGGTTACGACCGTCCTAGCTTCTTTGCTCACGACACATATATGCGGTGCGAAGTATCGGAACATGGTGAGGAATTGCTGTGCGCGATAGATTTCCGGGTTGTGGGCGATGACCGTAAGGAACAAGCGCGCCAGGTCGTTGTCGCTGAAACCTTTCCCAGCCGGCTCCTCCGTCAAAGGGATTTCGATTGCCCCGCCTTTAGCGGACCGTATCTTCTCCAAGAAATTGTGCGGTTCGACCTCTGCTTTTCTCACCAAAAGGGACTCATACTCGTGTATCTTGTTGGTGTCGTGAATCCCCGCCGGATCTGGAGCACTTTGCGATGCAGCGCTCCTCAGCGTAGATAAGAGGTAAAAGGCGTCTTCCGCGACCTTACGGTGATCGGTGCACTCTTTGCGGAAAATGATGAGAGATAATACGTCGAGGGTTTGGAACACAAAGGCTTCTTCATGCTGAACGTAGAATCGGTTGATCCCGTATTCGATCGCCAACCGGATTGCGGATCCCCTACGAGACTGGGAATAGGACTTGAACACGGCGGGCATGAATAACGTGTATCCGCCAGTAGACATGAACAGCCGACGAAAGCGGGTGCTGGCAATCATCAACGCTGTAGACTAGATTATAGATGCGAAACGTACAACCGTTGGGCATCACTCACCTATCATCGCCTGGGTTACTATCCCAAGGTCGTCCCCATGAACAAGAAGGATCCGATTAATGCCGTCCACGAGGAGTCCAAATTCTTCCCTATCATTCATGTGGCGCGACATCGATCGGAAAACCTGGGCTACGAGCAGGAGGTAGCTGCGGGATAAGACCAACGAAAGACCACCGATGGTTGGATTCGCTATCTCTCCGTGCTTGCTTCCCGTTTGGTTTGGGATAAAATCCAGGAGATTCATGGATCCACTGTGATCATCCCCGGGCAACGAAAACCCCTCCAGGTTCTTCCGAATGGCATGGACATCCTGCGGATTGTTCTTCAGCATGGAGAGGAATAGGGTATTCTGGGCGGTTCGAATCATAGTGATCCAGCGGAGTTTAGGGACCACAGTGAACGGATCGCGCGTGACACCGAGGGATTGGGGAAACATGGGGGAAATCGGTGTAGTCGGAGGGAACCACAAGGATAGGTTAGGAACAAGGAAAACCTCCAGCTTTGCCTTCCGGACTTCCTTCATCACCATGCCGTTGACCTGGGAGATTAACTTTGACAGAATGGGAACCGTGTAAGCGAACCCATGCAAAGCATCGATTGTCTCCATTTGCCGCGCAGCGAATTTGAGATATCCCGTGAGGTGGGTGAATACGTAATGTGTGGTTGCTGGAGGAAGGCGATGAGATATGTGGGTGAATTCTCGCAGGGTAGAGATGGCGGAGCTCATTTCATCCCCCTTGCCGGTCATAGCCGATAGCAGTGGTCGAGAAAGAGAAGCAGGGTCATCGCGCATTAGTTCGAGTAGCAGATTCCGTGCGGAGTTCGCGACAACGAAGTCCGAATCAAGCGCGAGGGAGAAAATTCGGGGGAAAATGGAAAGGAGGGATGTGACGAGGATCGGGCGCCGTTTGACTGCTGTGTCAGTCGTTGATTTTCTTCTCAGAGAAGCCTCCTGTTCCATTGGCTTTTTCGACACGGTATCGAAAGCCAGATGCTGGATTCCTGCGGAAACGTTATCGCCATTGTCGACCTTAGCCAGGTCCATGCTTGGTATAAGGGACATCGGAGTGGTGGCCCACTCCAATCGCTGATCAAGAGGGCCATCTTCGTCGTCCCATCCAATTTCCATCAGTCGCTTGCGTAGTTCGAGAGGAAGCACGTTCTTGTTATTCTTGGTTGTTTCATTTCCCTCCTTAATGTGCTGAGACGAGCCGACATCTGTGGGCACGAAAGATATCGGTGGTCGGGCCATCTTGAATGGACGCCTGAAGTTTTTGTCGAGGATGACGGTTTGTGAACTTATTTGGAACCTCCAGCTGATCAGCTTGGCCACCTTATCGATCGCCGAATGCCTCAAGGCTGGGCTTTCGCTGCAAAGAGTTCAGTTGTGACGTGTAACAGGATCAACAGAGACGCACTCCGACATGTCATTTGCAATACATTTGATGAACTCGTTTCCGCATTTCTCGGCGCACTGCATGGCCAGAAAACATGTCTAAGGGTGTGTCAGTCGCAAACAGAATGCGAGCCCGCGGCTACGCACAGGGGCAAGGATTTTTGGGTCAGAACCTGCCAAAGAATCCGACCAGAGGAGAGGACAGAGGGTAGTATAATCCTTTGTAGACAGGAGTCCACACACCAAAACCAACAGCGGATAGGAAACGGCCTCGAACCGGTTGGAAAACGACCACAAAAGTTGCTTCCTGTCGGACATCAAAGCAGAAGGTTCGATGCCAGTTGGTGATTCGACGATAGAGAAGGTAGCAAGAACCATGGTACTCCTGAGCTATTCCGGGTCAGCCTTGTGCCCAGGAAAAGGACAACGAGTCACCTTACCTTAGCATTAGGTTGAGAACCCAATTCCGCAGTAGAATAAAGGGCGAGCAACTTGGACACCATTAATTCGACCTCTTCCCTAGAAGAAAGGCTCCCCTCGTATCCCTCATGCCATTGTGTGATCCACTGTAAGATCCGAGCGACCCAGGGGCTCCTGTGAGGGAAAAATCAGCATGGGAGCATGAGACACAGGTGCACAACCCACGGTTTCAATGAACGCGTGATCAACCTCATCTCGTGGAAAAGCATACAGTAGAGTACGCGTTGAGAAAACGGGACAAGAGTGGTCTTTTCCTGTTGGCGGAACTAAGCGGCCGGTATTTGTACTTTTGTAGGCTATCTGAAGCGTACCTTCGCCTCTAACAGGACAGCTAACCGGGATTCTAACGAGGTAACGAATGCAACAAGCCCTTCCAGCACAAGTCCCTATAAGATTGCTTAGCTTTCTTCTCTTAGAGGCAGGACAAGAAGGCCTACAGCACTCTTCCTTAGGGTTCTCAGATGGCTTATCAGTTCTACCATAACAACACAATGACCCAACCTCGCTTGCTCCCACGTCGGATTGTTCGTCTCGTCGGCGCCCCCGGTATTTGGCACGTTCCCCATTAGCGCGACTGACATCATCTCCGCATTAGAAGTCAAAACATCAGGCAAGTGGGTGGAGAGGGTGATGAGGATGCGAAGGTAGTTAGCGATGATGAGTTCCTTGTTTGATGCGGCGCACAAGAACAAGGGCTTGAAGAAAACCTGGGGATGTCGTTTAGCGGTCATAAGCAACAGCTCCGTGATAGACGGGTCCGGCGTTGCGATCGTCTCCGCAGCGAGCCTCTGTGAAAGCATTGAGTAACCGAGACGAGAGCGTATGGACACTAGCAGTCTTACATCACATAACTTAGGGAAGCAAGCGGTGATGATGGATTTCTGAACATCCCCAGGGAGAGGTCCCAAGGAGCCAAACATGCGAGCAACCTTCGACAAGTCATCATTCTCAATCTGAAGAGGCATCAGGCAGTGAAGATGAATGCTAGCGGTGTCACTCACCAGATGTCCGAGAGCACCCTCCAGTTCAAATTTCCATGGGGAAGAATTTCGTACCCATTGGGTCAATATATGAGCAGAGCGGGTTAACCTATCCTCTCCTGCCTCCAAACACAGAATCTGGACCACCAAGAGGACAACGAGGCGCATGGTTTCGTTTCCTTTGAACTTCCCGAACCTTGCAACTTCGGGTAGGACCAACGTCTCGACGACGCTCAAAACGGTGGCACAATAATCCAAACCATCAACTCCCAGCAACTGACTAGCGGCATGAGCAAAGGTACAAATCTTTCGTGAATGCGCCTTCGTCGAAAGAGTTGACAGAGTTTCTGTCGACGATGGCACGGGCCAGCATTCCTGTGTCGGTTGTTAACGGGCGTCGCACTCGATTGTGAGAAGCTAGATACCTCGACGAGATTATACAGCACCCAAGCACGGGCTTTCAACGAACCGTAAGCTATGCACCTCAAGACGCTCTCGATCGCAAGTGCTTCCCTGATGTCATGTTCAGTGTCGGAGGAAGAGAACGGTGCCCCGAATTCTTGCTCGATGGATTCACTTAAAAGCAGCCCGCTTCCTCCATTCCAAGTCTCAAGAATCATTGCCTTAACGGATTCCAATTCCCCAGGGCTGGATGAAAGCGCCGGGAGGAGTGAAACAAGGGCCTGAAGGATTGTTTGTAGGAGGAGAGGGGTTTCAGTGCGGAAGGTTGCATCTCGCGAGAACAGGAGTGTAGACATTGTGCCAATAATCTCCGCTCTGCATTCCGAAGGTCGTGCGGCTGAACTGCAGCACCATAGACAGCGATTGAGTTCAGCCTGGACCAGAAGGATCGATGAGTGGCTATGGTAAACACGGAAGTCTGACCGACCTCTTGTGAATCAGTTCGCCAGGTCTTGATTATGAGCGAAAACGCTCTGAGTGCATAATCTTGTTCTCGTTCCGACGGCTCCGGCGACATGAAAGGTACCAGTAACGCGGATAATACTTGATTCTCGAGTGGTAAGGTCCTTGGAAGGTGTAGAAGGGATGCCTCGTATTGCTCCAGGGTCCGAAGTAAAGTCAATACAGAGGGTTGAGGGGGCGCTATGATCGATCCTGCGGACTGTTTCGACCAGGCGGTGGATGGAATGGTCGGCGTGACACCAGAAGAGTGGGGCAACGAAAGTGATAAAGCCGACCCGCCAATACCTCCCTCCCAAATGGATCTGTTATGGATAACCTCGGGGGCTCTGAGTTGTACACACGCGCGTTCGAGTTCCAGAGCAAACTTGCGCATATCGTCCACAGCGATCTCCCGGGCGGTGTCGACCACCTGCCTCATACCCAACCTCGGGAACCTAGAGGACTTTGGGGTACCTGGCCGCCCGCCCGCGGGCGATGGAGAAGCAAAGGGTTTCGGTATTGACTGGAGGGACGGCGCCAAAGACGGGGTGACAGACGGGGAAGGACTATGCATGATATGCCGGCGAACACTGTCCCATCGTACTCGAGAGGGAGATGGCGGCTCAGCGCTTGGATCTGGATGCTGAGAGTGCAGGGAGAGGTCAAGGTATTGTGGTTTAGTGTCCTTGTTCTTGGAAAATTTGTCATCTATTGGTGAATCGACAATGCGGTTGCGATAGACAGGCACTGGTTCCTCCACGACTTCGTAAACGTCTCCGAGATTTAGAACGGAGGGGTTAGATAACTTTCGCGATTCTCCTGGGAGTGTGTTGGTTGACTGTTGAGATTTTGCCGAAGCTGTACTGTCGCCAGAAGCCGTCCTCAGAGGGCGGCTCCCTGTTGGTTTCTTGGCGGGAGGGCGACGGCTCATGAATCGCAGGTAAGGGGGGAGGAGATATATGTCAAAAGGAAAGCCAATCGTTGCCACTGTCAGTGTCACAGGATCAGATGGTTGAAGGCACGTGGTAGCGGATCATGAACGCTATGAAATGCAGTGCGGGGACGTGATTGCATACAGATTTTGTGCAATAGAGCGTGTAGTAACGACATAACAAAACAACACGAACTCGGCCTCCATCTTACACCTCTTTGACCTTGACCGAACCACGCAGCAGACCCGTCTGAAAACGATATCGATCAACAAACGACACAACAAAACAGCTGGAAAAGTCACGTACCCGACGAGCAGCAATGAGACCAACTTTCTGACCGGGGACGGCAGAACGGGCGATTGTCGAGGCCTTACCAATGTGCTGATGGTTACCACCGCCGTGGGGATGGTCAACGGGGTTCATGGCAACACCACGAGTACGGGGCCAGCTGATTGGGATTGATCGTCAGAAAAAAAAAGTTGAGAAAAGGTAAGGGACGAACTTGTATCGCTTAGCCTTGAATTTGTAGTAAGCCCTGCCAGCCTTGAGCAAGGGCTTGTCGATCCTTCCGCCACCAGCGACGATACCGACAGTGGCACGGGAACGACCAGAGATTGTCTTTTTTGAACCAGATGGAAGACGGATACGGGTCTTGTCGTCCTCGGGAGAGTGTCCGATGACGGTGGCGTAGGTTCCGGACGTCCGGGCGAGAGAACCACGGTCACCGACCTTCTCCTCGACGCCGCAAATGATCGTCCCTTCGGGGAGTTGGCTCACGGGGAGAACATTTCCAACGTTGAGGGCAGCCTTCTTGCCGCAGTAGATGAAGGCGCCAGTATGAAGACCTTCGGTTGCAATGAAGGTCTCTTTGCGGAGCTTGTAACGGTATGGATCGCGGAAGATCACACGGGCAAGAGGAGCACCACTGGAAGTTCAAGGAATTTCAGTAATTCCTTTTCATCAGATATCCAACAAGCCGTACCGGCCAGAGTCGTGGATGATTTCCTTGACGATACCGCGAATGTAGCCATTCCTTTCAGCAAAGTCGAGGGGACGTAACCTCGCAGGAGCTTTGTTCAAGTGGGTGTGCGCTTTGAACTAAAAAACCGGAAGGTTGAGATGCACCCAAATCGTTAATCCAAGGATGACAAACGATTGTATGAGACCGTCTCTGTGCCCTGATGACCCTACCCATTGTTTAATCTGGAAAAAGGCAAGTTAGAATCAACTGTGATCGTAGCCATCCAAAGAGGTTGCGACGCATCCATCCTAAAGACAACTGCTCACGACGCCGTTTCTTTTTAACTCAGTCGCAAGGTTGTCGTAGGATGGCACGAGCAGCACTTTGAGCTGGATTTTGAGGGCGAACTCACAGTATTGAGGGAACAGGTCGTTGATGATTGCGAGGATGAGTGGATACGTGACCAGATGACTAAGCAGCCACCCTCGCGGGGTGTTGGCGCTCACACAAGCTGAGATAGGCCAACATAGCAGAGTTACAATACAACCTCTATACTAGTCTTACAACGTTCAAGATACACTATGCGCCCTTCATAGGGTCCGGTTCGCGTTTCACATTTCCATTTCTAGCCCATCCCATTCGGATCTCTCCTCTCCACTCTCCTCCCTCTTTCGTTATGAGTGGTTGGCGTGGTTCAACGTGGATCCCTCGTCCATTTCCAAGTCAGAATCATCTTCCGCGGGCGGAGAATGAGATGATCTTGATGTGACCGAAGGACTGTGTGGATTCCACACACTCTCGGATTTGTTTCGAGAGGAGATGCCACCGACCTTCTTGACCGAACGAAGATCGATAGGGGAGGATGCTCTCCTGCCGATAGAGTTACATAAGTAATTCCTGTTGGCACTGAATAACCCTGGTCGAACGTGCTTGATATCACTGGTCGAGGTGACGGCATACTCGTGGACCCTGGGTGTCGAGTGAGGTGATCTCAACCGAGATGAATTCGGAAGGGAGCTCGGCAGTACAAGAGACGATTTCTCCGCGACAAATGTGGGGTTTGTAGGTGTGGTCATGGTGTTCATCGTTGGGTAAAGTTTCCCCCCAGAGAGATATGCAGGCCAGAGCGCCCGATCTTCTGGCAATGAAGCACCCCCACGCGCACTTGGGGCTAGATGAGACAGGATTGCCGCAGCCTGTAAAAAAACAGAGTGCGTATGAGGACAGGGCAAGGACAAAGGGGTGAAATAGTGCACCTCGAGGAGCTGAACTTGTTGATGTTTACTCAAAAGAAACTTCGAAGTCTCTCGCCAGTGTGGGGAATGCTCCCAACGGTGTTTGGCTAAGCAAGACGGGTGACGATAGACCTGAGTGTTGTCTTAGGACTGTCCTTGTCGGGAACCCAGGAGATCGTACCTTTGAACAAGTTTCGCACCTGAAAATGGTACCCTTCTTACCGTCTCTCGGCAGACTGACGCTGACACCCATACCTTCCAGCCTTGCACCCGCTTCTGAATTCGCAAGATCCGGCTGCCCCTCCCTTTCAGTGATACTGCCGGTCTTTGATGAGGACAAGGAGAATGTTGCCAAAGATGCCAAGGTGGATGCTGCAGTGTGAACAGCCGCAGCTCTGCGGCAAAAAGTCAGAAGGGAGATGTGTTACCGCGGGAGTCAAACATACGAAGGTCGGGTGGCGGCTTCGCGGGCGTCTGTTGTCCTCCTTCTCGATTGCCCGAGCGAAGACATCCTGCGGTGCTTGTGAAGCTGGGACGACGATTTCATCGAGGTCAAACTACCGCCGGTGCCAACAGTCAGTGGACTTGCAGACCACGGAGAGATACCGGGATCCTGCTGCATGCCGCACTCCGGATCTGATACATATAATGAGTGGTGGTCTGGGACTGTAGCAGAAGCATGGATTCGTACCGCATTCCTGTTCTACCTCTGGTGTAGACACCGTCGGGATATGGTTCGCATTCGCCGCTGCAATGGACAGCGACAAAAGGCTTTCCCCGCCGATGGTGGTCTACGATGTGGCCGAGATCAGCGGGGAACGAAGATGGACCGCTAGCCGAGATGGTGACTACAGCGAACGCAAACGTACCTCTGATACATCCATGTCTAGTTACACACGCCCGGGAGTATATGGGTAGGTCTTTGTACACGGTGGTGGAAAAGTGAGGATTGAATATCGAAGCATCCTATTTCTGGGGTGCAAATGAGGAAAACAGAGTCGTCAGGGGCGGAGGGACCTCACGTACACAACCTTGTCGATCAAATGGTGTTTGCTTGGTATTGGGTATCGACCTGGTTATGTGCTACCGTAATACCCGACAAGTAGACTTACACCAGCTCATTGCGTTGTACTCTTACTCAGCAGCGTTCAGTTCACCACGTTGACAATACATAAATTCGGTCACCAGAGGCGGTAGGGAAATCAAGGCATAGTTCGCGGATGGGCATAGAAGGGGGAGGCCAGAACAGGGGAGGTCAGGTATGTCAGAATAAGGAGTAGGGGGGAAAACAAGCACACAGCGTGCAGGACATCACAGAAGTAGGCCGACTTAGAAATGTAGGTACAGCTGATGTGACACACAGATAAGACGGACGAGAGCTTGCACGAACGACAGCATTTAGAAGACGGGGATCGCAATGTAAAGGGTTTCCTCGGAGAGGCGTCGGTAACAGTGTGCGTGTCAAAGCGAACGTGGATCGGGGGGCGGCCTTTCGGTGCCCGCGACTCGGAGTCAGGAACAGTAGTGGCCGACGAGCGAACGACATACTAGGCAGCAGCGGCGGCCTCAGCCTCCGGTTCAGGCTCCTCAGCGATGGTCTCGTGGACGGGGGCGTCCGTCTTCTCCTCGGTGGTAGCCTCTGCCTATATCACTGATGTTATCTCCCGCGTCTGGATCGGTGAAACACGGTCTCACCTTTGATGCTGGCTTTCGGGAAGCGGTAGAAGAGGGCTTCTTGGTCGTAGAGGTAGGCTTAGTGGTCCCGACTTTAGAAGAGGGTTTGGAACCAGCCCGGCGAGAGGCGGGCTTGGAGGTTGTACCATCAACGGCCTTTGAGGTGGGCTTCGCCTTTGAGGCGGGTTTGGTGGCCTTAGATGCGGGCTTGGTCGCCTTGGAAGCAGGTTTGGTCGCCTTGGACGCTGGCTTAGTGGCCTTAGAAGCAGGCTTGGTCTTTCAGGAAACCACGTAAGTCAGGATGTCGAAAGGATGTCGGTTAACACGCACCTTCTTTGCAGGAGGTTCGCCTTCGTCAGCATCGTCAGCCTTTCTCTTCTTACCGCGAGACTTGGGAGGGGCAGCGGTCTCATCACCCCCAGGCTTTTCCTCCTTCTCATCCGTCTTGGACTTCTTTGAGCGTGGTTTGGCCGGGGCCTTTTTAGGGGCGGGCTCAGCCTCAGCCTTTGGTTGCTCCTTGATGCGGGCAGAGCGACGAGGGGCTACATCGCCATCGGCGGGGGCAGAAGTGGATTTAGGTTTAGCAACCATGGTTATCGACGATGAGAGTTGGAGGAAAGAGAGGGTTGGAGTTTTGCTACAGTTGTGAACGCGCTGTGGACCAATGAACACGTGACGATGTTGATCGTGTTTGGTTTCGATCTCCGCCAGAATTTTCTGTGAGTCCGCTCTCAGCTTGGCCCTGATCGGTGATCGCCCTCCTCCGGAAAAGGCAAATGAGATCGCGGTAGGCAGGACATGGCGTGGGTGTAGCGTAGTGGCGTGGGGGTGGGTGAGAGGTGATATTGTGTGAGGGGAGCGGCGTTTGTGCGGGGTATGTTTTGAAAATAGATTTCTTGTTGTCACACGACTCTGCCAAGACTGTGTATTGCTACTGTGGTGATGAATGGGAGTGCTACGCCGGCTCGGCTGAACGTGATCGGCCGTTGCATGGTGAGGGTTCCGGGTTCAATATGTTCCCATCCGGACAGCGCCTGGAAATGACTTCGGCAAGGTATATAAGGGGTGAGACACCGGTCAAACCGCCTCCCCCTCTCTAGCATCCCCTCCACTCTTTTTTGACACTAACCCCCGGTATGACTGCAGCAATCCCTTCCCATGCGATGCACTCGGGCGTGGACCCCTTTACCGGGAGAGGTAGAGGGTTCTGGTCATCCCTGATCAGTGCCCTTCTCGCAACCGCCCTCTTTAGGTGCTGGCACATCCTCCTCTTCTTTAGCGGATGGGCAACGATGGTCACCCTCATTTCTGAATATGTCCGCCCGCTCACCTTCCAGCCCACTCTGCTCACGGTGTTAGTATTCCTTATTATCGCCCAGCTAACCGATGTATTCAACACCTCCGTTTAGATTGGGTACCGTGCTCGGTTTTGTCATCTCGTACCGTACTACCTCCAGTTTCGAAAGGTACAACGAGGGTCGTCGATTCTGGTCTACAATTATCCTTGGCAGCAGGACTTTTGCTCGCATCGTGTGGTTCCACGTGCCAGGTATGGGCGCCCATTAGTGGAGTCACATGTGCCCGTCTCACCCGAGTTTCAAAGATTTAATGCCAGAAGTTCCTGGACAAACAGACAGTGAAGAGGAGCGAAAGGCTAGGGTCCTCCTTGAGAAGAAAACCGTGATCAATCTCATCGAGGCATTCAGCACCTCCATCAAACACTACCTCCGTGGTGAGGAAGGCATTTTCTACGAGGACCTTTATCACCTCGTCAAGTTCCTTCCACCCTATGCCCTGCCTGCCGGCCTCCCATCAATGGCTGATGTAAGCGATGTGTCGCCTGACGGCACTCAGCACACAGTCTCCCGTAACGAGCACAAAAGGAGCACCGAGGGTCAACTACCTCTGCCCGTCACTTCTGGACCAAGGTCCCCTACTTCTGGATCTTTCAAAGCTCGCCCGGGTGATGATTCCTTCCTGCTGCCCGCTCGTAATCCCCCCAAGTTTGCCATCTTCGACGTCTTCCCATTCTCCCTATTGGTTCGCCAGTTGACCAAGCGTGGAAAGGATATCAAGGGAAAGAAAGCTGCAAGAGCAAGGGCTACCATGAGGGAGCACGCTTCCCATAACATCCCCCTCGAGATCTCGTTATACCTGGTGAGACCCCAGCTGAGCAATCCATTCTCACGCACTAATACCTCCGGCAGAGCTCCTATATCTCCGCTTTGCAAACTAGGAAGGCGATTGATCCGGCCACAACCAGTAAGTACCCGCGTGAAATATTCGCCCGACCTCCTCTCATGTCCCTTAGCCGCTTTGTTGAACGCTCTGCTCTCTCTCACTGACTCGCTGACCGGTCTCGAGCGCATTCTGACCACTCCCATCCCATTCTCGTACTCTATCCATCTATGGGTCGTCACCGTCATGTATTGTTTAGTTCTTCCCTTCCAAATATGGTCTGCATTACGCTGGATTACGATTCCTGGTACAGCTGCGGTGGTAAGTTGCACGTCATCTATCGCCAGCACACCTCTGATCGACAATCACCTCAGGCTTTCGTCTTCTTCGGTTTCTTGGTTGCTGGTGAGGAAATCGAGAGTAAGTCTCCACATCGTTCCCTTTCCCCCGCATCTCTCATACCTTCTTCCTCTAGACCCCTTCGGCTATGACAAGAACGACCTCAACATGGACTACTTCACTCATGTGATTATCCGTAAGTCGCTCTTTTCTTCTGGAGTTCCAAATGACCCAACCTTCCTCACTAGGTAACGAGCTTCGTGCCGTTACCGCCACTCCTGCTCCTGATCCCACCATCTGGGCCTTCTCCGACGCAAACGACTGTGTCTTCTCTTCTTCTGCCCTCAAACAAGACGAGAAGAACGACCGGGCTCCTCCTAATGAATGGTTGCGCCGTGGACTTGGCCCTATGCAGGGTGCTCTCCTCGTGTAAACCCCCCTCGGAGCAAAGCACCCCTCACCGCCAAAAGTCGCATCGCCCGATCACCTTTGGGTTTTTTTGTGCACCGTTCAACGTCTATCTCTATTTCTGGTACCTAATTATTACTCCACAATACCCTCTCTTTCCCGACTTCCAAGCAAGTTGCTATCGGGGATCATGAGTTTACACCCATATGGACATCGCATACCGTTCATTCACTTATGTACACGATCATTTTCTAAGCAATGCATTGATTGTAATTGCTTCACCCCCACAATGGAGCCTCAGGCCCAGGCTTGGAACTTCAGTCAAACAGTTGCAAGACAGAACGATAAGAAAAAGATGTTACAAAGCGAACTAGGCGAGTGAAAGAACGATACCCAATACCTACAAACTGTCAGTTCATCGCTCCCTCCCTCTCGAGGGCATCTTTCACTCGGATGGTCATTCCAGCAATCTTGACCAACGCGTCCAGGACCTCAGGTGCCATCTTCGGGCCCGCCATCTCTCGCTGCAGATCACTGATAACCTGCTCCAATTCCTCGTTTTTCCGTTTCTCTGACTTGAGGTCAGTTTGTACCTTCACCAGCGTGTCTTTCGTCAGTTGGCTCCGTTCCCGAAGCAAGAGGTACTTCTGTGCATAGGTCGCCGCAATCTGTTTCTCGTTGGCCGAGAAATGCTTCGCCGCCTCGAGCTCCTCTTTTGTTCGAGCTAGTGCCATTTTGGCAACAGCCAATTCGTCTTGGAGACTCTTGATCATGTCATGATCCGTAGTCGATGACATCGTGGTCCGGATCTCACGATGTCGTGCATCGTCAATCAGTGCTGAGGAAACTGCGTCAGCACAGGGACCCATAGACCGATGTTTCTCGGGCAGTTCACCTTTGCGAGATGGATGGACACCATTGAGGTCATTGCTGACCTGTCTTCCCCTTTCTCTCTCGCGCTCTCGCTCCTTTTCCCTCTCACGTTCAAGTTCACGGTCCCGTCCTCTTTCGAACTCCCGGACTCTCTCTTTCTCACGTTCGTGCAGCCGTTCTCTCTCTCGTTCTCGGTTCCATTCCCAGGCCCTCTCTCGTTCTCTCTCGTCGTATTGTAGCGCCTGGAGATCACCGCTACTTGCATCCCGCAAATGACGCACCGGAGAATGAGCCCTCACATGTGCCCCTCGCGGTATTAGCATAGGAGACCTGGAACGTTTACGAGAAACGTGGGTTGCCTCCCTGTCCCCGGGGTGAGGGCGATCCGGATGCGACCCAATACTCTCCTTTCGGTAGCCGCCACTATATAACGGTCGCTCACTCGTGCGAGAGCTCGTTGAAGCCCGCCGTTCGCCAGGCCCCCCTTCATTTTGCACATTCGGACGGACATATTCTCTGTAAGGTTCAGAAGTCTTCTCCGCCTGAGACAATCAATGGCAGGTCACATGGGATAGAGAGTTGGACGACATACTAACGATGAGCTCGAGCATTCAGCAGCTATCGGATGTATTGACCGAGGCTCGGTAGGCGCGACTGCAGGTTTGGAGACATGGGTATTATTATTGCCATTAGTCGGAGCAGCGGAGATTGTTCCATGGTTCTGCAAAGCTTGTGACAAGCTCTGCAATTTTGCCAAATCGAACTGCGTGGCAGACATGCCTAAGCCTGACGCTGATACAGGCGCTTGTATGGGACTCCGTGGTGCAGAGTTCGTAGTCCGCTGCGGAGGTTCAGCGCCGTCCGTGCGCGATAAAATCGACGAAAAAGCAGTGGAAGAAGACAACGTTGCCAGAGCACTAGATATTTTCAACGGCGCATTCGATTTGGACGTGTGATTCTGACTATCTCTGGGATCTTTCGGTGCGGGCGCGGAAGGTTGTGCAGAGAAAGAGCCTTGTGGTGTTTTGGGCAATCTTGGACTGATTTTATGACGGTCCTCTTGATGTGACCTGGGGATCAACGTAGGTGTTTGCGGGGGTTTGTTATAACTTGCAGCAGCGGGATAACGCGGGCCTGGTGGATGTGGTTTCGGGGATGGTGATCTCGGACGTTGATACACCTGCCGCGAACTTGATGAATCCACATCGGGGCGGGGTCTCTTGCGTGGCGGACCAGGAGAAATCGACCTCTGAGTCCTCTCATCGGGCTCGGAGTCCCTTTCCCTGCGCCTTTCATACCTTGAGGACATGATTTTCACGTACTTCCTGCATGATTGAAATCAAGATGAGATCGTGGTCATCTTCGCACCGCGCAGTGACCGCAGGGAACTCACAAACAGATGTGTTCCTTGAGCCCTCGCATAGATGGCTTCTCAAGCTGAGCGACCTTTGCACATAGTGATCGATGGGCGGGCTATCGTTCCATCAGTTTTTGCCACGACAACGACAAGCCCACAGATACTCACTTCGTTCTCCTCTACAGAATAGTTACAGAAGATCTTTGCGCTCTGTTTGACATAGTTGACGGTCTCCGGATGACCGAATTCAAGAGTTTTGAGGTCACTATCGAGCATCTTCCTCCAGCTAAAGGCACCTTCGGGGAGTTTGTTGCGAGTTGGGTCATAGGGAGACCAAGGGAGGACCCTGTGTCCAGGATCGCGGTCGTGATTCATCTTGCGAGCCTTATCGCCTTGGTACTGAAGTTCGAGTCGGAGGGTGATATACATGGTGGTCGTGTGTTACCAGACCCGGATCAATGCGTGCTCGTGACTACCGAAGGAAAAGGGGATGAGTAGTAGAAAAGCGAGGGATGCGCCGAACGTGGGCTGCGAAAGTGAGCGCGCACTCGGCAACGGCGGGCCTCCGTTTGGATCCCCGCTGGCGGGGCGGGATTTCACACGCAGTCAACGTCGCTTCCTTCAATACGGGCGGCCCGGACAGACTCCGGACAATGGCTACTAGTGAATTTGGTGTATTGGATGAGAGCTATCAGTAGTATTTATAGTTAACAGGCTGGGTATTAGAGCAGCTCCGGGGAACTGAGCGTGGATGGCGTGAACGATTTGTGTGCGGGGCGGGGAACGAATTGACGAGTAGATTCACGAATTCGGTGGGTCACCGTACTTAAGCCCCATTGGTACCGGCGGGGCGGACTACGAAGAGGCCAACATTGGGTCGGAGAAATGGCAGAGAACACCCCAACATCGAGGCGGCCCCGTGGGGCAAGCCAGCGAACAGCGAACCAGACCTGCAAGACGACCGCGTGAGAGAGCGCCACCATCTAACCAATAGGTTCACCTCCTCGGTCCAACTCCAGGTAGCCCAGCAATTGAATCGGAATTTAACATCGACGGCCCTGAGGACCGGATTAAGATGAACACAGCACAGGGTATGGCCCCTCGAGGCTCACAAGTCAAGTACGACCTTGCCGCGTCCGTACTACCCGCAACAGGGGGTTAATGGAACGTATCTATTGGCGGGGCAGGTCGATAGCGGAAGTGGAACCCGAGGCATCCTTGAGTTGGGCAGCAGGCTGCAACTTTAGCCTCTTGGCTACGCGGCTTGTCGAGGAATCTGCGAGGTAGTTAACACCACTAGTCTCTTGTTTGACAGCGCGGCTGGCCTCCCAGCTAGGAAACCCCAGTTGGTCTGCAAACCTCTGGTAGAGAGTGGTACGTGAATGGAACCTTGATCTTCTCGGTCTTGTTGGAACCAACTGGGGTGACCTCCACGGTAAGGCAGTCTTGATCAGGGAATTGTCGACTGGCGGAGAGGTCAAACTTGTAGGGCCAGTTAGAACCTGCGGTGCTATGGCCAGCGAAGACATTGCCGATGCAGGTTCCGGGGTCAAGGTGGTGCCTGGCTTTGATAGTCGCCAGGCGGCCAATATACCTACGGGCCTTTTTGGCCTCGACTTCGACGGCCTTTGCATTCGCAGGACGTTCTCAGTCGAAGCCGACCTTATTGTAGGTTAGAGGCCGGCGAAATTGGCGCCGAGCAGACCGACAAATTCGACGGCGTCTGGAGCAGTACTCGCCATTCCTGGAGAGACTGATAACGGGAGCGGACAACAGGTTTTGGGGCGATGTGAAAAGAATTCGAAGTTCGGGAAGAAACGACGAAGTCTAAGGGTAAACCTGTGATAGCAGCGCAGGGGTCGGAAGCGACAGCGACAGCATCAACAAGTGACGATACCTGTAACACGGTAGCGAGGGGAGAGCCGAGGCGAGCCGTGGGCTTCATAGCAGTAGGAAGGAGTGGAGGTCCAAGCCACAGAGGAATGTATTGGGGGATCCAGGCCCAAGAGAAAAATGAATTAAGCTTAAGCCGTCCGGGTGATTTGATCTTGAGCATGTCAGTCGTCCGCAGAAAAGCAACGAAAATATCCCGGGCAGTCAATTGAGCTAGCTCCTGCCCCGGGGCCCGTCTCCACCTCGAGACATGGTGGTTATCGGATGATAGACCACTACTGAGGGAAGTCCGCCCTCGAGTCGAGGCAGCGGTTTTCTCCATACCCGGGGACTCCGAATCCAGGTGATGGACTTCGGTGTCGGTTGAGTTAGTTCTGTTCACAGCATCCGGGCACCGTAGCATCCTGGACCTACAGCAGAGGCGCGCACTCGGATTCTGAGATCTGGGGCTTGCTATGTGAATTTCGGAGGTTGGAAAAACAAGTGTGCAGCGATCGGGCTTCGTACATCATGGTGTATAATGAGGGGAGGTCGATGTCGCTCAGCGGTTTTACCCGATTTCAGGATTTCCGGTTTCCGTACGTACTCCCATGGGTAGAGCTGGTCGCTAGGTCACGGTTTATAGACGTGGAGTTCTCTGATGACACTTGGAGGAAATGCTGTTGTGGGCGAGTCGCATAAACGCCGGTGCCGGCCACGAGGCGCCTTCATGGCCATGGCCGATCTCAGCCGGGAATGCGCTCTCTCTCGCGTCCGTCGGTGATCCCAATCATGCATGAAGCTATTGTCAACATTTCCGGTATGATTACTTGATGAGGGTTACATGATGTAAGGTAGGTGGTCGTCTAAGTCATAAGGTTGATGCGTATACTACAGAAAATGCGAGTATTGTGCGAATAAAGTACAACAGGTTGAAAGAATGTCGTGAACACCGAAGGGGGTAACACAGGATAGGGTAACAATGGTATGACCCGAGAGAAACAGGAAAAAAAGATCGTCCAATGAATCGTCCGAGAATCAAAAAATCGCTCAATCCGAGAACCATTCACCGCCGCTTGCAAGCTGTGCGAAAACACCTTTACGATCCATAAGTTCGTCGAAGGTGCCGGTCTCAGCGATAGCGCCGTCGTGAACGACCAAGATGCGGTCGCACACTTTCATAGCGGCAATCTTGTGGGTAATCATCACCGTGGTGCGTCCGACCTTGGCGTCCTCGATGGTCTCCAACACAGCGGCCTGATTGGTGGGGTCCAAAGCAGAGGTGCACTCATCGAGAATGAGAATCTTGGAGGGGCGAATGAGAGCGCGAGCGATTTGGATACGTTGAGCTTGACCACCCGAAATTAGCGAAGCATCCTCTCCGACCGCGGTCTCGTACCCCTCCGGAAGGGACATGATGAAGTCGTGAACGTGAGCAGACTTGGCAGCCTCTTCGACCTGGGCCTGAGACAAAGCCCGGGAACCGTAGGCGATATTCTCACGGATAGGGGCGTCAAACAAGTTCGGGTTCTGGCTGACCACGGCGACATGGTCACGGAGGTGGTTGACATCGATAGATCCCAATCTGTTCGGTCCAATGGCGATCGATCCAGAGGTGGGTTCATATAGCCGTTGGAGGAGGGCAGCTATGGTTGACTTTCCAGAACCAGACGCACCAACGATCGCAACGCATTCTCCTTCGGAGACCTTCAGCGAGACATTCTTGAGGACCGGAACTTCAGGTCGTTCGGGGTAAGCGAAGGAGACCTTATTCAGTGTGATCGAACCCCTGATCGGGGGATGTGCAGATCCAAGTGACTCCTGGGTGTTGGTCGACAGTTTCATGAGACGGTGGAAATCGCGAGTCGCTTGGAGGGAGCTAGCGGTGTGTTGAGCTAAAGAGTCGTTAATAAAAGCTCAGAGTGTCAAATGAGGAATCCACGTACTGAAACCCATAAGCTGAGAACCGAGAGAAATGGTGAAAACTATGAGGTTGAGAACCTCAACCATCTGGGAATAGGTGTAGGTACCGCGAGCAACAAAGATCGCGCTGACGTAGAACAAGACAGCTTCCGAGAGGTAGATGAGCGAGCTGGCAACACCGTAGGTACAGCCTTCGACGAAGGCACCCTTGATTCCGGCGGCGTGAGCGCGCTGAACAGACTTCTCAAAAGTCTGCGCAAAGAACCGCTCGAACGCCATGGCTCGGATTGGGCGCACATTGACAATGGCCTAGTTGTACGGTGAACACATAAAGCACTATCAAGCAAGGTAAATCTCACCTCGTAGTATTCCTTCGCCACCTGCTCGCGAGCACGCTTGTTCCTCAGCTCGCACTTGGCGACCAAATTGGTTTGAACTGCTATAGTGACGACGAAAATCGGAGCGATGGCCATTCCAACAAGGGTCAATTGCCATCCCCTGATCATAGCCCAGAGCAAACCAGTCCCGAGCATGGTAAGGACGACGATCGCCTGGGGGAAGACCGTGGCAAGCAAGCTCCGAGCGTCGTCGCCATCCTTGATGAGGATCTGAACCAATTTAACGGGTCCATTTGATCCGTCCACCTTGTCAAACCATTTCTTGTCCTGGAGCAGGACCAATCGGAAACAGAACATCCTGAGTCGGTTGACCCAGGATATTGCGATCTTCTCGAGAATAAAGTACTTGAGACCCAACAACAGCCCGTCCACGGCGGCCAGCGCCAACACGACACCCCCGAAGGTGTTGATACGAGAGATATCTTTCGCGCCAGCGGAGACCTGAACAAAAAGTTTCGAGATGACGAAGGAAAAAACCGGTGTAACTGCACCGCTGGCGGCCGCGACGAAAAGACCGAGGAGGATCAAAAATTTGTGAGGGAGGGTGGGGTAGATATCGCGCAAGAGTTCGAGTAGAGAGACCGGGGGTTCGATTGAGGAAGTTGCCGGAGCTGATTCCTCGACAGTGACCGCCTGTAGATAAGGTTTTGAACGTGCGCGTTGTTGCACCCGGCGGCTGTTCGCTTGGGTCGCAGACCTCTTGATGGTATCCTTTTCGGCATCGAAGTCCTCATCATCGAGGATATATGAGGATTCCGAACGGAAGGTAAAGACGGGGGAAGTTGGAGAGAATTGGAGGCTGAGTCGGTGAGGGTGAGGATTGGACATGGCGGCGGGTTCGGGGATAGTCAGCGGTGGAACATAGACACTCGAGGGGCGCCTTGGTCGGGGGAACGCGTTGAACATTTCGTTGTCAATAGTACGGTTGACCCGAGGTGGGATGACGTCCTGGGGGCCGGGCTTGTTGGTGAGGTCTGCAACAACGTCGAACATCCAATTCCCGAGACTGAGGTGTTTCATCGATGGAACAGCGACCTCGGATTTGACCTCTTCCGTCTCGTCGAGAATTGCCTGGACTTTACGTTCTTTCTCGGCGACCTCTTGATCGATATCACGTTCCTGGAGAGCAGTGCCTTGAGAGGCAGCCATTTCGCTGAAGTGGCCTCCCTTCATGACCTCCAAATCGTCCCGGTAGCCAGTCTCAACGTTAACACCGTCTTTCATCACAATCGCGAAGTCTTCGGGGCAGATTTGGCTGAGGTCATGGGTGATAATGATAGTAGTCTTATTCTTGCGCCACCACTTGATTGCCTCAAAAACCAAGACTCGGGAAGTGACATCGAGAGCGGACAGAGCCTCATCTATGTGAAGGGTTAGAAAAGTCGAGAAATCCCACGAAATTGAAACGTACCAAGGATCAAGACGGTTGGGTCGCGCAAGTAGGCACGGGCAATTGCCAATCGCTGTTTCTGACCACCAGACAAATTGGCGCCGCCGTTTCCAAGCATAGTGTCATAACCATCTGGAAGGTCGCGGACGAATTCGTGCATAAGAGCAACTCTGCAAGCAGCGATGACCTCTTCGCGAGTAACATCCTCAGGATGCCTTTCAGACGGAGAACCGGCCAATCCCATCGCGACGTTGTCGTGGACACTCATATCGAACATTATGCACGACTGAGAGACGAGGGCGATATGTTGGCGGGCGAACCTTTCGTCGAAGACTCGAATGTCTTGTTGATCGAGGGTGATCTGTCCAGATTGTTGGGAGTACATGCCAGTGAGCAGTTGAGCCACAGTGGACTTCCCGGATCCTGATCCGCCAACGATAAAAGTGGTATCGCCTTCAGGGAAATACATTGTCACGTTGTCAAGGATTGGGACGGTGGGACGGGAGGGGTATGCGAAGGTGACATCGGTCATCTCGAGCTCTCCTCGGCACTTGGGGGGTTGTATTTTCTTCAGTTTGTTGACCTTTCGAGAAAGGGGGATGAAGTGAGTCGGGTGGCGCGAAGGTCCCTCGGGAACTGGGGCTTCTATCATATTGAGGAGGGAAGCCATGGCAGTCTTGCCCTTAGCGAGGGTGAGGAAGTGAGGGGTAGCCATATGGAGGTTACTGGTGGCGATGAGGCAAGCCCAGAAGACGGACATGACCTCGCCAGGAGTGTTATGACCGTCTCGGACAAGCTTCGAGCCATACCAGAAGGCTTGGACGAACATGGACATCATGAAGAACTGGGTAAGTCCCATGGTGACACCCCATAATGTAACAATCTTGTCAGCGACGGTCTTGATGCCAGTAAGGGCACCTTCAAGGGCCTTCAACTCGTGGTCGGAAGCGTTGAAAGCCTTGACGGTAGCGATCGCGGCAACTGCACGGTCAACGAAAGTTGCCGCTATCGCCGTATAGGAACGTTCCCCCATGAGCAGGTTCTGAGAGAGTCCTTGGGAAAGTCCACCGAGGATGACGAGAATGGGGAAGGTAGATAAAACCACGAGGGTGAGTGACCATGACCCCAAGAAGCCGAGAGTAAGGGCGACCAGAGTGGTGGTCAGGTATTGAATGACGAGCCCAAGAGCGAGGGAGGACGCGGAGCGGACATCTTCAGTATCCCTAAACAAATATGTTAGAAGCGTGTAGTGAGTACTCTAAAAGAAAGTAGGCGTACTTGACAAACTGAGCCATCATACCACCAGCGCCGATGGGACCGTCCTCCCCATCGGTCACCGTCACGGAATCATCGGAACCCATCTTCTTGTCGAACCAGACCATGTCCTTGCTAGTAATGACGTAGTAGACCCGGAGGCGTAAAGCTCGCAAGTTCCGTTCACCCGTCGTAATCCAAAGGCTCGAAGTAATGCTGCTGAGAACGAGAGCGGCGACGGCCAAAGCAAGCAGAGTGAGAGCGGAGAAACCGACACCCCTCAATAGCTTGTCTTTGTCTTCTTGAGTTGGATTGGAGAGCGGGAATTTAGCGAACGCGTCGAAGACTTGACCGACCGCGATGGTCATGAAAGGTGCAACACCACCAGAAATAAGGGAAACGAGGACCGCTGGAAGGAAAAGGCAGAGCATATTCCTCCGGGACATGAGGGAGAAGAGGAGGACGAGCGATGGTTGGAGGGGTTTGTAGGAAGATAAGATATCGATTGGGGTCATCTCAGGAGTCGTTGGCCGGAGGTCGTCGTCCACACGGATGGGGACGTCAGCCGGGGGGGACCCAGAATGACGCATAGTGGTGGTGGTGGAGGGAGGTAGAGCAGGGGACGCACAGAGGCTCGGGCCATGGTTTTGTTTGATGGTGCAAAGAACAAAAGAGAGGAAGAACAATAGACAATACGACGCGACTGCATTGTTCCCACGCAATCCCGATCACTCCCGATCACACATGTGTCACACCCGCCTCTTCCCGTCACAGTCACGCTCCTCACTGGCCGCGCGGTTTTGGATGGAAAATGTCAGGATTTTCAAGTCAAGCGGTTAGGAACGTCGAGGCTCATCGACATCGACAGCACAGTCATTGCGTAGCCAACAGTGTGCTCAGCATCATGTGGAATCGCACGTGATCAGACCATTGACGTTCCTTATTGGGGCGGCGCTCATTTCCTCCATTGTGTGCTTATTGTCTGGCCGTTGATGTCGGTTCCCGTACAGTTCCTCGCGCTGAGTGTTTTTCCGTAAACTTGAGCGTTCGTATGGTCGCATGATGTCAGATTACTGGTGCTGCTCGGGCGTAGCGCCAGGGAAGGTATAGCGGAACCGCACAAAGATAATCTCCATAGCAAGTCAGACAGCAAAGTGCAAAAACGACAAGGATCTAAATGTCCAATGCGAGAGGAAATATACTAGAATATGCAAGCCCGCATAATGAAAAATAACGTACGTCGTTCCCCAGGAACTGTAGCATCCCGCCGTTTGTTAGTTCAGATAGCCACGACATTTCGCAGATCCGCACAGACATGGGATCTTGTCTTGTTCGATGGGGAAATGGTAATCTGGAAGCGAAAATCCCGGTCAATGCGACGTCCCTTCCAAATGCTGGGAACGTACCATATGTGATTTCATCCCCCAACTCGATCTCTTGCTTGGCGTAAATGACAATCTTCTTCACACCGCTGATGGTGATAATCTTGGCCGTGCAATTCGGGTCACAGGAGTGGTTGATGAGTCGCCTGCAGCAATGCCATTAATTCATGCCAAATGTACAGCAAGGTCAAAACATACCCAAGGTTACCCTTCTTGGTAGCATCCACGACCAGGTCCTCATCGATCCTGAAGAGGTAACTGCTCCCGATCCCCTGTCTCTCATACGCTTTCTCCCTCTTGTCGGCGACCGCGGCACGGATAACCTCTCCCACGTACTCGATGACCATCTCTCCACGCGCAATTCTTTCCATCGCGTATAAACCCCAGTCATGAATTGGCGACCTTGCAAACCGAAGGTGCTTCTTGCGGGTCTGGAGCTGGTTGAACTTGACCTGGTCTGTGGCCGGAGTTTCACCCAGAGATAGTTGCATAGCTCGTTGCATTTGGTTGATCTCCTCGATACCCTGGGCGCGTCTCCTTGCGTTTGCGCGGTTGGAACGCGACGACGTAACAACAGGGGCTGGTGCAGGTACAGTGGTTTCTGGAACGGCGTCTTTGTTTGCGGCCTTCGTCTGAGCGGTATATTGCGCAACATAGGCGGATTTCTCGGCATGGGTAATCTTGTAATACCCTTCGGTACGGGCGGACCCGGTGATATGAACCCGGAACGGCGGTGGCGCATCAGGGTCGGGTTCTTCTCCTTCCATTGCACGAGGGTGGGAGATGTTGTATTTTCCGTCTGAGCTTCGAGCAAGAGCGAGTTTGGTGAAGTACATGTCCTCATCGTCTTCGAACAACCCATCCGTGATCGGGTCAGAGGAAGTGAACACAGGCTCTGGAGTGGCGAAAGCTGAGGACTCTCGGTCGACGGATAAACGGACCTCCGTGATGACGGGAACTTCGAAATCGGCATCCCCAGGGATAATGACATCCGGTGTAGGTGGACGTTCCTCGATGACCACCTGTTTCTTCTCGACCTTCTTGGCGGTTGCCTTCGGCTTTTTGACGGGGCGGGCATCCTCGGAGTCTGCGTTGGGAGGTTCCTTCCTCTTCGCTATGTTGTCCAGCGGGGACAGGGGGCGGTCCTCTTCCTCGGCCTCTTCGACAACTGGGGCGGCTTCAGGTTCGGGCTCAGGTATGATGACGTCCTCGGTGACAACCTTTTGCCTCTTCTTTGGCCTTTGAATCGTTTCGAGCTCATCCTCGTGGTCTTCGTCCGCCTCCGGCTTCGGACTAACTTCTTGCGCTAGGTGCTCCTCCGCGGGGGGTAGAGGTTGGGGTTTTGGGACTCTGTTCTTCTTGAACGAAAGACCTTTGAGCCCTCTCTTTTCTTTCTCCTCGACCGCAGCATCGCCTTCCAAGTTGTCAACTTTCAAGCCTCTGACTTTCCGTGTCTTCTCCTCGTCAGCGACCATCTGCCGAAGCTTGACGCCAATCACCCTGTCCATCACATCCCTCTCCAAAAGTGTCCGCAGCTCCTTCATAATCAACCGTTCAGCCTCTTCGACTATGTCACTATCTCGCCACCGTCTCGAGGCATCTCGGGCAGAGGGTCCGGAAGCACGCATAGATGGTGTCCATGTTGACGGAGGTATATGAACATTCAGCGTGACAGATGTATGGGCCAAGGTGCGGGTTCCTGCATTCAATACTGTCTTTGCTTTCCGCGCAGAATCCGGCGTCTGGAACGTCACGTACCATCCAAGGTGGTCGCGGAGAACCTGGGAGCGGAGAAAGCACGTAGTCACATCATCGTTAATTAACAAGGAGGCTCGGGCAGAGGTTCACGGGGTGCGCACCTTGTCCACCTTGAACCCTTCAAAGAAACGTCGCACATCCTCTTCCTTTACATGGCTTCCAAGCTGACCACCCCCGGATTCTTCAATCATCACGTACTCATTACCGTTACGCTCGAGTTCAGCGTTCACAACTTCCCGTTGGCTTTGCCTTCCGAGGTACCGGGATGACTGGCCAGGTTTGCGGGAGATTGGTGACGGGGACCTCGAGTGTGACCTTGACCTCGAATATGAGTGGGAATGGGACCGCGAATACCGACGAGGGGAGTAGCGACCCCTTGTGTAGTAACTCGATCGACCACTGTGTCGGTCATTCAGTCGACCTCTCGTTTGGGCGGGTGTAGATGAGGAGGAATGATCATGGAGGGAAAGAGTCGGGCGGGAAGAGTATCTTGACGCAGAGTGCAGGTTCCTGGTCCGTATCAGAGCGGGTGGGGGAGGTTTGGTTTCGGAGACAGCGGAGGTGGAAACTCCGGGATGAGCAGGTAATGGATGGCGCGCCGGAGGGAGAATGTTGCGATGGCGGGGGTCAGGTTGTGCAGATGGTCGGTTTCTTCTTGCCTCTTCGGACTCTTTCCTTGCGGTTAGTTCCTCCTCTTTCTTTCTACGCTCCTCAGCTTCAGCTTCCTTTTTCTTGTTTAAAGTTGCCTCTCTTTCCTTCCGCCTTCTGTCATCCAACTCCCGTAAAATTGCCTTGAGTTTAGATTTGGCATCATCATCGAGAACCACTTTAAGTTCTTCGCCAGGTACAGTTTGGATACTCAGCGTTGACCCTTGACCATTGCTCCTCCCACCATGCTCTTTCTCCACGCAAAGTTTCGCCTCCTCATATGTCGAGAACTTGATGTACACAATCCCCAATGCGCCGCCAGTTGTCTTGTCAATTTCGGGTTCAAACGAGACGATGCGACCGTGAACGGCAAAATGTCGACGGATTTGCTGATTCGAGGTGAGTGGGGAGATATTAACTGCCAAGATCGCCGTGGGTGGAGGTGGTCCAACTGAATACTGATCGTGCTAAAGGGCTATGAGTCAAACCTTATCCCACCAGGGCCTGAATGCACTTACTTCGTACTTGATCACATAAAATTCCCCTCTTCCAGGTCTCAGCGGTTGCAACCTCCTCACACCTTGCACCTTCCTCGGATCCCGTACGGGAGGCATGTGCTCACCTTCCACGACCTCACCCTCATATCGATACAAAACTTCCTTTCCTTTCCCTTTACCCTTGACTCTGTGTTCCGCATTCGGATCCAATTGCTGAATCTTCTCAATTAACTGGCGGAACCGACCGTCCCGATCCTTTTCGACGGATGCATCGAACAGAACCTTGTAAGTTCGGTCGTCTTGAGGAAATTCGGATCGATTGGTCGGCCAGGGCGGCGGAGACGGTAAGCTAAAGACAGGTGCAGGAGAGGGAGACTTTTGTGGCGGGGGTGGGGATAAGGGTTCTTCAATGGGCGGAGGGGCAGGTGGTGACGAGATCTGGGGAGGGGAGGGTGGCCTGGCCGTGGGTTCTGGTGGCTTTGGCGAAACAGAGGGTTGAGGGGATCTCACTGGAGAGTGTAATATCAGATTTGGCTTCAGAGGTTTCGAGAAGTGGATCGGTAGCATGACATGTTTCGCAGGTAGAGTGGGTAGAGGAGGCGGTCGTGGGTCAGCGGGAGGTGGAGGAGGCGGAGGTTGGGAATCTGGTGGGGGAGGTGGGGGAGGCGGTAGGGTCGGTGGCGCATCTGAGGGAGGTTTAGGTTGCGGGGGGGTAGATGGAGGAGGAGGTGGCGGGGGCGCTAAATCTGGCGGGGGCGGGAGAGGGGGTGGTGGTGGATGCGGCCGCATTGAAAAGGGTGGCAGCGGCGGTGGTTTCGATGACGGTGGGCGTGGTTCATCTCCGTTGACCTGTCCAATCCGTTAGGTGTGTTCTCAAAAATCGCAAAGCTAGGATGCGCGTACAATGAGATTGGATTGGTCTTGCCTAAGAAGTCCAGCGTCGCTGTAGTCGACTTCTTTGCCCTTGAGGGATGGTGCAGGGGTCGAGAAACCATTTAAAAACGACTTTGGTCTTGGTATCCCACCATTGGTGAGACTTCTCGGTCCAGTGGGGATGGAGTGCCGAACGGCGGTGGACATGTTTGGTGTCGTGTTCGACGTCGAGCTCGAGGACGCGGCGTTTGCGTGGGCTAGCGAGGTCAATAACGCCCTCGGAGCCCGCGGCGGGGCTTTGCCAGACATCGTCGAGGACGACGGTAACGTGGGTGAGAACAAGAGAGATTCGGCTTTGACCACAACCACCACCCCCGGCGTCGCCTCTCATGCAGCACCTCAACGTACGATCTCCCTCGGACGAAAGGACGGCGACACACAGCCCACCGAGAGAGAGCGCGATCCCAGTCCCCTTCTCTTACACCCCCAGCAACGACGGTGTCGACGAGAATCTGTTGATCCTTTTACACGGCCTGGGCGACACACACGCACCGTTTGCTAGCTTGGGAAAACAGCTCAAGTTACCGCAAACGGCATCTTTGGCCCTTCGTGCCCCGGAAAAGTCTGTTTATTGTTGTCTACGGTCATTGCGCGAGGCAGTTTTCTAACGGGGCGAGAACAGGATATCCTATCTGTACGAGGAGGCGTTCCAATGGTACGAGTCATTCGATCCCCTAGGCGACCTTCTCTCGGACCCAAATCCAACTGCCGCGCTCGACTTTTTGGCCAAGACATTCGACCACCTGATCAACGACTGCGGGTGGTCCTACCAGAAAATTCACATCTTTGGGTTTTCCCAAGGAGGCACGGTTGCCGTCGAGTTCGCTCTACTGAGATGGAGACAGCAACTCCAAAAAAGCCCCGATTCGTCTATCTCACCGCTTGGTTCTGTTGTCTCCGTTTGCGGCCCACTGTTGTCATACCCAACCCTCAAGTCTCCGTGCCCAGTTCCTCTGCTGCTCTTTCACAGATCACCTCCTGCTGAATCCGCACTGTCTTCGAGCGACATGGCCGCCTTTCGAAAAGGTTTCGGATCCTTCCGGGAGGCTCAGATGGGTGGCGAAGGGATGCCACGATCGGAAACAGAGTGGGTGCACATCATGAGGTTCTGGAGTGAAAAATTAGACAGTCGGCAGATGAGTGGACTGCACGAGATCGTGTAGATTACGTAACGTACCTTAAACGCGCTCTTACCCACAACATCATGAGCGGGAAGATCATCATCCGCCCACTTCGTTCACGCGACCCTCCTGTTCCATCTCCTCCACCAGCCAGCGAGTCAGAGCCTGCAGATCCTGAAGAAGAAGAGCAACCCGAGGAGGAACAAGACGACGAAGAAAACAACGACGATAACGACAACGAGAATAACGAAGGGAATGAAGAAGTCGTCGCGACTGAAGACGGTGCTCCGAGCGAGCCCGATGGCGCTACTGAGGAGGCTCCAGTAGTCAAGATTCCACGACCGAGAGGCAGGCCAAAAGGTAGCGGGAAGCCTAAACCTCCACAAACCGGGACTCCCAGACCCAGAGGTCGCCCAAAGGGTTCAGGGAAGCGAGGCCGCCCACGACGCGGTTAGTGACCTTGATTTACGCGACGGGTGGCACTGATTCACGCCTGCAGAGGGCGATACTATAGAAATAGATGAAGCCGGCGAGGAAGGCTCTGAAGGCGGTGGTCCGATCGGCGGTGGCAAGCCCTTCCGCAGAATCAACGGCAAGGTCTACGTTATCGAAAGCGATGAATTCGTTACCGAAGAGGATTCCAAAGGCAACACAAAAATCGACGCTGCTGGGAGACTTCTGGGTGACAGACGTTTTAAGGCTCAAACATTCAACCTCCCGCAAAGGCACCCAGAGAAGATGTTCATGTTGGCTATCGACGCCGCGAGGACTTCTGGTTTCCGAGACTCGCTTTACTATTTCCGCAGAAACCCTCTTGCTTTCAAACTAAACGCGACTCAACCGGAGAAGGATTACCTGATCGAAATTGGGAAACTTGGGCCTCATCTACGAACGAGAAGCGTCACGCTCATCACCGCGCGGAGTGCATTTAAGCTTCATGGAGCAAAGATGCTTATCGGTGTGTGGTCGATCGTAATCCATGCGGCTTTTTTATCTTGACCCTTCGGCACTCAACAGATGGACGATGGGTTGTGGACGATTACTATGAGGACAAGGTTCTGGAAGAGATCACGGCCCTGGGTCTGCAACCCGGGGATCTCGTAGGGGACCTCCAGGATCCCTCTACTCAGACCGAGCTTGCGCAACTCACCGGCGGCGACAAACAATCTCGTGTTGAGCGGGGCGGGGGAGGCGGCGTTTATCGAGCCGGAGGTCCTACTACGATATTCGGAGGTTCTGGTTTGGGCCCATACAGCGATGGACCTCTGAATGCCGTCCGGAAGTCAATGTTGACCAGAGATGGCCTCACCGAGGAAAACTGGATGTCGATCGCGGCACAAAGGGTGATTGAGACGGGTGAAGAGCTCGGAAGGCTCAGAAGAGAGGCGCTCAGAGTTTGGAGTGGTACCTTGGGCGACCCCTCCTCGACACCAGGCAGTCCAAGACGCTCCGCTGAAGACGAAAACGGAGAAACGAGTGAAGAGAAACGAAGACGCGAAGAAGCCGAGCTCTCGTTGGGTGCGTATGAACCACACAACGGGATCATCGTATGTGAGTACACGTTTCGTAAGGGCGCGTGCACCTCCCGCTTATGTCTTACAGACCGTTCGGACACACAACCGACGCACAGTCGATGGGAGCCAGGTCCCCGAAGTGATGAAAGGAGGATTTTGGGCGGTACCAAAACGGGTAACGGTGCCTGGGGGTTGGCCTGGGTTGATACCATCATGGAGTTTACTCCTGCGGAACCTCCAGGTCCGCCGTACATCCCACAATCGGCCTCCAGCCCTCAGGTAGAAACCCTGTGATTTTCCCAGTGTACCAGTCCGGGCACCGGCAATGAAAATAAAGCTTTAGTCACGCATCGGAAAAATCCGAGATTATAATCCGATTAGGCAGGGCTCCACCAGTCTCCCTTTTTTTCCCCGACACTGCGGTCCCTGGCCCCCCGTCCTGCCATCATGAAGCCCAACGAGGCGATACCAACCGGACTCTCCCCCTTGCTCACTACCAGGAAAATCGCGAGCTCAACCCACCCCGAGATATGCCGCCTGTCTTTGAAAGGATTAGTTCGACTCCAGGCCATAGTTCCTATTCGTCAC
>Ga0307515_10002705_pt1 | contig 37938 bp, 21 predicted proteins | sample 17_EM_MG_FD_194513 | JGI IMG/M metagenome (GOLD analysis project Ga0307515, IMG submission 194513) | Populus trichocarpa ectomycorrhiza microbial communities from riparian zone in the Pacific Northwest, United States - 17_EM | ecosystem: Host-associated > Plants > Roots > Unclassified | place... | reverse complement strand
CCCCCCCCCCCCCCCCCGGGTCGAGTGATGAAGATTGAGAAACATGGGTGGCGACTAGGGTTTAGAAATTAGATGGGGAAAGCTGGAAAGGTAGGTATTTATAGTACCACTAATTATTTTTTATTTGAACCGGTTCGGTTTGATTTATTCGGTTTCATCCTTTTAAAACCAAAACCGAATCGAACCGACTTGTTTTTTAATTTTTCTAATCGGTTTTTTTCAAGATTTGGTTTTTTCAATTATTGTTTTTCTGGTTTTCTCGGTTTAATCGATTTTTTGGTTTTTTTGCTCACCCCTACTACACGCGTGAGCGAGTGGCCCGTCTCGACTTCATGCCTGAGTTTGGATTTAGGTTTATTGTAAAATAATTTTTGGGTCATAAAAGATTCTTTTTTTTCCAACTTAAATTTGATCTTGGGTCTAGTCCGAGTCTGGTTCATGAAAATTATTTCTTTAACCCATTGTTTTGTCTAGTCTAGCCCATGAGTGATAAAATCTGATTAGTTTTCTTCCTAAAGATTTTCATAAAACCTAAATAGTTTTTTCAACTCAAAAGACATTTGATTTAGGGCCTGTTTGGGAGTTGTGGTTGCGGTTGCTTTTCACAGTGTTTTTTATGCCAAAATGCATCAAAATGATGTTTTTTTATTTTTTAAAAATTATTTTTGAGATCAGCGCATTAAAACGATCCAAAACATATAAAAAAATTAATTTTTAGTAAAAACAAAAATTGAATTTTTTTAAAACACGGGCCCACGTTTCCAAACAAGCTCTTAAATTCCAAACGTTCAGGTTTGATTCTGGTTTTATCAGAATTGATAATGCTGGCAATTAATTTTGGTTATTACTGTCATAACCCAATTCTGGGTTATTCCCACAAATTCACTTTTTTTCAAAATAAAAATCACAAAAATAAAATAAAGGATGGCAACGTGGAGAAAGCAGGCCGGGAAATCAAGCTGCAATTTTTGGAGGCAATTCAAGACCTAATTGGACCTCATTATACCCAAAAAATGGAGAAAACAATGCAAATTCAAGGTCAAATGAAATGATTATTGGACGAATTTGCATTAAAATTAAGTCCAATGACATAATTAAATTTTTAATAAGCCAATTTGATTTAATCATGGGCCAAATTAAATTTTAATTATGTTTAAGAATTAATTTGGGTTCAATTGAAGGATTTAATTAAGTGCAAGGACTTAATTATACTTTAAATGGGTAAAATTAATTTTATTTGGGGCTTAATTGGTGAAAAGTTAAGCTTGGGAGCCTAATTTAGGCTTAATTGAGAAGATTGGGATTTTAGGAGACCAAATTTAATTTTTACCAAGTTAATTGATTGAAATTAGGGGCCAAATCGCAAGAAAATTGAAGTTTTGGGGTCAATTAGGGAGTTAAATTGAAAAAATTCGCAGCCAAGGACCATTCTGCAACAGGCGGCTAACTATGGGGGTTTAATTGACAAAACAGGGGCAAAATCGTAAGAAAATTGAAGTTTTAGGGTCAATTATAGGTGCAATTAAATCAAATTTAAAGAGGAGGGACGGAAATGAACTTTGGCCAAAATCAGAACTTTGGCCAAAATCAGAACTTTGGCCAAAATCAGAACTTTGGTACTGTTCATCTTCTTCTTTAAATCTCTGAAATAACTGCTGAGGTTACCTACTTTGTAGGTGCATTTAATGCACCTAACGTTCACCAAATTTAACCAAACTTACACGAACATGATCCTTTGCAATTCCTCTACAGCTTCATGTGAATAGTTCAGCCTGAATGACAACCCATCGGCGCCGGCGCTGGCCTAAACATGCCAACTCAGGCAGCTTTTTCTGCAGATTTGACAGTGCACCATGCCTACTTTGAGCCAACGGTTGGGATCTCTCCCAACAGAATCAATGGCTGAAATTTTACCCCGTTGTAGACGAGATTACCCTCTTCCACCGCCTATAAATAGAGGCGGGTTTGATGGCCTAGAGGAGGAGAAAATCGGGTCTAAAGTCAGCCAAAAAACCAGCTTTTCCGGTTTCTGCACAGTCCTCTCTCTTCTTTCTCTCTCCACCGTGGCCTTCAGCCACCACCACCCTCATCACCAGTCTTCCCACCATTAGCTCCACCATAGGAAGCCAACACAACCACCAAACGACCACCAAGAGCCACCGTCGGTTTCTCTCTCCTCTCTGTAGCCCCTCCCGTTTTCTTCTTCTTCTTTTGCTTCCTCTGCCTCCGGCTGCCAACTCTTCCACTGTTCCTCGCGACGCCACCGCCCAAACCATCAGCTCAACCTCCTGATCACGGCCGTGACCACAGACCCTGGTAGCTTTCTCCTCCGCCCGTCTCCAGCTTCTACAAGTATTTGGCTGCATGCAGAACGTGAACATTAATTGTTCACGTTCTGCAACTAATTAATTTAAATGGTGGGCCGGACCCGATTTGGCCCAGCCCATATGTATGTGTCGGGTCCGGCCCATTCCAAAAAAGAAGAAGAAAAATTACCGTGGGCCGAGATCGGCCCATCCTTTTTCTAGGTTGAGTTCGGCCCAGCCAGCCGGCCCAGCCCAGCCCATGTATATTTACTATATATATATATTTACTTATAATAATATATAATATTATAATATTTAAAAAAAACAAAAATTTTCAAAAAAAAAATTCAAAAATCCTTTCAAAAAAATTTTGATTTTCTCAAATATTTTTCTACCAATTTTGCATAATATCGGATTGTATATTTACACTATAAAATACAAATCCGGTATTAAAATACCCGGTTTTTTCCAAAAAATTTCAAAAAAATATTTCAAAACATTTTGAAAAAGAAAAAAAAATATTTTGTTGCATTCGGCCAAATCCTAAAAATTTTTCCAAGCATATTTGTCATAAAAAACAAAAGTTGCATCTTTTTCATGTTTAAAAATCAAAAAATGGATATCGTAACCAGTTTATGATTATCCATTAGGATTTGGCCAACATGTTAAAAATCTTTTTCCAACCTTTTTTAGGATCCAGATGTAGACTTTAATATTTGTGGAGTGTAAAATTACACGATACAGTACACCCTCAGGTATTAAAGATACAAGGTGTAAATATATGCGATGCTAAAATTCAAACTTTAGAACGGCTAGGATTTAACCCGATAAGGTAGAGACTTTCTCATGAAGAGAGATCTGCCATGAGCCTTAGAAAAGACCAACGAATAGAAACCCGACCTAGAAAAAACAATCAAACAACAATGCAGCTTACCTTAGGTAGGGTGCACTGGGTGTGACGCGTCTTCCCCTTGCACAACCAGTCCCTTACTCAGACTCTCGCAGACCATAGATTCCTAGTGACCATAATATTAGGTGGCGACTCCAAAACATTAATCATAATTTCATGATTAAATCCAAAAAACCTTCCCAACACACAACACCTCACACCAGGAGGCACGACAAGAGCCTCCGCCGTCGCCAGACGACGTCGCGCCCCCCGTGACAATTACCATAATTGATTCTTTATCTTTTAGCTTTTCAAATCCGCAATAAAAAGGGATGGTGAAAGAAGAGTTTTTAATAAGGTTTATTATTATTATTATTATTATTATTATTATTTTACATTATTTCTCTCTTTATTTTTTTTTCTCCTTTGTTTTGAGCTTCATTTTTTCTTCTAAATTTAGAGTTCAGGTTTGGTCTTGTAGAGAGATATATGAGCATAATTTTCTTGGTTCATTAGACCTTGTCTTCAATGCACCTAAACAAAGTAGTATTGTTGGAATCCTAAGAGATTTATTGAATCAAACCTTTTGTATTAAGTATTAAGTGAAGAGCAATAAAAATTTAAGCATAAACAATTAATCTTTGATAATAATAAAATTTCATCTTGATTATATTATAAGTATTTCAATAAGTAAGTGCACTTAACTAGTTTTATTAAAGTATAATATTTTTCTATGTTTAGTATGCTGTTAGAATTGTGTTCCTATATCTTATGCAAGTTTTGTTTTTATATGTATATTTTTGTAGTGTGCATGCTATCTTGTGTTTGGTTTGTTGTGTTTATGATGAACTTGTAAGGATGCATACTTATAATCTAATTATTATATGCTCATTTGTCTAATTATTTGTGAGTTTTGGACAACACACACGTATATACATATATAGAGAGGTGGATATGGAAATAAATATGAATATAAAGCTAGAAGATTTGGATGATAAATGAGGTTTGGTATGTTTATATGAATATAAATATGTTTATTTTTTTATATTTTTATTGAGGCAGGGGGTAAAGATATTAAAATTTGGATTTTGGTTAGTGTTTTAGAAACATCATGGTAAGCCAGAGTATCCAACAGACTACCATGTTTATTTTTTATTTTTATAATTTGGGCTATGTTTTATGTCAGAAATTTGACCCTAAAATCATTTGTCAAGAAATATTATTAGATAATCTTTAACTTGAGACAATAAATTGTTGAAAAAGCTCATAAATAGAGTAAATAAAATAATAAATTGATATTTAAGGTTGTATATATAAATGTTGGTTGAATTTGAGATGAAAAAAAAATAAGATGAAAAAATGATGACAAGAGAAAAAAGAAGTAATAGAAGTGATGGAAAGGTTGAGAAGGTTCATCATAGTTGTCTTACAAGACCAATAAGACAAAAAATAATAAATGATTAGTTTAGTTAAAAAATAATAAATGCAAAGAAAAAAAGAGATGAAAAATCAAATTGTCTTATAAGATAGAATTTTAAAACTTTAGAATGTGAAAAAACTCTTTAGAAAAACAATATAAATATATACATACACCTATATCTCTTACACACCATAACAATACATCTAAAAAACCCCACACAAAAAACATTTTTTCTAATCCTCGCGACACACACCAACACCTCATAATACATACTAAAACACTCTCTCTAAAAAAACAAGGAATTATTTTTGTATGATTGTTTCCATTATTTATATGCTTGGTTTGAAAGTGTTGTTTAAAAGAATTTGTTTAAACATTAAGTTGATTTTGTGGGTGAAATATTATTTGAGATGATTTTTTGTGATTTGGATTGATTATGGAATATTAGGAGAGGATTTGTTGAGTTGATTATTGAATGATTGAGTTTAGGTTTTAGAACCATGAGTTTTGTTGAATTATTGAATGATTGGGGTTGGGGTTATGTTTTGGAATCATGAGTTTTGTTGAATTCAATTGAGCTTTTGGTTTGATTTTTGTGAAATTTAATATGATTTGATTTGATTCTAATCTTGTTTGATTGATATTTTTTTAGTCATGAATATGTTGAGTGGTTTTATAATTTAAAATTAATGATTGAATTGTCGCTTAATAATAATAATAATGATAATAATAATATATTTTCAACTTGTAAATATTTATTCAAGAATTTATTATCGTAAGTGGACATAGGATTAAAAAACCTCAATGGTTTTATCCTTGAAAGTCAACATGAAAATGATAATAAAATAGTTTTAAAATAATAATAATAATAATATATTTTCGAATCGAAAATATTTGTTCGACTAATGTGAATCTCTCAATCACGTGGGATAACAACCTGAAAAATAAAAAATTAGGTTTGATAGAACTTTGATATAGAGATAAACATGTACATAAGAGTCAAATATATTGGAAAAAAACTTGGATCCAAAGATAACCTTATATCTAAAAACCCTAAGTATGTGAATGACACTATGAAACTAGTTAATATTTGATAAGTCAGTATATGATATTTATCTCTGTAAATAAAAGTTGTTTAGTAACAAATAAATAAAAAGAAAAATCATGCTTATTCTCCAACTTGCTGCTAAACTTTTCAGCCAAGAAAAGATAATATAGTCTTATCTAACTAAGCCTAATAGACCCTTTTTGGGTTACAAGCTAATGGGACTAAATTAGTGATCAACTACTATAAGTCCAATAATAAAATAAATCTCTAAATAATGTCTAATGAGTTAGAACAAATCCAAATTAAAACAATAATTATTTGAAAATAAATAAATAAATAAAATAGGACAATTAAAAAAATTCTTCATGCCAAAATTTCTCCATGTAGCCCGAATATTCAATTTTTACACATTCTTGATAGATATTTAGTCCTGACTTCAAACACGCCGTTCTTTCTCATCTGAATTAATTACTATTCCTACCATATATGGTTGAAAAGATTGAGATGTCTAGTTTTCAGCCCAACTTGAATCGCAACTAACACGATCAAAGAGTTAATGTCTTATCCCAAGTGCAAGAGTGTCGAAGTAATAAATAACGCAACAAGACCGGGGTTGATCCATAGGGAGGTTAACTATATATATATAATTTAACGAAGAGTTAAAGAGATTTTTCAGATGTGAGATTAATGTGAAGATTTAACAATTATAAAAACAATTGTCAAGGTTAGAGTATCCACTAATGGTATTAGAAATAAGTATAGTATAAACTCTTTTTATTACTCAACTGGAAACCACATACAAAAAAGGTTCCAATCGGATGATTTATCCTTAATAGTTTATTATAAATTTTTAACACGATCATATTAGTTATCTTATTTTAGTAACACCATACTTTAATATTTTGTCAGGAATTCATGATGCTAACTTATGTTAACAATAAATAAAGTTCCTCTCATAACGACGATGTCAGTCAAAGACTATGAAGGATCAAGCATTTATTCTACCAAGTGTTATACAACACAAATCTAGATTAATCATTTAACAAACAAGGTATTAAGAATTAGTAAGATAAAAAGATAAGACATATTAATAACAAACTTTTTTGGATATAAACATTGAAGTCCATGTTTAGTTTATATTATACATATTCTAATAATAATAATAATAATAATAATAATAATAATAATAAGTTAAAGAGAAATTTGAGATGTGAGATTAATGTGAGGATTAAACAATGACAAAAACAAATGTCAAGGTTAGAGGATCCACTAATGGTATTTCAAATAAGTATAATATAAACTTTTTTTATTACTCAACTGGAAACCACACACAAAGGAGGTTCCAATCGGATGATTTTTCATTAATAGCTCATTATAAATTATTAACATGATCATATTAGTTATCTTATTTAAGTAACACCAATACTTTTAAATATTATCAGGAATTCATGATGCTAACTTATGTTAACAACAAATCAAGTTCCTTTCATAGCACATGTGTCAATTATACCATACAGTTGGCTATGAAGGATCAAGCATTTATTGTACCAAGTGTTATACAACACAAATCGAGATTAACCATTTAACAAGTAAGCTATTAAGAATTAATAAGATAAAAATGATAAGACATGTTAATAACAAACTTTCTTGGATGTAAGCATTGAAGTCTATATTGAGTTTATATTATACATATCCTTACACCATTAGTGAAACCTTTTCACCTTGACATATTAAACTTAGCTAAACATTATGAAGAAGAGAAATATAAATAAACAAGATGAGAACATGATTGTATAAGTATAGTAAAGGAAATGAAAGGCATAAACAAGATATTAATGAAACTATAACATGAAATAAAACTAGAACATTAAAACTACAAAGAAAGAAAGCAAGTAAGAAAATGATCTTGATCTGAAAACCAAGATGCCTAAATGCATGGAAAATGCCTCCTTTTATAGGCCAGAATTCAGAACTATTGATTTGATGACTAATTGTTGAGTGGGTGGCCACCTCTTGACTTGGTAACAATCCGTATCTTCTTATCTGTAGAAAACATCATTGCTAACATCAGAATTTGAACAGATAGTCTCATAAAAGTTTTGGGAAATTGTCTCAGCTTTCTAAAAAAACAAGAATGAGGTCATTTGGGCTTCTAGAACTCGAGATACGGGCTGAACACTGAATAGTGTCTGGGCTGCAGGACAGATTCCGACTTCTTTGTTATTGCTACAATTTGAACTTGAAAACGGTCCTTTTGAATCTTAGACTCTCATGAAAGTTTTAGGCCTATGTTTTAGCTTTCTATCCATATAAATCATACCTAAATCTAAGTTCTACAACTCCAGTTATAATCCAATAACTGAATGGTGTTCCAATTTGAATTCAACCAGCGTCTCTTTTCTAAGCTTAACCCTCTCTTTGTCTTCTCAATTTCAGTAGTTAAACTCATCAATCAATCATTTGATTTATGTGATAGGCCTGCATTTAAAATGAATATTTACCATAAATTAAAGGTATCTTATATTATCAGACTTGTTATTATAAAACATGCTCTAGTTAAGGAGTTATTGATACTTCAAGTGCAAAATGATGATATAAAACCTTGATAAAAATGCACTTTTAAGTACTAATCATACAGTTTAAGAGATATACTTGATCTTGCAAAACTAGTCAGCAAACGTTTGAAGGACAAATTCGAACCTAACTTGGTTCATATCATCCTCCCCTTCTTTAAAAAGATATCACCTTGAATTTGTATCATGAAAAACATATTTTAAGGTAAAAAAATCAGTATCAAGTTGAAGAATAACATCATCATCAAAATAAACTTCACTCGTGTCCGCATTATCAGCCACAAACTCATCCACATTAGTGTTAACTCGCCCATCAGCCCTCTTAGCATTAAGTTCTCTTTGCTCAGGCCTAATTTGAACCCTACCATGATTATTAACATATTGCCTCTCCAATCTATTCAGTCTATCTCTAAATTCATTGGTCATTTAATCCATCCGCTGATTTGTAATGCGTAATTGAGTTACAATTTCATTGTCTTCTCTGTGTGGTACCATGTTGTTGTTTGCTTTCAATATCTTTTAGTATGAAAATTGGTTAGTTGACAAGAAATATATATTCCTCACCCACTCTCTCACATGTTTACACTCCTATTGTGTTTCACTTAAATATGTTCGTTTCACCATTTTCCTCTCATCTCACCTTTCTTTGACTCTTGCAGAACTGAAATCAACACCAAATATAACAGACATAGTAGTGTACCTAAATATATGTATATAACTAAAAAAGCATGAAAAATATAAAAACAAGCAAAGACAAAACTACGATTACAATTTCACGAGTAACAAACGAAGTTGTATGAAAAGTGAATGTTTTTTAAGATGCAAAAGAAAAAAAATACAAAGGTTATATATATAAAAAAATTATATGAAACCTAAATATAACAATTATAATGTTATTATACTATCATAATTAAAAAATAACAGCAGCAAAACAAGTTTGAATTATTGATGCGAATTAGACCCATTACAACAAGTTTCAATCCTGAATTTAGTTCTTATAGAAAAAAAACTCCAAATGACCTCAAATATATGGGGATATATTAGAACCTTAAAAATTAGAATATAAAATTTGAGAATTTTCTGAATTTATTTGACTTGAGATTCCCTTCTGATACGAATCTGATTTGTTTCGACAAACTTTAATCCTAACCTTGGTTACTATGACAAACAATCTCTAAATGAGCTCAAATTTTATATGATGAGCGATTAGGACTCCTAGAATTGGTATATAAAATATGATAATTTTTTGAATTGGTTTGCTTGAAATTATCCCTTATTTGTGTGCCATGAAAAATTTCACAAAAGTGACTTTAAACGTTTTTTTTTTTTTGACCTTTTATGCTAGTGATATGTTTTGAGACAATGACAAACTAAAATAAAATCTTTTTTTAAGGAATCCCAGACACAAACTACTAAGCTTTAGACACAAAATAATAAATACTAATTTAAAGAAAACTAAACCTAAGAAAGCTAAAACTAACAAGAAGAAAATAAAGGATATAACCTGATTTTTTGAGCCTATATCTTATACCAATTGATGCAAACCTCATGATCAAGTATTCAAATAATGTCTAAAGAAGTAGATAACAATCCGGAAAGTTGAAAATCAGGTTTGATAGAACCTTTAGCCAGAAGTAACCTTATACCTATGAACCAAAGGTACTGGAAAAAAACTTGGACCTAGAGATAACCTTGTTTCTAAAAACTCTAAGTATGTGAATAAAGCCACGAAGCCAATTAATATTTAATAAGTCATTGTATGATCCGTGTCCATGCAAAAAAAAGTGTTTTGCCACAAACAAACAAAATGAAAACTCCCATTTATTCTCCATCTTGCTGCTAAAATTTTCAGCTAAAAAACATAATATGATCTCGTTCAACTAGCCCTAATAGATCACTTTTAAGTTGCAAGCTAATGGTTCTAAACTAGTAATCAACTAATATAAGTTCAATAATGAAATAAACCTCTAAACAATGTCTAATGGGCCAAAACAAATCTAAATTAAAAAAATAATTATCCATAAATAAATAAATAATATAGGATAATAAAAAAAAAGTCTTCATGCCAAAATCACTCCATGTAGCCCGAATCTTTAATTTTTGCACATTCTTGACAGATTTTCAATCTTGACTTCAAATACATCATTCTATCTCGTCTGGATGAAATATTGGGTCAACCGCATATGGTTGGAAAGATTGTGATGTCTAGTTTCCATCCTAACTTGAAGCGAAGCAACATTCCAACTATAACTCCAGATATGTCCCAACTAGTACAAAAAGGTCTAGTTTAAAAATTTAACAAGATTTGTTTAGTAACTTTAACCCTCTTAAATAATATTTTTCTAAACTTTATTTGACCTGAAATGTTTTCAAAATATATTTCTATGTGTCTGGTATCTCCTTGTAAGAGTTTAGCGCATTCCAATATACGATTTGAAAAGTATGTTTGATCTTGTAAAATTAGTCAGCAAACATTTTAATGCGACATTCAAACTTGACTTGATTCATACCAGCGAGGTTTTATTATCATAAGTGGACATAAGATATAAAAAAATACCTTAACAGTTTTTATCCTTAGGATTTGATGTAAAAATGATAATAATAATAATAATATATTTCAATTTGTAAATATTTGTTCAAGATTTTATTATCATAAGTGGACATACGATATAAGAAACCTTAATGATTTTATTCTTAGAAATTGATGTAAAAATGATAATAAATTTGTTTTAATATATATTCAACTAATAAAACCATTTTGAAAAAACTTTTTTAAATCATAAATTTTGGTTATGGTTTACATAAGATAAATAAATCTTTAGTGGATTTTATCCTCATAAGTCAATTAAATCACCTTGAAAAAAATATATTTTCAAATCATAAATATTCGGTTAGGGTTTTATTATTCATGGGTCTACATTCAATGGTTTAATCTTTAAAAGTTGACCAAAAGGATAATAAAACTACTTGGTAAATATATTCTTTACCTACCTTTCAAATAAATAATTATTCAAGTTTTGATTGTGTGTCAAAGGTTTTAATGTTCAAGATCAACATGGGACAAATAAACCATCAATGTTTTAATCCTTAAAAGTTGATCAAAAGAATAATAAAATTATTTAATAAAAATATTTTCTGCTTATCTTTCAAATAAATAACTTTTGAAGTTTTGGTTAAGGATTTTATTATTTATGATTAACTAAGGATAAATTAACCAACATTTGGCATTATCTTGGAAAGTTGACTGGAATGATAATAAAATTACTTAACGTGAGACTTTATGATGTAATGATGACTTACCTAGAAACTTTAAAAGACCCATTAGAGTTTTTAATTACTATAAAATTAGATGACGACTCTTTTTTTTTTCTTTCTATCTTACACTTTTCAACATATTAGCTTGACTTGATGTCCATCTATGACATAATGATGACTCAACTAGGGATTCAAAAAGGCTAAACTTTGATATTGTTTTTCATTGATGATGAGATTATTTTTATTGTGTTTGTTCGACTAATTTGGTTAATATTTAGGTAATTCATTCATTTATATATGATGCATTATTTTAATTTTTTGGATTGGATATGGAGTTGTGCTCATGCACACATAATAAAACATTTGCATTATAACATGCCCAAAGCCTTAAGATTAAAGCACATTCAACACATTTTATTATTAAAAATAAACAACAATGTAGCTTATCTTATGTAGGATGTATAATGTTATATCTATATTCTATATTACATAACCAACTCATTACATATAAATTTTAAAAGACCAGTTAGGATTCATAGTTATCATTAGCTTGGGGTAAATTCTGTTTTTCTATTTTATCCCTTTCAACACATTAGCTTGCCTCGAAATCCACATTCAACAATGGTTATAACATGGTATAACAATCATTGGGCATTAAAAGATTTTGGGTGGACTTGAGAAATTAGTGTAAAGAGTTCTCCAAACGTTTTTTTTTATATTGAGTTTATTCTTCTGTTCATCCATGAATTTAAACATAGCTAAAATAGGTAAAATATTATACATGTGTTTGATTTTTTTTCTACTTTGGTTTTCTTTATATCCTTATATTAATAATATCATATAGTTACACAACACACAACAAATTAGTTATGGAAGTAATTTGAGTCAAAATATAAGAAAAATAAAATAATAAGTTGGACTTAATAAGTGTTTCTATACTAAACAAAGTCGAGGTTAGATGAAAACAAAGATAGACTTGGTTATGGGTTAAACCAAATGGATCATGAAGTTTGGACTAATAAAAGGAAGGCCAGAAAGATGAGATCCAAGCTTGAAAAAAAAAACAACAGTAAGTGAAGTTAGGTAGTTTCATTTGCGTATTCTCAAAATACAGGGTAATGTTGAGTGGATAGTTACTGGAAATTTCCTTGAACTTCCATATTTAAAGAATGATACAAGAAAGATAAAAACAATAATTCAATAAATCAACAACAATAGTTTTTAAGCAATTTAACTAAATTTTCAGGACTTTCAAAACATATTAATCAAATAGGCATATAATAATTCACTTGTGATATTAGCACATGAAAATCATTAAAAAACACTAAAAAACTATCAATTTAATTCATTTTCAAGCCGAAAACATTTTAAAAAAGCATAAAGTAAAAGATGACTAACACGCAGTGTCTTTCACCTTGTTTTTAAAGCACAATTGCATTTATCTTAAACAACCAGCCATTGTATCTCAGCCATTGCAGTTTTCAAAATCTACATTTATATAATTTTATGATAATTAAAAGACATATTTATAATAAAGACAAATATTTAAATTCTACGTGAAAAAAAATTTGGTAGATAAATTTTCTTTTTCTTATTCATGCATCTTTTTTTATTTTTATAAAAATATATATTTTTTATTTTAGTAGCATTTTTTTTAATAAAACTAAGCAATTAAAATTAATATTCATAAAAATTTTAATGATTTGAATTAAGGTGGAGAAAATGTAACTCTTCAATCTAAACTCCCTTTCCTTATTCATGTATTTCTTTTTTGTTTTAACAAAAATATTTTTATGAGAAGTATTATTTTTTAAATAAAACTTTATCATAATTTTAAAAGCAAGTTTCAATAAAAAAAAAACCTATGACTATAATTTCTACACAATTGTAGGAAAAATAAAAAAATAATTAATATAAGAAAATTATGTGAAAAATAAACAATAAAAAAATTTAAAAAATAAATATTTTATTCTTATTGAATTCAGGAACAATAATATTTTTTTTAATTTTGCATATTATATTTAGATATAATAATTCACAAAGTAATTGTTAATATTATAAAAAAAAGTTATAAACTTATTTGAAAAATTATAGCATAATTGGATAATTTTTCAAATATCATTTTAATAATTTTATTTATAGTGAATTTTATTCTAAATTAAAAAAACTAAAAAGCCGTTTAAAAAGGGGTTAGGTGTTTTGGCCTAAAAGGCCAAGCTCACGTGCCCAACTTTAATTATTTGTTTTTTTTAAATGGTGGACAATAATTTTATTAAAAAATATTTTTACACGACATTAAAAATATAATATAAACTTGAATCGTATTATTATAAAATCATATTAAGGCTCAGACCAAAAGTAAATGTAAGCTAAATACCTTCTAATTCCATTTAGAATTGGATAATGTCATTCATGGTAATGTCTTGGTTACCATGTCTTCCAAATAACTAGCTCACTCACTTTATATATGGAAGGATGATTAAATAATTAACTACATTCCACTTTCACACTAAACATAAATCCAAACTAATGTATAAGAATCAAACCAATACCAGAATACCATTTAGATTCTTTTTACACTATTTTGAGTATTTTAGGCTAATTCGGTTGTTCCACCACTATTATAACCCAATTTTAGATTCCGTAAAATTATCATGTTCTTTTTTTATAAAAAAAGTGTAGGACAAGAGACTTGATTGGAACGAACAAGATGAAGAGGGATCCAAATGCATAAACAATAAATGCAGGGACCAAGCTAGATCTTTGACAATATTAGAAACTCAATTGCACCCTTGAAGCATCTAAATGTGAAAAACAATACAAATTCAAGGTCAACTTAAGTGAATATTAGAAAATTTTGCATAAAATTTAAGTTTGAGAACTTAATTAGATTTTAATAGGTTGATTTGATTTAGTCATGATCCTAGTTAAAGATTTAATTAGGTTTAAAAATTAGTTTAGGCCAAAATTAAATGAATTAATTAAGTGTAAGGACTTAATTAGACTTTTAATAGGTTAAATTAATTTTATTAAGGATTTAGTTAGTGAAACATTAAGTTTGGAAGCCTAATTTGGGTTTAATTAAAAAGATTGGAATTTTAAAAGATCAAATTTAATTTTTACAAGCTTAATTGGATGAAATCAAGGGTTCAATTGAAAGAAAGTTAAAGATTGAAGGCTAATTAAGGGTTAAATTGAAGAATCTCAAAACTAAGGATCAAAGTGCAAAAGACATTTGAGTTCAATGACTGATATTGATGAAATCATTGGTCAATTTAAAAGAAATTAAAAGTTTGATGATTGATAGGCGTTGAAATTGGATATTTTGAAAACCTAGGACTGAAGTGAAAAGATGCTCAAATTAAAGGATTTAAATTAAGGTTCAAGGGTGCAATTGTAAAATTTAAGAAGTTTCAGGGTCAATTGAGGTTGCATATGCTTAATTTGGAAGAACAAGGACTAATATGAGATTTCCCTAAAATCCTTTGTAAAAACTTTAATTTTTAAGGTTTAAACAAACGACATGTCACTCAGACTTTAATGAAGGAATAAGTGACATGTCGTCCAACTTTGCTCACCACCTTCTGCAACAGATGAAGACTGATCAAGATGTCACATTTAGGCTAATGAATATGGCATTTCCAACGAGCTCAGAGGTGTCAACCACCACCATTCGACTGAGAAATATCTCCTCTACAAGTATCAACTATCATCATCATATGTTTATGCTTCATTCGGCTCAATAAACTCGACAACATCTTGTCCCTGATTGACATATTCTAGCTAATCGAGAATTTACCTTGTAATCAATGAATGTAGAGTTATAGACCTCCAAATCAAGTGTGGTTTGATCCCTATGGTGGATCTACATCCCCTCTACAAGATTTAGATCCTTAAATGAATCATTTGTGTCCCAATCTTCGCAATGACCTTGACCAAATACCCAACTCAATCATCCATGACTAAAGAAAATTTCACCATGATAAAAAGACTTTAAAGTTATTTTCTCATGTGTAATTTCTTTTTACAAGAGGACAAAAGGGGACTAGACACCCTTTATTTTCAGAGAGAAAGGTTTTGGAAGAGAGAATAAGAATATTCTTTAACAAACTATTAATAAAGACCATCATGGTTTTGCCATTTCTGGTTTTAGTTTGTCTATAAAAAACTATTTGCTCTTAAGCATAAGAGAATAAGGGGAATTTGAAGAAGAAAACAAAGAGAAAAAGAAGAAAACACAAAGAGAAAATAAAAAAGGAAAACAAAGAGAAAAGAGAGAGGAGTCTTTGGATTTTATTTAGAAAAGATATAAAGAAATAATATTCAAAGGGTGCAAAAGGAAATGTTTAAATCATGAGTTGGACAGAGAGGTAGAAAAAGCAAGAAAATACAAAAAATAGGACAAGAGGGACGAAGATAACATTGCCTCCCCTTGAATGTTTTTTAAACTCTTGTAGGATTGTTTATTGTTCATACATTATATTTTAGTTGCTAGTACATGTGTTTAAATGTATTTATTCATGTTTCAACTAATATGCATATGTGTGTTTAAGATAATTTTTTATTCATAATTTGTTGTTTTAAAGCTGAGATTTGATATTATTGTTGTTCAAAAGGAAGTCCAACATAATTTAATGCATCTTTAGTAGATAAATCTATTTGGATTCCTTTTATTGCTTCAACAAAGGTACAATTACATGTTGTTCTTGGTGTAATGATAACTTACTGGAGTGGCGACAATTAGAAGTGTATCTTAGAATCAATGCCACAATGTTTTGGTTAAGAAATTGCATTGTTTACATCTCGAGGTTTGATTTGGCTTGATTTGGCTGAGCTACTTTTTTATCCTTTTTTTTCTGGTTTCTTTAAGTTTTTTTGTGGTTTTAGTAGGTCAGGAGATGTATGCCTAAGCTAGCCTTGATATGTTTATGCTTTGCTTCTAAAGTTTAGGCCAATTCTAGGTATATGCATATTTTCTAGGTATGGTTTAAATGTTCTCAAGCTAAAATTCTCAATTTTCTATAAATAAATGTTTTAGCTTGACTTTTATACCTTGATAGAAGGGGATACTTATACATGTTTATTCTTTGCCATTTACTTGTTCATTAATTGCTTATTTTGGATCAATCGATCCTCGAAAGTTTGAATGTTAAAATTTGTGTTCTTGGCTGTCGGGCTCGATTTCAAACCATTCTTGGTTTCTTGTTCTTATCCAAAATTTTGTGTTTTTGGCTTGCCAAAAATGTTCAAAAGAAATTATTTTTTTCTATCCTTAAGACGTGTTTGCCAAACAAGACCTTAATATAATTTTTAAGCTTTTAATTTTTAGCCAAAGATATGTTTAGCAAACATACCCTACTAATTTTCCCTACATTGTTTTTTGTTTTTACTTTTTTTTTAGTGTTTGCCAAAAAACCCCAAATGATTTCCAGAAATTCTAAAGAAAATTCAAAGACCCTTTTAAAATTATTTATGGGTCCCTTGCATGTTTTTTCAACTATTTTGTTTAATATTTAGGCTCTAAACTTATATTGTAAGATACTGACCTAATATTAAATATACTTGTTTTTCTTCAAAATTTCAGAAAAATAAAAATTTCCTTATTTTAAAAATATAAATAAATATGTTTTTATTTGTGTGCATACGGTCAAATTCTAAGAGTTTTCATGCATTTTTTTTAAATAAAATAAATTGCATTTTTATGATACTTTTAAAAAATACAAAAATCATTTAATAGGTATCATGATAAATTTGTGATTATCCATTAGAATTTCACAAAGATTTGAAAAAACACCACAATAATTAATTTATTTAATTAATATTTGGTGTATAAATTTTACAATGTAATGTATATTCTCGATATTAAATTAAATGAAATAACAAAAATAAAATGTTACGCATTAATTGTCTTGAATGGACATAGATAGAATGATATTAGTTTACTTTATGTTTTCTAAATGACTTTTACTCAGAAATACTTTAAAATAATATATATTTTTAATTGTTTTTAAATTATTTCTGATATCATAATATTAAAATGATATGAAAATACCAAAAAATTAATTTAAATAAAAAAATATTTTTTTTTCAAAAACACCTTAAAAAAAAAACAAACTGCACTCCCAGCATTTGTGCCTTTTTCGAGTGTGTTTGATATTGTGGTAGCTGTTGTAGTTGTGGTTTGAAAAAAACTGTTTTATAAAAAGAACTTTTAGTTGAGGTTGGTTAAGAAAAATATATGTTTGGTTAAAACTGTGGTTGAATTGAGGTTGAACAAAAGGTAATTTAATGTGTTTGGTTAAAAATGTTTTTTAAATTGAGGTTATAAAATAACTAAAAATGATATATTAATATTGATGGTTTTTAATTTAAGTATTGTAGATTTAACTACTGTTATTATATCATGAAATAAATAATACTTTATATAAAATATTTTTTATTGTTCCATTAAACTATATACAATTCCATCACGTACGAAATTCATCCGACAAGGACTATAGTTTCCATGGTTTTTTGAGCGTGCAATAAAATCAGGTAAAATATCATCAGAAATAAAATTGGGATTACGATCAAATTTTGCAAATGCTACGCCATCATGCGATCTCCTTCTAATTTATATTGTGTCATTGAATAATATTAAACACTAGTTTTTAAATAAAATAAAATACAATTAAAAATAAAAAAAATTGAATTTTTTTACTGTTCACTTTTGTGTGTAGAGTGAATTAATTCACTCTCCATGGACGAGCAGACAAGGAGAGCACAAAAAGAAGACTAGGGGAAGAGCAAAAGGAAAACAGAAGAGAAGAAAATGGTTTCAGTAGGCCAGCCCTCTATCACCGTCATCATCATCTTCAAGTGCAGCAATAGTTAGGAAGACTAGGGGAAGAACAAAAGGAAAACAGAAGAGAAGAAAATGGTTTCATTAGGCCAGCCCTCCATCACCGTCGTCATCATCTTAAAGTGCAACAATAGTTAGGAAGACTAGGGGAAGAACAAAAGAAAAACAGAAGAGAAGAAAATGGTTTCAGTAGGCCAACCCTCCATCATCGTCATCATCATCTTCAAGTGCAGCAATAGTTAGGAAGATCTCCTCCGCGACAGCACCCCAACTCCATCGTGAGCAGCAGGTTGGATTGACAACCGTGAGTGCGCCCAGCTGTCTCCCTCAATGCCTCCAGCAGCGGCACGCCCAGGTAAGAACAGCCCTCGTGGTTTTCTTATCCGGACAAAATCCACCCATACCCGAAGCACTGGTCAAGGAAGGAAGAGGAGAACGATTTGTGTTTATAAACACAGTTGCTATAAACATGAAACGTAGCATTGTGAAAAGCATGCAGTTTTTGCTTCAACAAAATTGAGTTTTGAATGCAGATAATGGTGAAGCCTATGCATGAAAGTTACAGCTTGTTTTATAACCAAACAATATATTACAATTGTTGTCGCAAACACTGAGCCAAACGGGCTTTTCTAATGTAAAATGAACCACGAATGATGATTTCCTTTAGTTTATTTTATAATAATTATAATTATAATTATAATTGTAATTGCAAATACATGTACTTGTAATGTTTGATAGAAGTTTACTCTGTGTTTATAACAAAAAAAAAAACATCAACATCGCCAACAGCACAACATACCCATCGTAAGCATATGACAAAAAAATTCCTAATAAACTATCCGTGAATGGATAGATTTCCTAAACACCCCAACCCCCATTAAAGCTGTGGCTTCTCTTCTCTTTCTCCCATTGATAATTTGATCTGATCTGATATCCATCCCACTGCAGAACCTATAATCCTGCCCTGCTTTTTAATATTCCAAAACAATTTCTTTTCGATTCCCGCCAAAATCAAATGCTTTCTTTTTCTCTGCTGCAAATCCCACATCATCTACCTCTACCTCCCTTGACCGAAATCCCACACCATACTTATCCACTCTCCAAAACCCTTCATTTCTCTCCAAAACAACGACTTCCTCGACAATTTCTCTCCAAAAAACTTTGTGGGTTTCTTTCGATTTCGAATTCTTCAGTTTCTCCTTCGCCAGAAGATGGTTTTGAGGTGGAGTTGGGTCGCCTTTTGGCCTTATTACCCCAAGAAATGAGAAAAAGAGTTAGTGAACACCCGGAGCTTCTTGACTTGGTTGAGGTGGTTATGGATTTGGGTAGGAAGCCACTAGCGAGATTTCCATCTGGGGACTTTGTTCTGTCTGATTGCCCCATCACTCTTCAGGATCTCCAACATGCTACTTCACAGGTTTTGAATTGTTTTGTTATTCTTGCCTTCTAAGTTCTTGATAAAATGCGCTTATAATTTATATTAGTCTAGGTTGATGTTGTGTTTTTCTAATTCAATGTTGGGTAGAGGATATTATTTAGTTGAATGATAAATGTTTCGTGCTTGTAAATTGTAATCACAATTTTGTAAACTTATGACCTCTCAAAATTTTCCAGTGTTATGTCTGTTGAGATAGTATCAATCAAGTCAGCTTTTTGAGTGCAAGGAAAGTCATTTCAATTTTTAGGGCTTTCAGTGATATTGCAATGCTGAAGCCTAGTAGATTGGGAGGTCGTGGTCGTTCTTTAGTCGTTACTCATTATATTGTTGACATTGTATTCATTGACAAGTTGCTCTTGAACCTTAAACTACCAGATGATAGCGACCGAGGTACTAATCACATATTTGAATTATTGACTCCTCATTTGGTGGTGAGTTACTTGTTTGGCGATGTTGTTGGGTTTGATTCTAAGATAGTTTTGCTGAGACATGCTTTCCAGTTCCCACTATTTGATCATAATAACTGAGATAGCTACGAACACAACAATATACATAAATAATAGGCTCTTGTTGAGAGGAAAAGAGATGTAAGGCTCAAAAGACTAGTCGTTTATTTTTTCTAGTAGTTTTCAAGGATGAATCAGTGGAAATACCTTATTTTCTGTCAAGTTTTGAACCATATAACTCATTTTATTTTCTTTGGAGAGCTTCTTTGTATGAATGGTTGCAAATTAATCTCAACCTGATGGCAAGATCACATCTCTACAATATTCTTAACTCTCAAAAATTTGAAAACTTTCCTGCTACCACGTATTATCCTTGACAAATCTTAGGTTCATATATATTTCACATAACTAGAGATAAAAAAAGATACAAGGGTAATATTGCAATGCCCAAGTAACTCATTGGCCTAACAATGCCGTGCAACATAGTCCTTTCCATGCAGCGAAAGAACTTAAAAATCAAGTTATCAATAGTGGATTAAGTAGGTAGTTACGTACATGCTCACTTTTCCTTCTTTTTCTGATGACCTGTTCTTCAGCTGTTGACCTAGCAGGATTCTACTGGTGGTTTCCACCTGCTAACTAACTTGAAAAATTTCTCTTGAAATAGACAAGTCCAGTGTATAAAGCTGAGCTCCAAGCTGTTAATAATAGGTTTCTAAGGTGTGTACAACATTACTTTTCCTTCTCTTTCTGATGTGGGGCTGTAATATTTCAAATGTTGTACCCCTCGTGACATGAGTTAGATACAACAGCTCCACTCTGTGTTTCTTTCACAACAACATTATTGGTAGCTCGTTTTGTCATCATGGAATGCATATTCTTTGTATACTCTAAATTCTTTTCGTGTTTTTACTCACCACTCGAATACATTGTGTTGAGGATTCAACGAGTTCTATTTTATAATGTTTGTGATTCAATTTTGATAATATATTGTGATTGATTTAGTGTCTTTGTTATTTCATTAGTAGTTTCTTTATCATCATCGTCTTTGTTGTCACTACTTTAAAGGATTTGAATAATAGTATACCATTCTTCATAATTCTTAAATTATCAATATTGGCGACATTTGTTTTTGAGAAAGTAAAGAAAAAATAAAGGATGCTTTGACTGTATTTCCAACGTTTACTAACTGAAAAGAAAAGAAAAAAGTTTTAAGTTTTACATATTAAGTGTGGCAAATTTAATTTTCAGAATTAGGAGGAGAAATGAGTTGGATGAAATTTAAAGTCTTGAACCATTTATCAAAAGTTCAAGGAGCATAATTTCGAGTTTAGCCCTCCAAGGAGAACGACCTAGATTCTTCACTAAATTTTTATGATCCATTTTTCAAGCATTTCCCTCTCAGCTTTTTTATTTTGCTTAAATTCCTGGTTTGAATTTTTTTTTTTTATCTTCAATAGCAATATTTTAGTTAAACTATCACTACCTCATTCTTCCATACTATATAATTGGTTTTTTTTTTTATATCTCTTGATTAATCATTAATGGTAAATAGAGGCTTTTGGCTTACTAGAATGGTATAGTGTAGGTTGGTGACTTTGCTATTGACAATCGAGCAGGCATCAGCCAAACATTGCATCGCATTAGTGCCATAAGAAATCGAGAGGGCCAAATCATTGGTCTTACTTGTCGTGTTGGTCGGGCAATACCAGGCAGTGCTAGTTTGCTGAGAGATTTAGTTCACGATGGTGCTTCCCTTTTGTTCATTGGTCCTCCAGGGGTGGGAAAGACTACAATTATCAGGTTAGCTGTTCTTGATTTTATGGACATGATATGATTTCACACAAAAGCTTCTATTTTGTTCTAAATTGTTTTCTGCATCGAGTTGTTATGCATTAAAAGAAATGAGCAATTGCCTATGTTGTAATTAGGTTGAGGAGTGTTTTGAGCACTGTAGTGAGCTACTGACTCTTGATTATTGAAGGTTTTATTTAGAAGAAGAATAATGATTCTTATTTTATTTCACCTGAATCTACTTGCCTGCCTAATTAAAGTGGGCATGCTACTTTTAGATGTGAGACTTCGTTAATGAATTGTGTCCTAAAAGTAAAAGGCGTTTCATGTTAGTTTGGCTTTAAACTATGTCAGAGTCCCATGTTATAAAGAACCATGGTGCTCTACTTTAAGAGCAATGTATAATAGTTTTTGTTTTGGAAAATTTAGTATTCTTCTATAGGTTTTTGCTTTCTTAAAATTCCCCCGGCTAACTTGTTTGTTTTTCTTATGCTTTTCAATTTCTCAATGCCCCTTATTTCACCACTACTGTTGACTCAGACCATCTTTGCATTTGTTATTCATCCTTAAATATTTCTATGCAAATGTTTTGTTCCATTTCTGAAGACATCTAATATCCCGGGCGTGGGAAAATAGATGAAGTCAAAATATGCTATCTTTCGCTTATATTTTGTAGCAGGAGAGAATTTTCGTTGCTGAATTTATTATATGCTTAACAATGGTGTAAACCAGTCTTACTCAGGGATTTGAGTACCGAGTTTGCATCTGGGCTGTTCTAATAGTAGATTGTTGCTACTCTTGGTGCATCCATCATTCTTTAGGGTGACCTAAAATCCTAAGTTTTGCAGGGAAATTGCTCGAATGCTTGCAAATGATTACAAGAAACGAGTGATGATTGTTGATACATCCAATGAGATAGGAGGTGATGGTGATATACCTCATGCTGGAATAGGCAATGCTCGACGGATGCAAGTTCCTGATTTAGATATGCAACATAAGGTATAGGCTGGAAGTGTGTGATCTCCTTTATGGGCCTGTCTACAGTGCATCTGTTTTCATGAAACAAAGTTGACTAGCTGAAGTTTGATAAGAAGTGTTGTTAATGACATTAATAGATATTTCAATTATAAAGTGACATGACTAGCATTAATTAAGCATATACGCATGTTATGCCCTTGGGAAATGAAATCTCTGAAGCATATAACACTACTGTTTAGTAATTGGCATATGATCATTGTACTACTACAATGAGCAATGCATGCCATTTTTTTTAGTTTTGTTCACAACATGATTTTATTGTTTTTACTTCCTGATCCGGAGACCTAGATGCGTTATTTTGTAATTTTATTGTCAGCGGGGGCAAATGCTTACAAGTTTCTAATGTTTAGGTATTAATAGAGGCAGTTGAAAATCATATGCCTCAAGTGATTGTGATAGATGAAATTGGGACAAAACTTGAAGCAATGGCTGCAAGTACAATTGCACAGCGTGGGATTCAGCTGGTAGCCACCGCTCATGGAATCACAATAGAGAATTTGATATTGAATCCTTCTCTGGAGATGCTTGTTGGAGGAATACAGGTAACATTATTTTTTTCAATGAAGATGAGTAATTGGTTTGCGTATTTACTATGCTATATGTCAAGGGCTCCAACTTTTATGTTGTGATCTATGGAGCGTGCAAACTGTCATATGCTAATAGTTCCTAATGCTATTGGGTGTTGATTGTGAAAATTTTGAAATAAAATGAACTACAATGGTGTTACTGTGATAATGGTGTTTGGATGCATGCATTGATATGTTCAACATGAAAGTAAATTTCATCATTGCCTCGCTTGTTCATATAAATGTTATTGTATATCAAATTAACTAATCTAACCTTTGAGATAATCAATATTTCTTTGTACCTGATGAAATGATTCCTTATTGGTAGACCTGTAAAAATAACCCAATCAGCTATATCTATGGTTGAGAATGATCTCAATACTAAACTCCTCTTTTGTATCAAGTTAAACTAATTAGCTTATGGACCTACTGCCTAGTTCAACTTATAATTTTACTCATATAATGTGAAACTACTCAAGCTCAAGTCTAGATGGGCTCAATAAAACTCAAGATGAGTAGCAATACAGATGAACCAAGTTTTGGAAGCTTAAAACTTAACTTGACTTGTTAAATCACTGGGCAATTGTTTCTTGGTTTTCTTAGATACTGTTGAAGCATGTGAAAGGGTTGTGTTCGCTGCAATATTGATCCAAGTTTCCTCTCCCACCTTTTGTCTTTCTTGTTTGTTTTCCCATTTTCTTTCCCTCCAATACACCCAACTTAACAAAATGTTCTTGTCTCTACATTAAGACACAAAAGTATGAAAGAAATTTGTGTTTTTTCTCCTTTTCACCTTTAGAGACCTCCATTATATAGTACTTTATAAGGCTGATTTTCAACAATTTGAGGGTTGATTTACAAGGCATTAATCTACTTAAATAAGGGTTGATTTGCATCAATTAGGAGGTTGATTTACAAGGCATTAATCTATCTACATAAGGGCTGATTTATATTAATTAGGAGGCTGATTTATAGGGATGATTATTAGGAATTAATGTCTCTAACTTTCTACCATTAACATCTCCCCTTAAATTGATGTTTGTAAGTCAACCAACAACTATTTGCCAATGAAAAATTGATGTCGTTGACAGTTGACCAGTCATAGCTTAAAGATATTAGCAACCTAATAATCGGTAGAAATACAAGGGAGATCACCTTACAGTCAAAAGCTTCTAAATTTGTGTGACAATCAACCTTGATGTGCTTGGTATGTTCATTGAAGACAAGATTGGCTAAAATATGAATAGTGCTAATGTTGTCAGCATGTAAAGTAGGATAAGACTCATAACAAGTTTGTGATATAGAGTTGGATTAGAGAGGAGGTCCCCTTAAGCCTTTCTATACTTAACATTCACCTCCAAAGAAATATCAACTGAACTAGTCTCCTCCAAACTAGCCAAGGTTGATAAGACTTTTAACAAGTTTCTGATAAAGAGTTGGATTAGATGGGAGGTCCCCTTTAGCCTTTCTATGCTTGACATTCATCTCCAAAGGAGTATCAACTGAACTAGTCTCCGCCAAACTAGCCAAGGTGATAAGATCTTGGACATACTTATGTTGGTCCAAGAAAACCCCATTGGATAGAGAATGTACCTCCAAGCTCAAAATATAGGTAAGATGACTAATATCTTTCTTATGAAAAGATTCATGCAATATCTTTTGAAGCTTAGTAATTAAAGGAATGTCAGTCCCAGTCATGATAATATCAACCATATAATCTAAGAGAAGAACAATACCTTTACCTGCTTTGTGGAAGAAGAGCAAAGCATAATATTGACTTTGTTCAAATGAGAAGTTAAGCAGTGTATTATGGAACTTCTCAAACCAGGTGTGGGATGCTTGCTTTAACCCATATAAAAAATGTTTAAGCTTACAAACATCATGTGAAGAGGAGGTAGTCATACAATAAGGAATTGTCATCTAGTTCTTTTTCTTTGAGGTCCTTATGAAGAAAGGTGTTTTTCACATCCATCTAATGCGATGACCAAGATTATGAAGCTATAATGGCTAAAAAGATCCTAATTGTGGTCATTATAGCAATAAGAGCAAAAGTCTCCTTGTAGTCAATGCCATATTCTTGCTTACCAAGAGCTACCAGTCGAGCTTTGTAATGGTCAAGAAAACCATTGGATCATAATTTAACAGAATAAATCCATTTACTCCATATAGGTTTCAGCAAGGCACAATATCTCAAGTGCTTGAAGTTCTGCTTCCATTGCATTCTGCCAACATTCATGTTCCATGGTCTATTTGTAATAAGAGGGAATGAAAATAAGCGACAAAGTAGTTACAAGAGAGACAAAACAGAACTTCAAGAGAGACAGGTGATGAGAAACCAAACCAATTAGGTGTCTAAAAGGTCTAATAGTGTGATGGAGAGGTGCTGGATCAATAGCTTGGTTTGGGGTAGGATCAGGTGCCAGAAGATGATCTTGAGGAGGAGCATAGGAATTTAGAATGGAACCAGATTCACGGTGATGACCAATCAGGTGGTCTAGAAGGTAGTATGACATAGAGGTGTAGCTAGATCAGTAGCTTAGTCTGGGCAGGGTTATGTTCCAGAACATGATCTTGAGGAGGAACATAAGAATTTAGAGTGGAACCAGATTCATGGTGATGATGTGTTTTGTTGTAAAATAGAAGATTTTATGAGGTTGTCTATAAATTTGGTGGTATTAGTCACTCCTATAAATTAAAAGCCACTTCTAATTATGATATATGATTTGATTTGGTTCCTAATTTCATGTCTTGTATTCTCCTTTAAATAGGAACCTTATACAAACAATTTTGATTCAAGTCAATATAAACAATTTCCAGAGAATGCTTAAGAGTTAAAAAAATCATGTAAAACATATAAGGTAGGAGAAAAAGACTTTAACATGATTTGAATGAAATATTGATTTTGGAAGAAAACTACATTCCTGGAGCGCAGATTCGACGAGCATAAATATCATAACACACAACCCTTTTGATTGAAAGCATAATCCAAAAAAATACACTTGACAAACTGTGCACTAAGTTTAGTACATTTATGAGGTGGAAGATGCATGAAACATATATAACCAAATATGCTAAGATTAAAGTAGGCAAGATAATATTTAAACAAATTATAGAAAGGTAAATTATTGTTTAGATTAGGAGATGGTAGTTGATTGATCAAATGAGTAGTAGTGGAAAAAACATCACCAAAAAACGAGAAGGAACAGAGGATTCAAGTAACAAGGTTCTTACCACATCAAGCAGTTGATTTTTTTTCTCCGCAACACCATTTTGTTGAGGAGTGGAAGGATATGAACGTTGTGAGAAAATTCCTTTGCTTTGAAGAAATTTTTGAAACTTAGTAGATCTTATATTCTCTCTTAAAATATGATTGTAAGATGTTGATACTAGCTGAGAATTGAGTCTCAATAAGAGCTAAGAAAAATCTGAAAAACATCAAAGACTTCATCCTAAGATCGAAGAAAGTAAACCCAAGTGAAACAACTCTAATCATCTATGAATGTTACAAAGTATTTGAAATGAGCATGTGAGACAAGATGTGACATTCCCTAAATCACTATGAATAAGATCAAAACAACATGATGCCCAAGATGTATGAGTTGGAAATGCCAAAACTTTACTTTTACCAAGCTTGCAACTGACACAGTTAAACTGATATCATTAATAAAATAGGACTCAGTATTACCTATCAAACCAGAATTGAATAAAGTACGAATTACATGAGAATTAGAATTAGGGTGGCCAAGATGCCTATGCCATCCTTGATTATCAATTCTAACAGCATCACAAGCAAAAAATGAAGATGGAAATTGAGTATTGGTGATAGGGTTAATGTGTAGAGGAAAGAGTCATCCCATTTTAGGATCCTTTGCGACCATCTTCTTGGATACCTGATCTTGCACCATGCATCCATCACAAGAAAAATTAACATTCCAATCATTAATTTGAACCAATTGACCAACAAAGATAAGATTAGTAGACAATGTAGGAGATACAAATACATTAGCTAACTTGGAAGAACCATCACCAACAATAGTAACAGGTAGAGAATTGCTACCAACTTTGTGAATGTTAAGATCTCTAGTGTAGTTTTTCACATTGGTAGGAGGGGAGGTAGTGTTGGTCAAGTGATTAAAAGCTTCAAAATCAAAATACCATGGCTTAGAAGGTGAACTTTTGTTACCTGTTAGTCCTAAGGTAGAAAAGGCAGAAACTATCATCTGTTGTACCGTTTCAGGAGTGAGGGTGGGTTGATGTGCAAGGACTATGGGAACAACTCATGGAGCAAAACAAATGGTGGCAGAAGTCGATGCACCAATCAAGGCATGAAAAACACTTTCATGTCTCTTAGGAGGTCGAGTGGAGATGATATGACTTGACTTTTTGCAATAATTACAAAATTTCCGAGAACAATTTGTTGCAATATGACCAAAATTTTACAATTGTAGCATTTAATAATGCTCATATATCTACCTTTATTCTTCCCTTACACAACATAAGCCATAGTAATAAGAGCACTTGCATGAGCTTGTTGGATCATGGCATCTTACGTAAGGATGCATTGTTCCTCTTGAAGAAGTTCACTAAAACAGGTATCCAACGAAGTTACACAATCATGATTCATCAGATTGAATCGATGGTTTCAAAATCGGATCACAACTTCATCAAAAATTAATCTCTCTTACTGGTTTCATGAATAGCTTGGACAACATCTAGAGCTTTTGTAGGGACATTAGCTTATTCAGGTATAAGCAATGAATACTCAGTTCAGAGATTTTGAAAATCAGAAAAAAATTCCTCAATATAAAGACTTCCATGTGTGAATTTTGCTATCTCACACTCGAGTTGAAACCTTTGAGGCCTCATTAAGAATAATACGAAGCTTAACAAGACATAAGATCCACTACATGATTCGAAGATCTTGAACTTCCCACTTAGTATACCTGTCTGTCTTTAGAAGCTGAATTAGGATGACCCTATAATTCATTTTCCTTGACAGACAACTGGAATTGAAACCCTCAAGTAGAGTAATTCTTCTAAGTAAAACAAACACAAACAAAATATGACTTTTTAAAAGACATGATGTACCTAGCAAGAATAAGTCACAAAGTAACTAGTAAACCAGAGAGGGGCACAAAGACAAAAAAAATTGATGTTTGTAACACCAGGTCTGAAATGAAAGCAATATGACCAAAAGAAAAATAGAAGAAAATCCCAAGACAATAATAAAACTTCAAGACAAAGTGAAGAACAAGTGTTGCTCAAGACAAGAAGAAAATTCCAAGATCCTAGAAAGCAAATTTGCTAGAATGAACCATAGTTTGGAGTTGTGGCTCTAATACCATGTCAATAAGACACAAAAGTTTGAAAGAAATCTATGTCCTTTCTCTTTTAAAGATCTCCATTATATATTTTCAGCAATTAGAGGGCTGATTTACAGGGCATCACTGTACCTACATAAGGGCTGATTTACATAGATGATTATTAGGAATTAATGTCCCTAACTTTCTTCCATAACATCTATAATTTGAATAAAGGAGAAAATATTGTCCACCTAGTAAAAAAAATAAAATGAATGATATGTGTTTAACAGCACGCACACACAAAAAAAGCTCACAAACAAAATTGCAGCTAGTGATTTAGTGCTTGGTCCCTTAAATGAAAGCATCAACATATGGTATAAAAGTGCCTTACTTTTTTTTTTTTTTTTATCCTTGTCAGTTATTGTATTTGTATAGGTATTTCTTTAGCTTGCAATCATACGATTTGATTTTTAAGATTTATCGTTGGGATTTGAGTTCAATTTAGATCTAATGCGTCTCCTATCCGTTACTACAAAATGTAAAAACATTTTGTGAGTGCCAGCTCTTAATATCTGGCATTGTGTCAAGAGATTAGAGATTAAATTCCACACGCACCGGAGTTGGAAAGTGCTAAATTACTTGGAGGATAGCTTCCAATTATATGATTTGATTATTCTTATTTATTGTTGTGATTTGAGTTAAATTCAGATCTAGTGTGTCATCTTTCTATTAATACAAAATGTAAAACATTTTTTGGATACCAACTATTTTAGTTGATAAAGTCATCTTGCACTGTGCCAAGAGATCAGAGATTAAGTTCCATGCGGACCAAAGATGGAAAGGGCTAAAAGACTGGGAGGTTTGGTGTTTTTTTTTTTTTTCAAAGAACTAATCTAGCTTTAACCAAAATGAATCTAGATGTCTTACTTGGTCTTGTTTTCAATAGTCGTCTATTGTTCTTTGATTGAATATTTTCTTAAAAAAGTACTTTCATATTATTTCTCAAGAAGTCAGTTGATTTTTAATGATCACAAAAAAAAAAACATTTCTTTCATTTAAAAAGTTAGGCTTCTAGAAATTTTGTTGCTCAACTATCCAAGTTGCTTCCTCTAAATGAAAGATATTTCAAGGGATTCCTCTTTTTCCTAATGATAAATAAAGTAAAGGTGTGAAAATGTGTGCATGTGCAGAACACAGTTCTGAACTCAGCTTGAAATTTTGTTTTACTCTCTGCTTTAAAAGGTGTGACACTTGAGTGTTAATGTGTTATTGACATTGCATCAATGTGTTTCTTCATGGCATATCAGTCAAAATGTTAGAGCCTCATAGATGCCTTGTCAAAAAAATATTAAGGGCATTAGGACACCGGTAACAAAGGTAAAGACAAGGGATTGAAGTGGTGGAGTTTATAACCTTGCCACCAAGGTGTAAAAGTGTCACTGCAGGGTGTAGTTTTTCATTTTCTCCGTTCTTTATTTTACTCAAATTATTTCTTTACTTCATCAAGGATCAAGAATCTTTAATGCAGAAATTTTGAGAATGTGTGCATCTCTTTCTTCTTCTTCTTCTTCTTCTTCAAAAAAAAAAAAACCTGCCCTTCTTTTTCTGTATCCATCTTTTAATTACTAGATGCATATCAATAAATAAAGGAGAAGGAAAGATAAATATAAAAAGGGAAAGAAAGACGTGATAGTATCAAGAGAAGTGACATTGTCCTCGTGGATAATCAGTACCACTGAAATTATTATATAAAAGCTGATCAACTTGCCCATGTATCTGTTTAGGAAGCTTGTAGTATTGTACTGCAGTATAATTGTGTGGAATTAAATAGCTAAGAGAATATTGTTGCAATTCCTCACTGCATGTTGTTTCCTTTATTTATTTTTCTTTTGAATTCATTCTTGCTTAATGCTTGGGTTCTTGGGCATGATTTGCAATGACTGGTCTCCACATTGCTGCTAAATCATAGCAGTAGTGATGGACTTGCAGTGCAATCCTATTCTTCTACATCTCTATTATGTTCTCTCTCACCTTTATCAATGCAAGGATTTTCTATTCCTTCAGTTACTCATTATTTGCTGTGTTTCTGTTATATGCTGCTATTTATGTTAACAATATCGGCACACAGATACCTCTGTGATCATTTATACTAATGCAATTAGTTTTACAGAGTGTGACACTAGGGGATGAAGAAGCAAACAGGAGGGGTGTCCAGAAGACAGTGCTTGAGAGGAAAGGGCCTTCAACATTTAGCTGTGGGGTGGAGATAATTTCAAAGACTGAGTTGCGAGTTCATCGCAGTTTAGAAGCAACAGTGGATGCTATTCTCTCAGGTATTTTTTTTCTTCTGATTTAGTAAACAAAAAAATTACCATTTTATGTTTTAGTTCTGTAAGACATTCTCAAGAATTGTGGCAAAATTTTGTAAGAATTTACAAAGGAGAGTTTGAGGGTAGGTTGCTGAAGGAAGTCTACAAAGACAAGAGGCTGCTGTAATGCTGCCATTCTGCAGCTGCTTCTGCCAATGAAGGCAGCTCCTTCTGCTGCCAATGAAGGCAGCTCCTTCTCCTACATGTTTAGTGTGTTTTCTGTTCCCCTTTGCTCTCTCTAAACCTCTCTATTTATAGCTGAAAATGGGGGAAAAACTTCCCCATTTTCAGGCACAATTTCTGCCAAGAATCTGCCATTGACATATGCTTATTTTCTGCCACTAACAATTCCCCCCCACCCCCTGATCTGTCCTCTATGCCTTATTTGTTGACACTGTTTCTGTGGAAGGTCGTTCCCCACATGTGGAAGTTTGCAAAATGAGCTCCCAGGGAGTAAAAAAAACTATAGAAAGGGAACCTGCCTTTCAAACATCTGCTGAAAAGAAAGATGAAGTTTTGGTTGAAGATTTCCACTTGACAGATGAAAGGATTGGTCATAATGAGCTTACTTCTGAGTCTCCTCCGGACATGGGAGACAATTCTTTGGAACATGAAGTACCACTTTGCCTGTATGTCTATGGGGTAAGCACACTTTTTGGAGTGAATGTTCTCTAGTTGTAATCGGGTGGTTGTTTCTTTCTATATGCAAGTTATGTTTAATGAGATAGGAAATGAATTTCCTTTGGAACTGATAGGAGATGTATGTTGATGACTTTAAACCATTTCATAGCAAGTAGATAAAGCTTTCAAAGCCAGCTGATTTCAGGAAAATGACATCCTTTAAAAAATAATAATAAAAAAGAAGAAGAAAAGAAAACATAAAAAGAAATTATAAAGTTTAAATCTCATTAATAAGCAATTTATTTCTCGTTACAAAGTTTATGATTGAATGTGTTGCTAGCTCCCTCATCTCTTTTATTTATTTCTACCACACATTATCGACAGTCGTTTAAAGGAACACCATGGTGTAAAAGAGGGCAGTGCTATGTTATAGTTAATTTTTCATGCTTTCTGTTTTTGTATTCTCTATTTTCTTCAAGTAAAATGTTAAGAAATTCACCAAAAACTTGTTCTTTTTCTTTTTTCATTCTGATACTGGAAATTCACCAATCCTTTTCCATTCTTTTAAAAAGAACATTTGTCATTACAAGGAAGTAATCTCTAGTCTCAAGATAATTTGGAGCTCATTTTTGACAGTCGTTTAAAGGAACATCATTGAGTAAAAGAGGGCAGGGCTATGTTATAGCTAATTTTTTCATGCTTCATCCTTTTCTGCATTCTCTGTTTCTTTAAGTAAAATGTTAAAGAAATTCACCAAAAACTTATCTTTTTTCTTTTTCTTTTTTCATTCGGATACTAGAAATTGTACCACATATGTTTTTTATTTTTTATGCCCTTTTCCAATCTTTTAAAAATAACATTTTTCCTTTATAAGGAAGTTATCTCTAGTCTCAAGATAGTTTGGAGCTCGATGAATATCTACAGTGGCTATTCCTACTTAATTATTTGTCAGTAGGAGGTCACTTGTATTACTAGATAGCTAGTTTATGTCTTTAAACATGATAGAGCAAGCTGGGCTGAAGTTTGCATGAGCCAGTTATCAAGATCTAAATTTTCTCTTCCAAAAAATTGATCCTACATTTTATTTTGAAAGTAAAACTAGACTTTGCATCTCACCTGAAGTTAATTAAATTTTCAATTTTTGGCACTTGATTACTGCTGCATAGTATGAATATACTGGATATGCAACTTACATAAAGAGCAGTTATTCTAGATCTTGGAGACAAGTGTGATTCAAGGGATCAATCAGTTGAAAATGGATGCTGCAGTTCGATTAACTGATAACATCAGCGATGCAGATGCGCTACTTGCCTTGCAGTCTAAGCTCAAGAAAAATGCCAAGATTCAAGCGGCTGCCAAATCTCACGACATACCCATTTATGTGACAAAGGTTTATATGATCAAACCAATAGTTATCTATTTCCTCGGCTACAGCTATGTATTTTCAATATGATGAAACCTGTTTTCTTTCTTTTGGTAGACAAGTTCCTTGGAGCAAATAACAAAGGCCATAAGGGCATTGATGAGCAGTCATGCTAATGGATTGAAGGATTCTAGAACAGAAGAGAATACAAAATTGTCAGAGAAGATAGATGCCCTGGAGGTAAGAGTTTTCTTTCAGTTGTGTTTTTGAAATATTTATTATTGATTAATATATTTTGTGGATGGAGTGCATTAACGATGATTTATGTTTTGGTCAATGCCACAGCGTTCAGGCCACCATGGGAGTTGCTAATGCTCATGGTGTATGCTGTTGTGAATTGTTAGCAACTCTCAGTAAATTCATTAATTCACACATCTTTAAAAATTCAACGAGTTGGCATCAAAATTACATGACATGCCTAATACAAATGAAGAATTGAATGTCCAAAAAATAAGAAAAAAGAAAATCTAAACTATTATCTAAACAATTGCAGAGAAGTTGATTAGAGAAAATAACTGAAATTTTAAATAAACACAAACCTATCTTTATTGTAAGCCAATGTAACAGTGTAAGTCATTAAGACTATAACTTGTAGTGCTATGAGGAGCAATACAGTGTAAGTTTCTAAAAATCCTCAGCAAATAAATGTAAGAAGTTGAAATATTTTGCTTAAACCCTCGAATCAATACTTTGATCTTGACTTTATAAGTCAAGAAGTTTGAGACTTGAATTTTGTTAAAATTTGACAAAAAACACAACCTGTCAATTGAGGGGGGGAGGGGGGGGGGGATGATTCCTGTATAGTGTCTATAGAACTGGTTTTGACAGACTCAGGTGGACCCTATTCCTTTAAAAATACAATAAAAAGCTCTTTCAATAACCCATTGGGAAGGACTGATTTGAGGATGGGATACTAGTTTACTTTCTTGTTGGGGAAACAGGGCTGCCAGAAAGAAAGAAGATTTCCCTTAGGAGATTCATGACTTAATAAGAAAGTGTACTATGGCTACCTGTCCCTTTCCTTGCCTTGCCTGTGACCTGCTTTCCTAGTAGGAATTCCTGTCTGCAGACTATTCTCACTATTACAGAAATATCACTTTCACCCCCAAAAACCAAACTCTCCTGTATATGATAGGTTGTAATTTGTTTTGGGAAATCAATGACCCACAACTTGTTTATTTATTTTTGGAAAACATCAAGAGTCTTTGTAGTAGTGTGACTGAGATATAAGAAGATATAAATTCTTTCTCTGAAATATGACCTTTTCACGTAAACTGGACTGCATGGTTAAGGTGGTACTATCATCAAGTTGTTATTCTAATAGTGGCTGTTTCTTAGGTCCCATTTGGTACAACTATTAGCAGTTAGCTATGGTTGTAGCTACAAATGTGGATGCAAAAGGTGTTTGGTAATGTGTCGGTGAAAAGGTTCTAAATGCAAAATAATACTCAAAAGCCTTTCAAAAACCTTAAAAGCTTCAATATGTGGTTTCTCTAAATAATAGTTTAACCTGTTTTAAATGGCTTTTGAAATGCATTTGCATTGTTAGCAAACACCTTTAATTTGGTGGTTGGTGGAAAAGCTCCTCCTACCACCTAACCAATCGAGAACTTAATACCTCAGCTCCATTATATTACCAATGGTTTTATGAAGCTTAAACTAAGATTTGGTTTTCCTTTCACTCCCTACCCTTTTCCCTTTGTTTTCTTTTCTCTTTCTTCTTCTAGAGCAGCATAAATGTATGGCTGTTTGATAATTGGCAACATAATTATGCTATAGTGTGGAAAACAAATTTGATCAGTTGTGAGACGACCACATGGTTGCAAGCTGGTTTTTCTTTTGCAAGAATGTGCTCATTTCAATAGACATTGTTTTTTTTTAAAAAATTAAACAAAGCTGCTTCTCTATGGATATTCAATGCATTAATATGTGTTTGGATATATAGTATTTGGATCTATTTTTTTTGGTTTCTATCTCAAAGTTTATTCTCAATGTGGGTGGGTGATCTTTAGGCCAGTGATGATTGAAAGGGAATTTGGATGGTGTCTACTCAATTTATTATATGATCTTCAAGAAAGAGTGCATACTGTTAGATCTGAGTCTGTTGCATTTGATTTAGAAGATCTCTTTTAAATTCTATATAGTTTACAAATTTCTTTTTCTTTCTCCGGAAGGGGCAGTCTTCCTTTTTAACATTGCCTTGCATATTTTCATTGTTGAATCTTGAATAGTATCATTTCTGCCTAGTGCTTCTGTTTTCCTTTTGTCTAGTTGAAAATAATAAAGAAACAGGGAAATACAGAACATAGAAAGTAGAAAAGAACAATGATTGGAGAAGTTTGTATGCATTGATTGATTTATTGTAAGCCTTCCAACAGAATATATCATGTCCAAGAGACTAACAGTAGGCCATGATGATCACAGTTAATAAATAAGGATGTCCACCGGCTATCTTCATTGCTCTACCATGTTATCATTTGGAACACCTAGTTCATCTAAATTATTACATTTCAACTCTACAAAGTACTTTTCTTCATACAGGAGGCAAGAATAGCTGTGATGCAAGTAGTAATTCCAAAAGGAGAACCTGTGGAGCTGCTCCCTAGGTCATCACACATTATGTCCCTTCAGATAGATTTCATTCGAAAATACCAATTAGAAACAGAGAGAATTGGTACAGAGCCAGAGGCACGCCTCCGTATCCTCCCATATCAGACTAGGATGGATGTAAACAACAAGTTTATTGAAACAATTGGGACAGATAGTGGAGTTGATGATTTTATCAGTGCCACTGGTGACACAAATGGATCACCCTACAGCACTGACAGGTTACCTCTCTTGCCTGACTAGTATTGACCATATTGCAACTTGAAGTATCACCACGCTTGATAGCTTTAATATGTGTAGCAGATCAACAAGATGGTTTGCATATTCTGGTTCCTTTGCTGATATGTATTGCATTGAGCATTTCAATTATTTTTTTTAATATTGTGCAAAATTGCAATTACAAGCCAGTGAGGTTTCTGCTAATGCATTTAATAACATGGTGCTAATCAAGTATGTGCCGCCGCTTCTGTTGTTATATTGGCAATCAAAAGGGGGACAAGATAGGATAATGACACAACTTAATAATAGCACTGAAAATAACCTATTGACCCTGAATTACATAATTTTTACTTGCATTCGTTACTTTCGTTGCATATATGTGATTGTGAAATAATTTTTGGGATGAACTGATCTAATGAAATTGAATTTCATTTCATTACTTAACCAATCGCAAGTGTAATCTCTTATCTTCTTCGTGACTGCTCAACCTAAAACTGGTGTTGTTTCGTGGCCATGTGATGCATGCAGTGAATCGCATCCAAATATACTCTACTTATGGAGAAGGTGGTCTTTTAATACTTTACCCTGTCTTTCCTTGTGCTCAACATTTGACCCAACAAACTAGATGGGAAGGATTTTATCCCATCTCGTCCTTTGGTAGCATCTCTTGACTAGCGATCTAACAACCTTGAATTATATCTTACATTAAAACCTACTGGCTTTCACAGCAGTTACTTAATTGGCATTTGAATGGGGTCCTTTACTTTGCTTAACTGGTGACTTGATCAATTGAATCATTTAACTTCATTTGTGCTCATTTTCTGCTTAGCACATATGACCTAACAATAATGGAAGTCACTGTCCTTTTCTCCTTAACTAATGATCTGAAAGTCATTATTATTTTGTCACCTCTTTGTTTGGAAGGTTATAGTAATTCATTTTCCAAGTGATTTATTTTGTATACCTTTGTTTTTATGTCTGGACAACCATCTTTTAAAGCCGAACGTTGAACTATTGCCCTAATTTTTATAATTAGGATCCACATTTGCATTTGCTGCATGTGAGACTTGTTGAGTGTTGAAGGCATGCTCTCTCTTTAGCTATCTACCTAATGACTGCATATTATATTATAATATTGCATTATGTTAGCCCCAATGTCTTGATTTGTAGAGATTGATTGATATGCAATTACTTAATTTAAGGGAAATTGATTGATAGACAATTAGTTGTACATAATTACCTATGTAGAGAGATTGCAATTATGGTCTAGGAGTGATCTTAGGATGTAATTATGTTACGTGCATGAAGATTAAGGGTGGAAAAGGCTGGTGGAAGCAAGTTAAGTTAAGTGTGGGAATAGTAGCTAGACAAGTTTTGACAGTTAGAAACAAAAATGAGCAGCACTTGACTACCAATATAAATTTCCACGTGATTTGTTAGTTAGGAAGTTGTGATCCATGTTAGTTAGGAGACTGTTAGTCGTTGTTTTAGAGGGAATTCCATTGTACATAATGAAATGTGTAAGAAATGTAGAATCCAAGCAACAAGAAATCAGAATTCTGCAGTTGCAACTTCAACTTTCTCCCTTTCTTCTGCTTCTCTCTTAATTTCCCAAGTTTTTCATTTTGTGTTAAGGTAAGACCTTAACAAATTGGTATCAAAGCAGTAAGATTCACAGCCATAGAAGGTTGCATCGCGTGACAAATAACAATGGTGGAAAATGACAAGGTTGAAGCCTTGGAATAACATGGCAGGAAACTAGAGGAGTAGATGCAACATATG
>Ga0307515_10002704_pt1 | contig 37963 bp, 32 predicted proteins | sample 17_EM_MG_FD_194513 | JGI IMG/M metagenome (GOLD analysis project Ga0307515, IMG submission 194513) | Populus trichocarpa ectomycorrhiza microbial communities from riparian zone in the Pacific Northwest, United States - 17_EM | ecosystem: Host-associated > Plants > Roots > Unclassified | place... | reverse complement strand
TTACACACTCCTCAACAAGCAAAAGCACATTGTTGGTTGCTGAAAACGCGATTTTGATAAGATACTATTAACACACTGCAAATACAACAGCCTTATATGAATCTATAGATGGACCCGCTGGGCGACCAGCTGACAACCCGCCCAACTCGGACAGGTTGGGAGTTTACCATGGAACCGTACCCGAGTGGGCAGTTCGGGTTCATTGACGACCCAAACCACCAATTTGCCAACTGTTCGGTTTGGATCCGGACCCGGACCCGAAGTGATGGCCTGCAACCGTTGCTACCACTCGCCTACATCCATTGAAGCCCACCAAGCATCTGACATCATTTAGAAAGTAAGGTTGCTCAAATCACAAATAAAAACATGATCATTTTTTGCTGATATCATGACCTCTGAGAACGACATAGTCTGAGATTTGGAATCTGACATCATGGTAGGAAATTGAACTCTGCGTAATTCGATCTGGGTAACTGTCAGAGGATACGTTATACCCACGTAGAAAGCTGGTTCATAACTATTGACTTTTGAGCTACAAGTAAGCAAAAAGTCAGACCTGTGAGACATCACATGCATATTTGTGAGATAGAATACAAGGACATACAATGACGAGACGGTTGTGATATCATCATTAGCATTTTTGCCCTTGAAGGCAGCTGATAGTACGATCATGGGTCAATGCCATTTCATTGCTGTCTGCTCATCTCAGGTGCAAGCCCAAGAATCGTTGACGCTCCAGTGACAATCGTTTGTAGGAGGTGGTAGCAACATCGTCACTTGCATTGTTGCCTAGAAAGGCGGCCAATATTACGATTGTAGGAGTATGCCGTTGCAACGCACTTGAATACCTCATGATGCGAGACCACATATCGTTGACGTTCAGATGACGCTCATTCTTAGCAGGTGGTAGCGATATTGTTACTTCCATTATAACCTAGACAGGCGGCCAATAGGAGGATTATGGGTGTATGCCGTTGCACAGCCCTCGAATTATGCATGATGCGAGACCAACAATTGTCGACGCTCCATTGACGCTGATTTTCAGGAGGTGGTAGCGATATCCTCACTGGCATTTTTGCCTAGAATGGCATCCAATATTATGATTATGGGTGTATGCCATTGCATGGCCCTCGAATCATCAATGATGCGACACCGAAAATTCTTGACGCTCCCTTGGCATTGATTTTCATGAGGTTGCAGCGATATGGTCGTTGGCCTTTGTCCCCATAATGGTGGCCAAGACTGTCATTATGGCTTAATGCTGTCGGGAAGACAGTCATTATCCAAGATGCATGACCAGAGATCAGTGATGCTCTGTTGGCGCTCATCTCTAGAATGGGGCAATGAGCATGTCGCTTGCCATTTTGCATCTAAAGCCGGCCAATAATTCCTCTTTGGATTGATGTGACTATGCAACCATTTGATTGCCAAACAGAGCAAACTAAAATCGTTGACACTCGGTTGATGCTCACCTTAGAGACATACCACCTGTCATTCCGTTCGCAATCTTTTAAGTTGAAAATCATACCTTCATTATTGACAACCGTTGTATCGTTCCTACGTATAATCATCTGTATCCAAAAGCATCGTGGTCTCCCAGTATCTGAGCCACCACTATTGACATCATCAGTCCGATAAATGGCGTGGCTCCGTCGTGGTGTTGGGCCTTCAGCCCGTATATCAAGGCATATAGATCCATCAACTTATTTTAGACTTCCAGAGCCCGACTTCCTGACCTTGCTTTTTCAAGCTCCTTTTCCTCGATTTCAATGACATACCATAAGCAATGTTCTACTTCTCGACCATGTGCAGCAGCTCTGAGCGGAGAGTTATGCAATTAGCTGCATAAACTAATGATGCATAACGGCTGCCATTGATCAGGGTTCGGACTGCGCACTGACTGCTGATCCGATGACTCATATGACATCACTGTGTCAACTCTTGTCACTGAATGTTGTCTCTATTTTAGGTTTTGCATTCAAATGTAACTGTAATAGGCAAGTCAATATCAAGTTTGTTGGCCGTCAATCAACTAGATTTGGAGTCCAAACTATTTGCATGGCCCATATGACCCTTGCACACACACTGATGGAATAACATGTCTGACAATTTGGTCACTGAAATCAAGAAAAAGCTGACAAGTAGCAAAGTAGGTACACAAATTGCTTTCTCAAGAGATAGGTCATCAAAACTAACTATTTGGCTATCTATACCTCGAGCGACCTGGGAGCCGTCACCATCTCTTCATCCGTCTCCGATTTCTGTATGGTAATTGACTAGGGATACTTCATGCAGGGGTAAAACGTTATGGGTTCAAGAACCTTCGCATCCTAATTCGCCATCTCATAGGTCGCCTTGTCGGGCGACAAAACCGGTATGAATTTGTGAGACTGTGGTTTCTCCGAACCCAGCCCCATTTGACTACTTCCTCGTCGAGAAGTCACTGCCGTCATTGGCGATTGTCCTCGGACGATATCGAGAGTCTGCATATGCTCTCCGAATGTTGTCGGCCATTGTGTGGCTGCAGTCGTGTCCATTTGGGGCTTTACAACCTCCAGATCTCCCATTGCATATATCCCGCACTTCATATCCCTTTCACGAAAGTAGTGGGCCGCATCCCCCTAACCAGTTTGGGTCAATTCGTCAAGCTTCATCTGCTTCTACCGAAAACTCTCCAAGCGGTGCTGTACAGTTTTGGAGATTGTCCCCATAACCCAGCCAGGTTCTTCATCGTCACTCAACTTGCCAAGCTCTGTATCATCTTCATAATATTCCTTATCTTCCCCATTCTGCTCTGCATCGGAACTAGCAAGATCTCTCATACTATCTCCGATAGCATTCATCTGCTCTTCAAATGATTGTTCTGGGCTTTCCGGTTGTCGCCCCCATGTTTTCATCAGTAGTCATATCGTTCAACCCTTGCATAATCGCTGTCTGTGCGTCTTGCACTTGCTGTCTAGCCACAGCGGTCTCTCTAGTGTTAGCAACGGTTCCAAATTGGCCGTTTGTTCCGGGTCCGGGTTGGAACCGAACTTCAACAGTTCCAACCCGGGGTTCTGCCTCATCAAAAAACCGAACAGCACCGAACCCGCGGTTTTTTGGCTGGTTCCTGATTTTCGCAAACTCACAACTTTGGCTCCGATTAAGTATTTGAGTTGTGACCTTATCAAAATATGATATATACATACAAGATGCAGTTTTAGATGTTCTGTCACCTCCCATTCTCCAAAAAGCGATCCGATCACAATTCGTTGGGTTGAAGTGAAATAACGCCGAGAATGAGGCGTTTTTCTAAGTGACTCAACGAATAGTGATTGGATCACAGTTTGGATAATGGGAGGTGAAAGAGCATCTAAAACTGCATCTTTTACATATATATCGTATTATGATACGATCACAACTCAAATACCTAATTAGAGTCAACCCTCTGAGTTCACAAAAATGAGGCTCTGCTGCATGATCAACGAGACCAAAAAACCGCGCGTTAATGTGCAGTGCGGGCAACAACCCTACCAAGACAAGGTCGTTCGGGTTTTTGGCCGGCTTTGGAATGGAACTGAACCGAACCACCGGTCAAAATTCAGACCGCTGGTGGGTTACGCGAACCCATTGCTAACACTATGTCTCTCTCCCCACACAATCCTTGATGCATTTCTCTTTCTCGTCGTTGCTTAGAAAGTGCGTGTCCTCTCTTTTCTCTGCCAAATGCTTCTTTTTGGATCACAAGCTGAGACATGTTCCCAACTCTCGGACCCTGTCTACCTCCACACCACTCTTGCCTTCATTCGCATGATGATGTTGATGTGTGGACTTCTTTCTCAATTCGCCCTATTGGCCTGCCGGAAGTGGACAACGGTGCATTTTCCGAATATTGACCATTGTATCGTGTGTCGACCTAGTTGTTGGGCGAGATGTTGGATGTTGCAAGATATGGACCACATGCAGGCAAGCTGAGTCTTTTATGTCAAGGTTCGTAAGTTTGATCAACTCGAACAAAGCAAACTCTGCATTCTGACCGTCATTTCAGTTGGAACAGTGCCGCTAATCGTACGCTATGACATAATAGTTAGCGTCTGTTTCGTGTAAGATCCCAGCTATGTGTTGAGACAAACATCACCAGATGACCTTTCTGTCGTAGAATTTCCTTCTTATATCCATCATACTTGAGATATCAGCTGTCGTTCACTTCAATGCATCCCTGCAAACAAACAAACAAACATCATCGGACCGGCTTCCAGCAATTTGCGGAACCGTTCAAATCATCTGCAACTTGCAGCGATAGGCAGCAGGATATTGCTTGAATACATCGTGCTAGTTGACAGTCATTCATTCCCTTCTGACCTGGAGCTTGCTATATAATCCTCAGGACTTTCCACATTTCGTTATCATCTTCCTCACCTTTTCCACAACAGCAAGTCATGGCTCAACAAACACCTCATCCCGGAGTGATACAATCCGGATCGAGCCGAACAATGGGCTCTTCATCCAATCCGCCCCTGGCTGAGACACAGCAGCAACGCAGACACCAGTCAGTCCCCCGCGACACTGCAATTGCAGCAACCGAAAATATTGCCAAGGACGCACATTTAGAAATAGTACGTAAGACCGGAAGCAGCTCTACCAGGCAGCAGCATGTGATCTGATGTGAGTAGCTCCATATCAATATAGAAGGCGGTCAACTAAGAATATAATGTACACCTGGTGTAGGTAGAGAGCTCTGTGACCAAATGAACGCTGCCTGCAATGGCAAACCACCATGTTCGACGAAGGCATTTCTCCGCACAGTCTGCGAAGTTGAACATCATGATGTCATCAGCTGTGGGATGTTTGCAGACGAATTTCGTGATAAAGGGCCCCTGGAGTGGACTATACAGGCTTTACTGACTCTCGAGGAGGCTACGAAGATGTATATGTTTGAGGTAATAGCCAAATCTTCCTTTCAGAAGCAGCAACTAATTTCTTGTAGGTTGGCAACATCTCTGCTACTATAGCGAGGCAAAAAGGTTGGGTACAGGTAGAACAGTCCAACATGCGCCTCACCTGGAATATCGCGAAAATGGCCAAAGGAGGGTTCTCGCGCACCGCAATTGAGGAAATGCAACAGCTAATTAACGAACCTCGCGCCGAAGTCGGAGGAGAGAAGAAGCGAAGAGTTTAGTTTGACGGGCATTGGGGGCTGAACACCCCGATAGAAAGACACACGGCAATGGTATATACAAATCACCCAGCCGGCTGCCTTCCATGCCGAAATGGTACAGCTAAGAATCCTCAGACACGCTGGAGGCGCCGAGGAACTGCCACACTTCCACCAAACTAGCGGCACCTCCGCCCAGAAAGCCACCTCCGCCCAGAAAGCCACCTGCGCCACCAGGTGACACTGATGGAAATGAAAGTTATCAAATCCAAGGTACGCCATCCAAGTGTGTGTATATACATTCCCCACTTCCAAACACTCAATTATTCAATCATAATGCATATGCGAAGGATCGCAAGCGCTAGTGTTAGCAACGGTTCGGGATTACCCAGCTGCGGTCCGTGTTTGGAACCGGACTGGATGGTCCAGTTCGGGGACGGGTTGGAACCGCACCGCTGTTCCATTTTACGGTTCCTACAACTGTGGATCCAATTAAGTATTGGAGTTCTGATCGTATTGCAACATGATATATACGTGAAATTTGCAGATCGATGCCCTATTTCATCTCCCGCTCTCAGATTTGCGATCGGATCAATATTCATTGAGTCGCATTGGAATTCAGCCGAAAATCACGCCAAAATGACCGGGTTTTCATTGCGACTCAATGACTATTGGTCCAATTGTAAATCAGAGAACGGGAGATGAAAGAGGACATCAATCTGCATATTTCACGTATAGATTATGTCACGATACGATCAGAACTCAAATACTTACTTGGAACAAGAAATGTTGACTTTTGAGGAGCGGGTTTTGCGTGGAAACCCGTTGCTGACACTAGCAAGCGCGATAAAGATTTCATTTCAGATTCACTGCCTACACTATCTGCTGGGTGGAAATAGCGCGAACATTGATTGTGAAGATGACGACAGCCTTTCGAGCGAATCTGAGTGTGAAGACGACCCTTGATTACAAGGAATGGGATTTTTGAGTATTATCATTATCTACAATTAGCGGACACTTCAAAGTATATTTTAAAGGATATATTCATATGCACAATCGAAGAACAATGTAGTGATAAAGGAAATCATACATGAAGAGGATAGAACGACTGCCAAAACACAGTAATTGATGTGCTATGCCAAATTAAATGGTTGCGAAATGCGGAAACGCCTGGGGCGAATTGAGCCTCAACGGAGCATCAATGATTTTTCGTCCTGTAAGTCAGGTTAACATAATGTGAATTAATCGTTGCTATCTATAATCCTTGTATTGGATGCATTTTTAGGCAAAAGAGAAAATAACTCCCTCCATGCCCCATTCGGAAATCGAGCGTCAACAGAGCGTCAACAGATCGGAGACATCTATGAGCAAGGTTTTGGCAGCCATTATATGCCAATAAGCAAGAGGTGGTCTCGTGACAACCTCCCGGACAATCACAACTTAATTTGTTTCCATTGCTGCAACACCGTGATCCTGAACGTTTCAGCCTATACAACTGGTCAAAACTCCACATATCGCCTGTCGCGGCCATCTCATGCTTTTAATAACCATCATGCAAGGCCAAAAATCGTTGACGCTGCGTTGACGCTCATTTTCAAGATTGGGCAGAGAGCATCTTGTTTTCTCTTGGGCCTTTAAAGGTGGCCAATACATCGGTCATGCATAACAACAGACAAGTCATTTTTCAATTATCTGACGTACAAGACCAAAAATCATTCACGCTCCGTGGACGCTCATTTTCAGAATGGGGCAGGGAGCGTGTTACTATCTCTGTTGCTTTGAAATACAGCCAATACCTCATTATTGATTGTTTGCATCCAATCGCCACCTAGATTAATCATGATGCAAGACCAAAATTCTTTTACGCGCTGATGACTATCATGTTCAGGATAGGGCATACAGCGTGTGTCTCTTATTTGAAATTTTAAAGGCAGTCGATTCATCCGAGAAGGACAATAGGGTGCGAAAATTGATATTTTGCGAACAGCATTAAGGTATCTACATGCGAACATAAATAGAGAAACCTGAAACACAGAACCGGATAATGGAACAGACGAGTCTGGCCAAACCCGGCAAAACCTGCGGGGTGACAGGTACGGGTCCGGTTTGGCCCGCCAGGACACTGTGAGTCGGGTTTTTGGACGGTTCTGGAACCAAACCCAACCCTTTTTCCCGTCGGAACCCGCACCGCTGGCAGGTTACCCGGGCCTGTTGCAATCGCTAGATATGAGCAGATATGACATATTAGGGGTATGACTTGCCTGAGTTGGTTGGGAACACCTCGTATCGGTGCGATTACATGCGGGATCGGGACTCGTACCTGCCCTATCGGGGATGGTAAATTTACTTGAATACGAAATTCTCATAGGTCCTAGTTTCTCATGATGTTTTCCCCCATACCCTCTCATCTCTCTCTTTCTGGTTCTAAACTCTACCATCACCTAAGAACACGAAGTTAAGTTATCGCTCTCTATCCCTCCATGCCATCATCAAGAGTTAACACCGAGTACAGCATACACTGAGTACAGCATACACCGAGTACAGCATTCACCAAGTACAGCATACACCGAGTACAGCATACACTCAGTACAGCATACACTGAGTTCTGCATACACCACGGACTGCTTCATCCCAAGATCGACTGTCTCCCGCTCCCAGCCAGTCTTTCATCCCTCGGCAGACCATACTCTACTCAATTCTCTACATTCCCACAATTACAAGTTACCCAATGAATAGATTCTCAGGTCCCGTCGCGCCTCCCTCCCGAACTACCACCTCCAGATTGACCGCCTCCATGTACTCCTCTAATATCGCTTGATAATCCCCTCCAAGAGTATCCCAAACTCGCTCGATCACAGCTTCCACGGGTAACTCTACACTCCCATGATTACGGACTCCGAATTCGCACGATAACGGCATCCGAGTGCATCTCCAAACTCGCTAGATGACAGCCTCCAAGTGTATCACTAAACTCGCACGATTACGGCCACCGAGTTCGAACGATCACTGCCTCCAAGTTCATCTCCAATCTCGCTCGATTACGGCCTCCGAGTGCATCTGCAAGCTCGCTAGATCACAGCCTCCAAGTGTATCTCTCAACTCGCTCTATTACGGCCTCCAAGTTCGCACAATCACCGCGTCCAAGTGCATCTCCAAACTCACTTGATTACGGCCTCCGAGTGCGTCTCCAAACTCCGTAGATCACAGCCTACAAGTATATCTCTAAACTCGCTCGATTACGGCCTCCAAGTGCATCTCCAAACTCGCTCGATTACAGCCTCCAAGTGTATATCCAAACTCACACGATCACGGCCTCGGAGTGCATCTCTCAGTTCACTGGATCACGCTGTGGTGAAACGGTCAAGCTAGATGGCAGACAGCCCATCAACAACACTCCGCCGCACCTCGCACGTCAGGAAAAACATTTTCTGACAAGTGTAATCTACCTGAGACTATATGACCTACCGTAACTTCCCGTAACACCGATAACACCACATAATGAAAAACACCCCACAGCTGTTTTCGGTAATGCACGATAATACACCTGTAATTTACCGATAGCATAACTGATGTATTACTGTAATGCAACTGTAGCGTATGTATATACTGCAATTTATGGATAATACTATATATTCAAGAGTTACTTATTTATTTACTACTCTGACATGTGTACCCTCTGACTCTCATGACTCCAACAAGCTCCCTCCCACAACTCTGACATGCTCACTCTAACAACTCTGACATACTCGCTCCCACTCTAACTCTGACATGCTCACTCTCACCTCTGACCATGTGGCTTCACTGGGAGCAAGGTGGTGGTGGTGGATCTGGCTTCGCTGGGAGCAAGCTGGTAGCGGTGGAATGCTCGCTCTCACCTCCGACAATGTGGCTTCGCTGGGAGGAAGGTGGTAGTGGTGGATCTGGCCTCGCTGGGAGCAAGCTGGTAGCGGTGGAATGCTCGCTCTCACCTCTGACAATCTGGCTTCGGTGGGAGCAAGCTGTTAGCGGTGGAATGCTCACTCTCACCTCTCTGACAATCTGGCTTCACTGGGAGCAAGCTGTTGGCGGTGGATCTGGCTTCACTGGAAGCAGTGGATCTGACTTCGCTGGTAGTAGTGGATCTGGCTTCGCTGGGAGCAAGCTGTTGGTGGTGGATCTGGCTTCGCTGGAAGCAGTGGATCTGACTTCGCTTGTAGTAGTGGATCTGGCTTCGCTGGGAGCACGCTGGTCGCGGTGGAATGCTCGCTCTCACCTCTGACAATCTGGCTTCGCTGGGAGCAAGCTGTTGGCGGTGGATCTGGCTTCGCTGGGAGCAAGCTGGTAGCAGTGGAATTCTCACTCTCACCTCTCCGACTTCGCCGGTAGGGGTGAAAGTAGCTTCGCTGGAAGCAGTGGATCTGGCTTTGCTGCGAGCAAGCTGGTAGCGGTAGATTAGGCTTCGCTAGTAGGGGTGAAAGTGGCTTCGCTAGGAGCAAGCTAGTAGCAGTGGAAAGCTCGCTCTCACCTCTGACAATCTGGCTTCGCTGGGAGCAAGCTGTTGGCGGTGGATCTGGCTTCGCTGGTAGCAGTGGATCAGGCTTCGCTGGGAGCAGGCTGGTTGCGGTGGAATGGTCGCTCTCACCTCTGACAATGCGGCTTCGCTGGGAGCAACGTGGTAGTGGTGGATCTGGCTTCGCTGGGAGCAAGCTGGTAGCGGTGGATTGGGCTTCGCTGGTAGGAGTGAATTACATGATTTCGTGGAACAATAATCGAAAAGTCTAATACCCGATGCTGGTGATTGTGATGGTTGTGATGGTGATGTGGTGATGGTGATGGTGGTGATGGTGGTAGTGGTGGAGATGACGATTGAAAAAAGGGGGTTGATGGAATGCATGCAGTATGAGAAATTTGCATCATTCTGTAATTCGATATTACATACAGTAACACCCGCCTATCATTGTCTTATCTCCGCTCTAATGGCGAAAGTACAGGGTAGACAGCCATGATCCATAGGAAGTAACCGTAACACAGTGGTAACAGGGATAATCTATGTCAGTTACGGTTGCACCGAAGGTTTTCCCGACGCATGGTTTCCTAAGGGAGCATTCTTGGGAAAGAGCTGTTCCAGCTCGAGGAGTGAAGGAAGAGGGTGAGAGGATATGAAGGGGTACCCAGCCATGATGAAGCACACAAGTTGCGTGAATCTATGAACGCTTGGGAAGAGTGCGTGACGATTCACACAAATTGTGTGGATCTACAAAAGCTCGGCAAGAGTGTATATGACCAGAAGCTGGGAAAGATTGAGTGTGTATTTTGTATAATGAGATGATGTCAATCTACCCCGGAGTCTCCCAGATATATACTGCCTGTCGCTGTGTCCAGCTACTGTATCCCTGTATTCCCCTATGTATATTGATACAGAGACCGAGACATGCCACATTACAATGTAGCGAATCTTGTGACTGTAACAAAGACCAATATGATCGATGAAATGCCCCGCAGTTATGGAACCCTAAAAACCACTGGTGTCAGAATATGCCACCAAGTCTCCCGCAGAGCTCGTGCAGACGTCTCAGCTGCCCTCGAAGTCTCCTGCAGGCCTGCACAAAGGTCTCAGCCGCTCCAGAATTTGACAATCCTAATAGTCAAATCTCGTAGCATCCTGAATGCACCTCCTTCACTGCTGGTGCTTTCAAGAGAATGTGAGAATGCTCTTGCAGAGTCTGAGAGCACTTTCCAAAGCTCCAGGGGGGGCTGGGAGCATCTGGAAGAACTTAAAAGCACTGTTGAGGGCTACCGGAGTGTGTGGGAGGTTTGCGTATGGTTTCCGGACCGAATTACATTTTGCTGATGTAAGACTATTTATTCACTAATTGTTATATCTTGGTTGATATCAATATATCCGCATTTTTAAATTGTATTACTTTTGTACCATTTCTTACAAGCAATCAGTAATTGGATAGATTAAAATAAATTCATTATTTCTTGGTCAATGTAAATGAACTCATTTTCGGGTAATTATTGGAAACAACATAGATACAAAAATATAATTGCTGTATAATAAATCAACAAAGACAAATAGCAACTGAATTACACAATTATAAATAGAATGAATGTTGGATTCTGATAATGTATATGAAGTAATCAGTGAATATGGTGTAGAAGTTGTACATTATATTATGTTTACTAAATTTCCAAATATGACTTGATGCTTTTAGTACCAAATCAATTTATAACTATAAGTTAGCAAGACATATAACAAACTGTTTATCATGGAATTGACAGATACTCCATTCTTTACAGCATAAATGTTAGGGCTCAAGGTCATGAGTAATAGTTGGTTAGTGGAACGCAAGAGACTGTGTCACTCAAAGATGGCGTTTGTGTTATCAATGACGAAAGATGTACATAGGTATCGAATGTTGTAAATATATCTTGTAGCAGTTGTGGAATTGTTTAATATAATAGTGAGATGGTCCAAGGTATTGAAACTTTGTGCGATTTGGAGTGGTTGATGCGATAAGAGTTGTATCAGTGGTGTAAACAATCGAAAATACTAGTTCAGATGGTATATGGAATCATCGCTAAGGATTCGCATCAAAAATTGTAACTTGACTAACATTTGGGACAGTAAAACAGATTAAGAATGATGTTTCAAAAAGGTTGGTCACAGTTGAGTACCACAGCCTAGCTATAATGATATGTTTCACCAGAAACACTGGCTGAGCATGTAATTGGAACTCATGGTACAACTCATAAGTAAACAAGACATGGACATAGAAAATACATTGGAGATTAGCTGAACTTTCAATCCGAGTTTTGAGTGTATACTATGAGGAAAGCTTGTATCTGAATCCAGCAGAACATCAGGATTACACAATATGAATAGTCCATATAGTTCTTGATATCAAGATATGTCACAACTGACAATATCTTATCAACTATGTGATTGAGCAGCATTTTGTTGACAATATACTGATTGATTAAACTGTTATAAACAGATTTGCATAGTACTGATAAATTCATATATTACTAACTGATTCGTATACTGATAATTGTATTTAATAGAGACTACATTCAGCCTTATATTAAATGGCTAAACATAGTTGTTAGAGTCCAAACCGGAGATTCAGCTGAGGCTAACACTTGCTATTGAAACACTGCCCTTTAGTTCGCTACAAGTGGAGGTTGAATTGATCTTGCAGATTACATGACCTTGCAATAATTATTGGGAGTATTATTTGTATGCAATATTGCTTTCTTGATAGTGAGCGATTTATTGGTACATTCGGTACATTTTGTCTGAATAACTGTCTTTTGCTTTATATATTTGCTGAATCTTTGAAAATAGACTTTATATAAATTATACAGTATACTCTACCTTACTGTCATTATATTTACTCACTACACTTGTTTCATACATTGCCATTGGCTATTTTATAATTTTAATAATACAATCAACACAACCTTACACACTATATTTAATCCTAGAGAAGAGGTTATCAGACAGTATTCCATTATTTCCTTTGAATGTAATTTTTATACATCATATTCAAATTTTCACTGTACAAGAAATTGCTTAATAGAACATTTTAATACATAGTACTAATCACAGTGTAATTAAACTATACCCAACAATGATATCTTCAGTAAGTGGTGACCATGATTCTAGCCACAGCTCCAACTGAGCTCCTTTCTGTTGAGCTAATAGCCATTTACTAGATATACAATCAACACCATGCAAACTCAATACAGTATATGCAGAACTGTGGGGGTGCATAGATTCATACTCAAGCTGCTGCTTGCCTGACTCCTATTACTGTTCACCTCTTATATATCCTCTTCACTGCTCCTTACTTTTTCTGCTGCCTTTCAAGCCAAACTCAAGCTCTGGTTGGAAGCTGGCTGAAAACAATGTATTTCAATTACCTTAATCTCCACAAAGGCGGTGAAGCTGTCTCCAGTACTAGTATTAAATGATACATTTTCAATTTCGGGTCTCTTAGAAAGTTAATAGAGAATCATTATGTCTTAAGGCGTCTCTCTATAGCATAGTCGGTGGGTGATTGATTGATGGTCATGCCTGAAACATACTAAAAGGCTAATGGAGGCAGTCAGCGAAAGCCTCCCACTGAGGCATTTCATCTATCGCACTCCTATTCGCTGGAAGAATTCCATGCTGAGGAATTTCACATCGTTTGCCACAAGGAGACGATATTTCCATTAGGCATTGTCATTCTTCTTATTTCCCAGCTCATCTCTCTAGTCCCTTAAGCAATTCGGTACCGCCCAGTTAATACAATATTGGCATTAAAACCCCAAACAGTAATTCAAAAGCACTATTCCTGTACTCTCATCTTAAGCCCAAACGTGCCATTTCATCAGTTCCCACGCGCGTCCTTCCCGAGTCGAGTTCCATGATTAAGTCCTCTGCAAACTCGCCTTTTTCTCGACAAATCTTCATGAACTCCGAAACCTCCTTCAGGTCAACAATCCTCGATGCACAGTACCTTGCTATTAGACGTCGCATAGGATCTCTTGGAAGCACTTGTTCCATCAATTTAGGCGGGATTGGATGACTACCATTTTTGAATGGCTTCGGCGGCAGCTCGTGTTCTAACTCCTCGCCACTACCGTCTTCTGCAGTTTTACCCTTGTCCTTTTGTTCTGGGGTTTCAGGTGGTGTTTCGTCATTGGCCAGATGCCTCTGCGCAGTATGCGCATAAATGGTTTCGATTAGCTGAAGTAGACATGCTGAGTCCATGGTCGGTGATGACTTAGATGCTAATTGCTTCGTCCGAGGATCGTAGCTCTGTTTTGCTTTTGTATCGTATGCGTAGGCAAGAGTGTTCACCATATACCGCAAGGCAATCTCTTTTAGATCCGGCATCATAAGCCTCTCTGCGAGCACATAAACCTCCCCATGTACTTGCGCTTTCCATGAGTCCGCGAGGTACTCGGGTGGAGCATAAGTGTCCCCGTAAATATACTCCACAAACATATCGAACGCTTGCTCGGTGTCAACGGCAGTATCGAGGTAGGTGGAATTCGAGGAGGAATCGGCGGCGGCACTGAACGAGCACAGTGAACGGAAGTAAGGGCATCGGCGGATGAGGAGTTCTCGGTGGAGGTTGTAGGTAGTTTTTTCGGGCCCAACGTAGACAGTAAACTGAGATTTCTTGAATTGGCTGTCAACCAGAAGTAGTGTTAAAATAGTAACAAAGTTGGTAAAATGAACAGCAAGCACCTAGCAAACTTTGAAGATAGTTCTTCGGAGGCGCTGGAGTCGGCCGCGGTTCCCGACATCGTCGCAGGTGACAAGTGCTAGTAGTGATATGTTGAGCAAAATTTCGGTCTTAAAATTTGAGAGGTGACGATGTAGTGGAACTCGAGAGGAAAGATACCGGGTAGAATTGTTGTAACCGAAAGATGGAGTATGCGTTAGGTGGGTTTCTTCGCAGTGAATAATTCCACGGACAACCCAAATATTTATAATAAGCTTCCAGCGTTCCAAGACCGATAACAAGGTGTCCGGTGGGTGGGTGTGAGCGTCTATCTACTCTGGCTATTCAGTATAGAGATACAACGGATACCATCCATCACTGCAATTATAATTTAGACGTCAGCTGCAACAACCGCATAACGTCCACAAACCAACTTATTGCAAGGAGTCTGTTCTATGTCTGGCCGATTCCCCGCAATACACCATGATCTTCCTCGTTTCCGCCAGGTATCCCGTATGGCCACATGCGTCTACCCCGCATCTCGCTGATCTACCCCGCAACCCATCGTTCCTTTGGCTGCTGCCGAATAAATCTGCCAACCAATTATTACCAACCATCCTCCAGTGGAGCACTCCGCACACCACCTTTCCTTGCGTTGTTTGCATTTGACATTACCGGGCCGTTCACACACAGAGCAAATTAGCAACCCTATCCCTGATTGTCCGCATCCCACAAGACACATTATTTATCTATCACCAAGCATCCTGCAAGGATTTATCTCCCGCCTTTGCAAAATCACCTACGCTAGGTTATTGACCTAAGAACCACCATATGGCGTTGCAGTACATTCACCTGACTTTATGGATGTAAATCGGCTACGTCAAACTAGTGTTGTGCCGTGTCCGCTGTGCTGAATCTCTCTCTATTGACCTAAACTCACTGACTCTCTAAGTCTAATTGACACGTACACAAGAACTAAAGTGCATGCGGCTCCGCCGCTCTCAACCCTAAACCAACCCACGTGATGACCGCACTCAAATCCGTCCCCACAACTAGCAGAAGTCTCTGTAGCTTAGTAAATTCACCATAAACTAATGAATGATTCTTCACGATCCCATCATCGGCCCTAGCAAATATGATTTCTTAACGCTTTGCGTTTTTGGGCTCTTGGCAGCTACACTTATTCGAATGTCCATTATGACGCTGTTAATAGAAAATGTGTGCTTGTAACTACCAGAAAGAAAGAAAGACACTGAGTTCACCATTTGTCACCGGAACATCCTGTTCACATGAAATTTCCAGGCCCCGAGCAACCGGTCCTAGATGGCTGTTCAGACGAGTCCGCATATGTAATCTTGTCTTATTCTTCTGTATATACTTATGTATATACGACGTCCATCACTTCCGTGTCGACAGGAAACATTTCACTAGACTAAGTACTACTCTCCATCCCGTTAACCATAAACGCATAAATGAAAACCCCAGCAAAAACACAACCCGTATGATAACAATACTGAAGACCCTGGGAGTGCAGTGTAGATATCTGGTTACATATCATAGCGATCTGAACACTAATAATAGCACATAACGAAACCAAGCCATCATCTAATCATTAACTGAATCTACTGGATGTGGTTAGAACTGGGGTACGCGCGATTGGAGGTAGCTGTTAGACCCACTAGGTATTAACCGGCGCAAAATGAACCACCTAACTGCAAGCACCAAACTGCTCCACCAGGTCATCGGTGGTGGAGAATCTGCCACATCATCCAATACTTGAGGTGTCATTCCGGATGACTGTGTCGGGGGTTGTGTTGTTGCTGTTGAGGATTCAATATGGTGGTGAACCACATGTATCATAGATGACGGTTGACGAGATGATGTATCATCGTCGTAATCTGCGGGGTGAGGTGCCACATTGTCGACTTGGTCTTGAGTTGGCGGCCAACCCGCGGACCTCTGTAAAACTATTCCTGCGCCGGTCATCAAAATCCCGATTCCCTCCCTCAGTTCCCGTTGAATCTTTGGTGTGATGCTCTTCGTGTATTGGTAGTAGGATATCATCCTTTCAAGCTCATCCTTCGCTCTCTTGCGCTGCTGTTGTAAATCGCAGGTCATTTGCACGGTTAGAGATTCATCCTTGTCTGGTTCGATTACTCCGTATCGGTACTAGAACACTTTTGGCACCTCTATCGATCAACAGTTTTCAAGGAGTCGCTTCGAACTGCCTTTGTGTATTTTCCGATTTATAGATGGCGGCAGAGGCAACCATACTCCACTTTGTGGTGAGGATAGTGACATTTGGGAAAAACTCCTCTCCGCAAAGCTCCTTCAACATGTTCAGATTCGTTTCGGTGGAGGCAGGATTACGTGCGGCCGTAATGTCATGAACATAAAGAATTCCAGCGAGGTCGCAGTAAGGTGACATGGCGCGGAACCAAACAAGAATTTCCAGAAAGATGTCGAGATCAGTGCGGGTTGGTGCAGGGTCATTAAACCCAGGCGTATCCACGAATACATAACGCTGACCGTGAATAACGGCGGGGTACATATGGAAGGATGTAGTGCCTTATGGAAGATGAGGAGAGGTGGTCAGCACGACAGGAACTGAAAACACGCAAGATAGGAGTAAGAAAGGGAAGGATAAATACCCGCGTTGATACCATGCTCTACGTAGACCTCCTTCTCTGTAAGCGCCTTTATCACAGACGACTTTCCAGCGCCGGCCAACCCTATCACTGCAATGAATTTGATAGAACACCTGGATACCGCGACTCAGCGGTAGTCCTGATAGTAGAATACGAAACGATAGTTACTACCCATTCGAAATTTGCCGTATCACTTCCGACATAGTCATGGTATCACGGATTTTGTCGGAGAATTCCACTGCCGTATGACGGAATCTTTCCCAATTCTCCGTAGCAGATTCCATGAACAAGGAGAGGGGTGCCGGGATCTCGTCAGGCTGCAAGTTTTCTCCCGCGGTGTCCGAGGTTGAAGGTATCAGTGTCATGGAGTCTGCTGGTGTAAGATGGGAGTTTGGGGTTTTGATTTTGGAGGAGAGCGACGGTGTTTGGAGATTGATGACGATGCTCAACTGCGGGGCTACTAAGTTGAAACGTATGCACTATAAATTGGGAATAGGCCGTGGGGAAGTGACGATTAATTTTCATTGGCTATTCAGATTATTCTAAATGCTGTTGGCGAAGCAGGAATGCGGCAGAGCAGTCAACTGGGCCAAACAGTGGGTTGTTGCCTGGGGGCTAGAAATGAGTCATTATGTGTGCGGTGGGATTGGACCATGAGCACATTCCAATACTCGATCGCCGGTTATCTCATGCACATTGCTGCCCGTGGCCATACTCGGTGCAGAGCAGCAATGCAGGATTCCTCCGATCAAATTTCTTTTAGTGCACCCTGTTGCCTACACTTGTCCTAAATGCGACTAGTTGAGGGCTAGGACTGAGAGCTAACTCTTCCTAGACATGGCTCTCAGTCCCACAGCCGGAGACTTGAAATCGGACGAGATCATTGCGATGCTATCGACAGTGCGAACAGCGTGACAAGTACCCGAATTAAGTCACCGTCCATCGTCCACATGCCTAACGAATTCAACACCCAGCCCTCAAATTCCCATTCCCACCGAACACGGACACCAACCTGAACCATTTTTGTAGATATACGGTATATGAAATAGAGGATTATCCGGACATACAGGAATATCGCATACTTTGGGCATCTTAAGATCATTACTAATGATAAGCGTGAGCTGAGGTGGAGTCAATATGAGGGGCAACAGCTCCAGACGTCACGCCTATTGGTGCGACGATAGAGTAGGAGAACTATTCTCCATCGCATTCATCTATTTAGCATGCACACGACATCACTTCCGGTGACCATCTACCCAACTAACAGCGTATAAATTGGCTATGGAAAATAACAACAATATGCCACGAGTTGATAATGGTTCCAAATAAAAAGTGGAGAGAAGAAACGGAGGATGAAATAGCCATAACGATCCTGCCGGTTGCCGAATAATGCATCCTGCGACCATGAGGTTAACAATAACGCTTAGGATTGTAGCAATGTAGCAATGTCGCCAACGGGGGTATCAAATATACATACCATTAGCTATCGGAAGATGAGCTATCAGAAGATGAACTATCAGAACCTTGACCCGAGCCCGACCAGTACCGCTTCACGACGGTGACAAAACTCTCCCACCAGCCCTTTGGTGGTGGGGGTGGTGGAGGTGGTTCTGACCTCGGAAACCAGATCTTCTTTAAGACTTGCCCCGCTTTAGTTTCAAACATATCAACCTTCGCCCTCAATTCTTGTTGGATTTCTGGAGCAACATTGGCAGAAGTGCTGTAGTAAGCTACTATTTCCTCTAATTCGCTCTTCGCTTTCTTGCGTTGCTTCTCTAGCTTTTCAATTTTCCGTTTGTCCGTTACGTCGGCCCTAGGCTCCACCACACCCTCTAGATGCTGAAATACCCGAGCACCACGTTCAAGCATCTCTTTCCAAGGTCCCTCTTCAAGTTCCTCCTGGGTCGCTTCGGCCTCCTCCTGTGAGTCTGAGGATAACTTTCTCCACATTGTCGTGAGGATGGTTACGTTTTGGAAGTACTCCTCTCCGCAAAGCGCTTGTAACAGATCAAAATTCGTTTTGGCTGAGGCGGCGAAGCGTGGGGTTGTGATGTCGTGAACATAGAGGATACCTGCAAGATTGCAGTAGGGGCTCATTTGGCGGAACCAACTGAGAATTTCCATAAAGACGGCAGGATCTGTACGGCTTGAATCCGCGTCGTTAAATCCAGGCGTGTCCACAAATACGTAGTACTGGCCTTCGATAGTGGCCGGAAACATGGCGAACGTAGTAGTGCCTTACAGAAGAACAGTAAGTATTGCAGCTAGACAAAGCCCAGGAAACGGAATGATACCTGCGCTGATACCGTGCTCTACAAAAACGTCTTTTCCTGTGAGGGTCCTGATCGCAGACGACTTGCCGGCGCCAGTCAACCCCATCACGGCAATGAACTTGATGGGGCATCTATATATCAGTTAGCGATAAGGCTAGATAAGCGATGAGACTACACGATGCATACCGATCTCGCATCATCATCATGACTCGCTTCATTGATACGCTACCGCGAGCCTTCTTAAGCCAGTTCGCCGCCGCATTCGCCGCCGCGTCCAGTGTCGCATCCCATAAACCACCGCCCGAGTTCCCGCTCTCGATTTCAGTATCGGAATCACTATCGGAATATTCATCCACAAAAGTAAATGGGGATGGTACTGAGTCACGTTGCCGGTCATCTGGCTGGGCCGCTGGAGCTCGAGTTGTTGAAGACATATGTTCTTTCTGTATCCTTGTCATACGGCTGTAGCGTTAAAATGGGAGTTGACAGACTTGGGTTGTGTGGGGATTCGGAGAGTATTTATGGCCTGCGAGGCTGTCCATATGTTGTGAACGCAAAACCGTAAAGAATACCGTGCGTCAAAAGTTCGGAATGTTTGTGGGTACGTGGGTTGGTTTCATGAGTTGCTGCCTGGGCGCTTATGATTACCCGCACGGAATGATTGGTGAATGGCTAACGGTATAGTAGAGTACACTCCCGACAATTTGAGACACTTCTGCGGCGCTGAACCGGGCCACCCCGACGTTTTACAAGTCATAGACATAGACATCAATTTGTATGTTGCTGAATCCGACCGTCGACAAATGTCTACACTACCCTACACAATATACCAATATACCAATACTCCGGAACTAGCCTGAGACCGCAGCAAAGTATAAGTGACTAGATTTCAGCATTCTCGCAAGTACATTAAGTAAACATTTGATATCGTTTCTAAATTGCTAGCGTGCTCTTTCGTGCTCAGTCAATCAATGCATTCGCTATCACTAAATCGAGAGGTTAGTCTAGAGAACGCGATACAAAGTGCGGCTATCAATGTGAGGAAGATCATACAGCTAGCAGCAGATCTAGAGATACATGCGAAGTGGAGAGTATAGTAAGGGACACCTTAACCCGAGCATTTTAAGCCTCAACTTTAGCGTGCCTTTACTCTACTAAAAAAGTCAAAGCAAAAAAAAACTCTGTTACATGCTTCTATTAAGTGTTCTCTACAACCTGACAGAGCTCAGCTGGTTCTGGGGCCCAGATTGAATGTTACAGCCTCACCGTGACTATATGTCCCCAACCATAGCAGGGCAGGTAGGAAAGTGCCTTGTGAGATAGTATCTATAGATAGGATGCGTGCATCATAAACATGCAGGCAGGGTCCCTGCATGTGTTCGCAGGCGGTTAGGTGTGGTGATTGGTTCCTTGCGCTAGCACCAAGCGTTGCCGGTCATGCGGGGCCATGCAGTGGCCGAGGGCAGACCGGCATCCTGTCTCCGAAATGGACAATGCCGGTTCGCGAACCTCGGACAGTTCATCAGGGGCTCAGAACAAAATTACTTCTGCACATTTGGCCCCATGTAGTCTTGGCGTCATGCAATATGCGGTGATAGACTGCCGAATCGTCACTCAGAGGTTTTGGATCCTGTACTATTGACTGCTCAACACTGAATACACAGCATCGTATAGAACCGGTAAAATATGAAGCCGTTAATAGGTGGATCACTTGCTCGAGGGAATGATATGGTGAGCTACAGACCCTGGGGGTATTACAGTATACATCAACCATTAGTTCTCGAATTTAGGGGAATCGATGTTAGAAAAGTAATCGATTCTAGGACTGCCGTTCAGAGGCACAGGTATCTGGAGGTCTAGTTCAAATCTCAAGATGTCTCAGTACGTTCAATATGGCTGCCTCAACATCACATTAATACAAGGTTTGCTATATTGCGCGCTTGTATATCTCAAAGTAAAGTAGATAAGATTGTAGATTATATGCGTAGCTGGCAAATTAGATTCAATAAGATGAGTTTAGATCAGATGTGATTATTTCAGCGGAATCTGCGCGATATCGATCCACTCTAGGCGGCGAGTTGTACTGCGACACGTCTTCGGAAAAAATTATGCCGAGAATGTGGTGGTGGCTTGCCAATCAGAATGCTGATACGCGGGTGCGCATCTATCCGGTTATCGAAGCTGGGGGCGACCGGCGGAAAATACGGAATGGCGCCTATTATTGTTGCACGGTTTCTGCAGTCGATTGGCGGTTACATTTGCTTGTTAGCCAACTGTATGTGCATGGAGTGTGGGGTGATCAGTTTTACATAGTCCAGCTGTTTCCCGCCTCTTTTTTTGCGACTGTAGTTACTCAATTCAGACTTCGTATTGCGCGTCATACCAAAGCCATATCATAACCATTTCCGCTGCGAAACACCAAAATCCAACTAACAAACAGTTTCCGCCGGCAAACGCAAACAAACAATACGCTTTTTGCTAGCGCGGCTGCCTAGCTCAACCGCGCGTTGTCGCCATGACGCAACAACCGAAGGGTTCTCTTTACCCAAGCATTTCTGCCGTAACTATTCCAATATTAATATATTGACAACTATAGATGATGTTAACATCCCTCTCCCGTGCCTCGAATTCGCCATTAACCACGTATTCCTTCCTCCACGTCTCCCTCAAAAAGCTGACGAATCCTCCGCCGAAAAACACTCAATCTTACTGCGACTCCTGCACCACACCGCGGTGCTCTACCGCAACCAGCTTAGCTTTGATGCCTTCAGAAATTCTTCATGGCCCGCCGCCGTAAAAATGCTCGAACACTTCGGCATGCTTGAGAATACCCACTCGCTTTCATCTCAGACGTTTGCGACGTTGGTGATGGAGATGATGGATGGCGGTTTGAGTACCCCCAACTCTTGATGATGTGGCTAACGGAGTGTTGAGATGCAATTGGAATCCACATCACGTCTCAGAACGCAGGTCTTGTTCTCCGCCGCATTGGATATAACGTTGTCTTCGCCTCCTTCGAAGCATCCCCCACCTCCGACGCCGTCACGGGAACCGTCGGAAAACTCCTCATCTCCTACCCGGGACCTGCCATCGCCGTTCCCTGGACCAAGGTCACCGATCCAACGTTCCTATCAAGGTTGTCCGACTTCGTGGAAAAGATGAAGCGGGATGTTATCGATGCAGCTGCGGGCCGAGGGCGCAAGGCTGGTGAAATGCTTCAGGAGGAACGAGAGAGCCCGCACCCACGGTTTGTGTCCGAGATGCTTACCGGAATACTTCGGGGGGTGGGACAGGAGGTTGAGGTGGAGAGGTTTATGAAGAGAATTGCTGATGAGGTATTGTGGGATGATACCATGATCCCATGGAGGAGAAGTCCGTTGTGGTTGGTAGTTAGGGTGGCTCTGAGGATAGTGCTGGGGCAAGAATTGTACAAGGGTTTTATGGTTTTCTTCATGGCGCGGTTGCTTGATATTGCGACACGACGAGGCATCGAGGGGGACCAGTTGTTTGTCATGAATGCGAAGCTGGCTAGGAGGGTGTATAAACTCCAAGATCGCATGCCTGGATTTGTGCTTGATGAGGCGCGGGTGGTAGGGGACAGGGCGTGCACACGAATCAATGAGGAATGGTCGAAGGCGCAGAGCAGTGTCAAGAGAATCGAGTGGGACCAGTCAATGAGGATTTTCATGAATGATACGTATATAACGATGGAGGGAAGCAGAGAGTATGTGAAGGGGTTGCGGTGGGTCAAGTGCAAGAAACCGGAGAGAGAAGGGTTTGTTCCGTGTGAGGCAAGGCGGATCGACATCATGTCGTTGGAGATACCAGACTTATCGAACGTGGCAGAGCTGGCAGAAGCAAGAATGGATATCATGCTGGCGGGCTTTGAGTCCTGGGTCATGAACAACCTTGACGTGTGGCTAGAGCACAACATCGACAGTTTGGAGGCTGGCAACACTCTGGGAGAACGCATAGAGGACTACATGTCCGCTACAAAACAGGCATATCAGGGAAACCCGGAGAAAAACTCGATTATGATCTTGACGACAATGGAGCTGTGGGTGGCTTTGGACAAGGTGGCTGTAGAATCGTTACCTCTTCTTTCCGAATACTCTCCTGAACTCAATGAAGCCTTCCTCTCCGCTCTCCTCTTACCACAGGCACAGCAGCGCACCCGGCTTTTCCGCGTCGAAGCTTACATCCAGACCCGCCGCTCCTCCGCGCTTCCAACTAGCATATCTGTTTTCTCGAAGGACACCACGGAAGCCACATTTTCCGTTCGCTACTTCAGAGATTCGTACGACCTACAGCTGCTCGAAACGCAGATCGTCGAGGAAGCATCGGAAGCCCGACACGCTAAGATGAAGGAACTTGAGGAAAAGGGAAAACAATACGACTGCCTACAAAACACCATCCGAACTCTCAATTGTGACTTCTGGGTCTTTTGGCGGGACGGCCGAAGGCGACATGACCGTAAGTGCAAAAAATGCGCCATGGTCAACGCAGCAGCAAATATGCGAATCGAGGTGCACGAGTGGCCTCTCCCCAGCGACCCGCGAGCGAGTGCAGCAGTTGTGTTTGAGCTACAGTGTCCAGCGGCATTTGCAGTCTGGCGGGAGGTAACATTCCGGATCAGAACTAGTCTTTTAACTGCTACACCGCCACCGCCGAGTGACCAGCAACCATTCGACACCCTAGCAACCTACCCGGGCCTCAAAAAACATATCAATACAGACCCGCTCTCACGACCGCGGAAACTCAACTACATATCGTCCACAAAATCTTTCCTCTCCTCCCATTACCGCTACGCACGTATCCCCGCCTTCCCCGATGCTCTCTGCATCAACAACGCGCTACGTTTTGCACTTTACGATAGCAGCACCAGGATTTGGGCCTCCAACCTACCAGTCGAGATGGATATCCGGCATCTATGCACCTTCCGCCTCCCCGATGGTCCCTATAAAAGACTCCAGTACGTAGTCAAGGGCACATCACATTCCGCCAACCAGATTCTGGCTCGCCAGTATGAGTGTCCCCCTGAGCTCCAGCTGCACGAATACATTGCATTCGGTCTTCTGCGCTCTGGCCGACGCCTTCAGTGGCTTAACATGCTCCGAGAACTTCGCAGCAGGACATTGTCGTTTAGCGCTGAGGCGGTCAGTATGCTATATCTCCAAGCCGCGTGGCAGGTGGGGTCCCGCGAAGGTACGGAGGATGAAATGGAGTGCCTCGAGGATCAAGATTTCGAAAGTCAGAAAAGGGAGTGCCATGTACCACTGGAGGAAGAAGAATTCGGAAGACAGATGATGCTGGAGCTCAGTGGGATGTTGAAGAGTGTAGAGGCGAATTGGCAGGAGGTTGTGGCGGCACAGACGATGATAGTGTTGGCGGTGCAGGTTCTGGCAGGGACAAAGAGCGAAGAGGTGGTGGAGCAGGCGGCAAGATTTCTTAGGGAGGCACGGAGAGTGTGCTTGAATTGGACTAGAGAACTCGCGAGGAAGCTCCCGCAGTGTCAGCCGTGTGAGGTGCGGGAGTTTCAATCGCGGGTGCTTCAGATGGCGGCAACATGCAGGATGACTTTCGATGTCGAAGAATGCCATATACCGGATGTGTTGTTCACGGATGATGATGTTGCGGTGCTGGTGGAGTGCGCGACGATGATTCATGATAATGTCCCAGCGACTGCTGGCGTACTGCCGACTGGTGTGAAGACGATGTTAGAAAGGGATAAGAGGATGGCGTACGCAATCGAGGGGCATCTTAGGTATCTGGTTACGAGTAGTCGGCGTGGGATCAATTTGAAGTCGATATGGAGTGCATATGAGCAAGGATATTTGTGGGCGGCAATGGAGGGGCCGAACGATCGGTGGGTATATACCCGTACGAGACAGAGCGAGAACAGCGACAGTCAGCTGGTGCACTATAACCTGATTAGCGGTGAGCTGCTAGTTGAGGGGCTGCCATTGGGGAGGATGCCTGTGGCGTATACGAGTCATGCGACGTATCAGGAGTTGTTCGGAGAGGTAAGAACAAGATTCGGTTGATTTGATTCTGCAATTTCAAAGCTAGCTCAAACAAAGCATAAATTCTATAGTTGATTGACGCTGACGGTTTGGTATGTAGAAAGTACTCGATGTCTTCCCGTCTAGCATGCCAGGCATGATATTCCAGACAAAAGATCCAATCTGCGGTCACACGGTACATAATTGGTCCATCCTCCTCTCTCTCCAGCATTAGGCTGACAGTTTAATAGGTTGCCTTTGCGCTGGACAAGGATGAGCTCATTATCCGCACCGAACGCGAGAAAGACGGCCTTAGGAAGCAACTCATCCCGCGCTCTAAGCTATCCGGCGACTTTCCGATGAATGTTCTCACTCGCCACCATTTCTGGCTGCAGCTGCCATCGATCTACGAGATGTTTGACCAAACTAACGGCCGTATCGATCTCCACGATATAGATGGGAAAGATGCACCTTGGATTGCAAAAGACTATTGGTACATATCCCAAAGCTACGATCCTTCAAAAACACAGCTTTTCCTCGGCGCTGGATACCTGTTGCTCGACGTCCGAAGTTCCACGACCACTATAATTACTAATCTTCTCGCGCCCATCGAGTACCCAGAGTTCATCGACGTCACCTTCAGAAATGCCCTCGGCCTCGTCAGCGTGCACCTACCTAGGTTTAAACTGGACTTTGACTTTGACAAGAACAATAGGTTGGTGTGTAAGCAATTCCAATCATGGAGGATCGACAGCGACCAAAATATCGGAACATTCATTGGGTTGAAGAACATGCTTGTACTTGTTCACCCACCGCCCCGAGACAGACCGCACCAGAGTCCGGTTCGCCACATCATCGTGCCATATGGAAAGGTCCGCTTGGAACAAAAAAACTCTCATACACAGGTTGAGATAGACACTAGGGGAGCAGAAAGGGTTAGGTACCACATCTACACTGTCAACACGATTCTTGGTACGCTCGTTGGGAATGGAAGTCTTACTAGCCACCTCTACAAAATTTTCCTCCACGCGGTGACGTCTCACTACCTGCCAGACCCACTGACGCGCAGAACCGGTACAGAAGAGGCGCTGGCAGGATTGAGGGCGGCAGCAACGAGTTCATTCCAGACGGTGGAGACGGATGGAGTTGACACTGATTTATTCAGGCTAATAGCACAGTTGACACCAGTGCGTGTGTACTATCCGGTTCATCTAAAACGAATGCACCAGGTGAGATGGCGCTCGGGATTATCACCGGTAGCGCAGCACGACGAATTCTGTACAGGTGTGAAAGACGTTTCAGCGTGCGCCGAGCTACTCAAAATCTTTGAAGATGTGAAAGGATCGGTAGTGTGGCGGACCACCGGGGATGAGGATCTGGCAGAGAGGGCAGCAATCCGGAATGCAGTTTTCCGGACAGATCAGTTTGGAGGGTCGAAGGCGGTGAAGACAAGGGATGAGATATATGAGGCAAGAGATATGGTGAACGGGAGCATCGATGAGGCAAGGGTGTCCTATGTTGCCGAGCTCGTGGAGCGCTGCGAGGGGAGGCTGAACGTGCATCCAAACTTGCTGCAGATGTTGGAAGGGTTCGGTGATATTCTGGGGCCTATGCCGTTAGAAGACATGTCGAAACTGCAGCTGGGATACGACCAGAAGTGGTTGGAACCGAATCTTGCAGAGATGTGGGTCACCCTGTACAATGCACTACGGCGGAGCATAAAGTACGCTAATATGTATGACCGGATGTTCCTACTGGCCACCCTTGCATACTCGGGGATGATCGACCTGACTGTTATCGAGACGCTACTGGCCTTTGCAACAGAAGAAGCGTTCAAGGCGATCGAGCCACCAAATTATCCCTTGTTTAGCCTGCGCGATGGATACGAACCAAATCAAGAGATCCTGCACGACACCATCAAAACCTGCGCAAAGCACTTTAACGAAAGCGAGGAGTCCACCCTGGAGGGATGGCCTGACGAGACCGAACAACAAACTCAGGAACGGCGCTCCCTGACATTCCACAACAATATACACATTCAGGCAACAAATATAGTGAGCGCACTCATGATTCTATGGGCTGACTCCGAATACGATGACACTGAATACGATATCATCAATGAATACAGCTACCCGCTAATCAAGGTACCAGAAGCACTAAAGACTGTTATACCATTATTCCAAAGCTGGAGCCGTAACTGCGAGTTCCGGGATCACATTGCCGCGGTACAAGAAACGTTAGATAGCATCAATACTCACCAAAAGCCAATATTCCGGGTCTATCACCATGACCCGTGTAAGAACACCAAATCATCATTGCGGGCTACGATATGCTTTTCAGATCTTCTCACTCGCCAACCACCAGTTCTACCAACACCCCCGAGGCAATTGGCACGCAACCAGGTAATTCGAACGACCTGTGCGGATTCGCAGCCGAAAGATGATAAACTGGAAGCTCTTGTGCGGGACTTTCAGGGCGAACGCCCTAGCGGGCTGCGGAAGACGTACACGGAAGAGCTTAAAAAGAGCATTGATGCGTTTTACGACCAGATCGCACCCTCAGAAACCGTTGACATTATTGGACTGACCACTACACTCCGATCCCTCCGCAACGAGTGTGAAAACTACATGCGGGCTGTGTTCCGCGCTATTGAAGCACGTCTGGCACCACTTCACCTGAAAAGTAGCTTTATGGTTTTCAAGGCTGGACTCTGGCCGCGCGTTTCCCCGGCTCTGCTACTTCAGCATCTGGCTACCAACAGCATGACTCGCCTATCACATGGTTGGAAAATAACGCTTGTAGCATATGGTACCGCGATAACTATGGCTCAACGCCTCGAGCGTCTTATTCGTCTCGCCCCGGTGGGCACGCCCAACGATATCTCCCCAGAGCTAAGCTCCGACTTCCTGAAAGAGTTCGAAAATACTGGACATCAAAATTGGAGCATCTTCACGCATCCAGATTGGCTCCTCATCGAAATCGAGAATAACTTCCTCATCCGACCCGTCCAAGCTGATATAGCATTATCCATGATTGCACCGGAGGGAAATCAGAACTCGATCATGCAGTTGTGTATGGGCGAGGGAAAGACGTCGGTGATCGTCCCGATTGTTGCAGCGTCCCTGGCAGATAAGACAAAGCTGGTGCGGGTCGTTGTATTGAAGCCGTTGTCCGGACAGATGTTTCAAACATTGGTACGCACGCTCGGCGGTCTAGTGAATCGACGGATCTTCTTCATGCCATTTTCAAGAGGAATTACAATGGGCAGAGACGAAATCAAAGTCGTCAAGCAGCTGTATAAAGAGTGTATGGAAAGTGGCGGCATATTATTAGTGCAGCCAGAACATCTTCTGTCGTTCAAGCTTTTGGGCCTCGAGTGGCTATACAACTCTTACCATAAGGACAATTCGAAACATAAGAAGAAGAACCGCAAAACGGACCGTGTGGCGAGTGATGAGAAGTGCGATATGGAGGTAGCGCGGTTACTGCTTGATACGCAGAGGTGGTTGGAGAAATACTCGAGAGATATTTTGGACGAAAGTGACGAAATTCTGAATGTCAGACACGAGTTGATTTACACCATTGGGGATCCCACGCCGATACAGAATCATCCGGATAGATGGGTCGTCATTCAAGAGATCTTTGACCTGATACAGGATCATTTTAGGGGCCGAAAGGTCAACGTGCAGGATTTCGAGGTGGAAACATCTGACCAGGCGGGGAGGTTTGGGACGATACGAATCCTGAGTCTCACAGCGGGGAAGCAATTACTGCGTGACATTGCTAAGAAAATTATCGACGGTACGCAGGTTCTCTTGTGATCCCCGCAGGCTGACCATATACTAATATTCTCAAAATCGACGTTTGCAGATCAACTTCTCACCGTTTCCTTCCGCCTCTTTCCTGCCGACAAGCGTGAACTGGTTGCAAAATTTATTAGCGATCCCAACATGACTGAGCTAGATGCAAGGCTTCTCCTCGGATACTTTGCCGAAAACGATATCCCAAGTGGCATTCTCTACCTTCTGCGCGGGCTGATCGCTCACAATATCCTTCTCTTCTCTCTGAAAGAAAAGCGGTGGAAGGTCGACTATGGTCTGGACCTTAAACGATCCCTTCTCGCAGTCCCGTATCGCGCCAAAGATTCGCCATCTGGAAAGGCGGAATTCAGTCATCCAGATGTTGCACTGACGCTGACATGTCTCAGCTATTACTATGGCGGACTCAATGAGGAGCAGCTCGAGACGTGCTTTAGAAATTTGTACAAGTCGGAAAACCCGTCGTTGAAGTACGAGAGTTGGATTAAGGGTGTGATACTCCCGGAACCTTATCTTAAACGTCTTAACGGTATCAACCTCGAAAACAGGAAGCAGTGGAAAGAGATCATCTATCCTACCTTTAACTACAACAAAGCCGTCATTGATTCTTATCTGTCAGGAGTCGTCTTCCCCAAGGAAGCCAAGGAGTTTCCTCACAAGCTGTCGACCTCCGGCTGGGATGTTGCCGGTTCGAAGGTGAATCCAACGACCGGGTTCAGTGGAACCAATGACAATCGTTATCTCCTCCCGTTATCGATTAAGCAGCTCGATACTGAAGAACAAAAAAACACAAACGCGCGGGTGCTGAGCTACCTTCTACGGAACGAGAATAGCTACATATGTGCGGCAAGCCCGAGCAACCAGCGTATCGGAGTTGAGGAACTGCTCCAGTTACTTGTGAAGGCACCCGGCCGTCAGATTCGTGTCTTGTTGGATGTGGGTGCGCAGGTGTTGGAATTGAGGAATGATGAGGTGGCGAAGAGGTGGTTAGAGCTCGTTCACGAGTCTTCCGCGCAGGCGGCGGTGTATTTCAATGACAACGATGATCTGACAGTACTGACGAGGGATGGCAACATAGAGCCGTTGATGGTGTCTGCGTTTGCAGATAGGTTGGGGAGTTGTTTGATCTACCTGGACGAAGCACATACTCGAGGTACTGATTTAAAGCTACCTATAAAGAGTAGGGCAGCCGTCACTCTTGGACCAAATTTGACAAAGGATCGGCTTGTACAAGGTGAGAATCCGGTCTGAATGATATCGTACTACAACATTTAACTAAGCGAAAGCAGCATGTATGAGGATGCGAAGGCTCGGAAACGGCCACTCCGTCCTGTTCTGCGGCCCTCCCGAAATAGACAGAAAAATTATGGAAATTGTCAATGACGACGGCCGTGAGACGATTGAAGTTCGGGACGTCCTTTACTGGACTATGAAAGAGACATGTGACAACGCCCGGAAGATTCTTCCTATCTGGGCGAAGCAAGGAATTTGCTACCAGCAGCGCCTCAATGCCTGGAACGATATCGGCAAAGGAAAACAATTCCCGAATGGCCTGCTTGAGAAGGAATCAAAGACACTCCAGGAGCACTACGGCTTTGAGCGGTCCAAAGGCGAGTCGGTCGATTTCTACCGCAAATTTGGGGCTCGCAACGGCGACATGAAGCGGATACTCGATAAATGCGAGAACTTTGGAGTAAAGTCATTTAGCGGGGCAAAAATGTTGGAGGAGCAGGAGAGGGAGCTCGCTCATGAGGTGGAGCGCGAGAGGGAAAACCAACGACCGCCCAGAGCGGGACCGGTAAAGCATCATATGTCTGATGGGGTAACACAGTTCATAGCAACCGGAACGCTACCACAGGATTCTCATCGGCGGAGCACTAGTATTGTTCCAGCATTCAGCGTCATGGAAAGAACGTCAGCGAATGAACACTGGCAGCTGACCGCATTCGCTCATCGATTGCTTGCAACGTCAGACTTCTGTGAGGTCGTCGAGAGAGGACAGGTAAAAGATAATATTACCGATGAATTTTTGCGGCCTGTCAACTGGATCGTCTCAAGTACTGTGGACCGTAACATCCTGGTCATCATGAGTTCGTTCGAAGTCAACAGGCTGATACCGGCGATCCGCCAGTCTTCGAAAGTTATTCTACACATGTACTCTCCTCAGATTACCCGTGCTACGCCTTCGTACGAACTGCTCGATTTCTGTCCTATCCCACGCCCTAATCCATGGCAGCCAAATGTCACCCTTGTCGACCAACTCAATATATTTGCTGGACAGCTTTACTTCCCGAACTACCAGGCTTATCAAAGAGTGTGTGGCTTCTTGGGGCTATATTTAGAGGAAACCACGTCGGCTAAGAGAGATGCCATACACAGTGACGGGTTTGTCAGCAAGGCAGATCGACACGCACTTGGCATGAAATACGACTCGCCGTTTGTAAGGAGTCCAGTTACGTTGCTGAGGGCATTGATTGGATTTAGGCGGAAGGGACAGAGTTATATCGCTACGCATATGGGGCATATTTTGCATGGGAGGCTGTTGACGGAAGAGGACATTGAGTTGTAAGGGCTGAGCACGCAGGTATGATATAAACAACCAACCGGCTGTTCTCTTCATTGCGGTGATACTGACTCGACTTTGCAGTTGACAAGTCTCCAATGGCTGTGTGTAGGGGATAAATATTGGTTATCAGTGATTTATTTTTGTCCATTTTTTGACTTCCACGCAGATGAATGTATGTTCGAGAGGTGGATAGTAGTATCTGTAGTAGAATCAACATTTCATTTCTTTCCATCGGCATTAATCATCATACGGCCGGCGCTATCAACTGCATGTCCGGTATAACATTTAAGTGATGCTGAAGATATCTCACGCTAGCTCATGATGGATGTTACCACGTGAAAGCGATTGGAACCCGTGTGTGTGGCTACGTTAACGTAGATTCGTTCGAAAGAATTGGCGGGTGCTTGAAGCACTGCGGGCTATACTCGACGCAAGGTATCGGGTGAAATCACTTGAATACAGTACCAAAAAAGCCCCGTTTATTGATGCCGAGTTAATGCTGTATTAATGTTGAATTCTTTATAAATGTATACATTAAACTTGCGGGGTATTTCAGAATTTGCAACAATATCAATTGTTTTGAATGTGGGATCAATTTCACAATAATGTAGCACAGAAGACCACAATAGATGGTACATTGATGCCACATTGATGCCACATTGATGCTGGATTCCTGCCATATTCAAAATGATGTGCATTGAGTTAAATAGTAGAGTTATACTGCATTACTTCCACATGTGTATATTTCGCACATGCCTGCACACGCCTGCACATGCCCGCACATGCCCAATGGCTTGCCTCCAGGCCTGATGCTGCCAGCTGGTAAAAAATATCTCGGGCATGATTCGAACCTGTTTCAGTGGATATTGTACACACCCACTAACCACTACACTGTTTATGTAGTTGCTGAACATAGCATTTTGTTAGGGCTATTTGTAGGTATACTGGTTTATTACTATCACATCAGTGACAAGAATGTGGAATGCCTGCCACATCTATGCAAATGCTCAATGCTGCTCAATTGACCAATATTACCCCATTCAACTAAATACTCAATCATTTACAATGTCATATTTGCTGGTATCGTGTATTACAGTGGTATTTTGAGCTCAGTAATTAGAATCTTAAATTTAGTAATATGCTACACTCACTAGACTCTGGGAGTCATGTTGCACTCGGGTAAATGTGGCACTGCAGTCACATCAATAAACGGGGTTTTTTTTGGCATAGTACGTAATAGCTAAGATGTATCTGCTAGTGCGAACGTCTATTTAAGGTTGCGGCCACACAAGCAGCCACCGGGCTAATCCCTGCATCCCTAACCACTAGTACTAGATACATTCCTTTATATATCTCTGCCTCTTTACGCGCAGATGTCTAGACTTCGCAGAAAAGCGTGTAAATGTGCATCCAAGTGACTCCACTCCCTACGTCTTTCGACCGATCAGTGCTGGTGACAGTAACCTAGCAGTGGACAAATGATCTAGCACATAGAAAACTGCATGCTTCCTGAAATGGTAGTGGTAGTGGCATGCCGAGTACAATTAACTAATTATTGTACTATTCCAGAAACATTTCTGTACTGCTACCATAAGAGTATAATCTTAATATATACCATATTGAAGGGAACTCTGGGTGTTTTTTTTGGTAGCAGGAACGTCTTTGCAATGAATAAACCATCAAGTCATTGCAAACTATGATACCCCACACTGGACTCCAGGCCACCATGCAGTACACCTACTCTGCCATGTGCATACCACTCTTTGCCTTCCCGTACAAGACAGAGAAAAGACCACATACCATCCAGATGACAGTGACACTGACAAACATTCACTTAGCATACTTAATTAATAAAGACTATTTAGTCTATCGGGTTAGCCAATTCAGAACAAAGCCTTACTTGTATGGGGTAAATAAACAAGTTTATGATGCGCTAACTTCATTTTAGTCTAATTCCTCTTTAGCAGCACCACACTTCTTTGTCTTCGGTAAAGTGTGGCAATAGCCTTGTATTTGCAGTTTGGGGCAAAAACACTGCCGTACACTCCTGACGCCTAGCTCGAAGAACCTGCAGCAACCCCGTTCTATACTATCTTCTCTCTCAATACCATGTCACTTCCCAGTGCACCCACACCCAAACCCCCCCCCCAAAAAAAAGAAAGTCTTGCGGCGTAGCATGTTAAAATTGAACCCAAATTACCCGAATAGATCCAACTCCAACCAATTATATCATAAATACTGTCCAGTGAGCGGGCATAAACAAAGGATAAATATCGGTATATCGCCGCCGCGGTAGTGCATCTGTTTCTTGAACTTTCTTCTGCAGGTGCTATTCTTTCGTACCGTATTGGCTACCATGCACACGGCAATGTACAGAGCTAGAAGCTTACCTTTCCAAGTTTCACAAAAGTCTGAGTCCAAGAATAAAAAATTGATAAATTGATAGATAGGGTAGTTAAGTATAAGGTTAAGGTGCTGAGAGAGCTCTCTAAAGGGAGTGGTTAGGGTAGGTGGTGGTGGTGGTGGTGGTAGTTGTGGTAGTAGATGCAGGTGCAGGTACAGGTACAAAAAAGTACCACAAAAGAGGTGAAATGGCGGTGGCTACTTGCACCAGTAAAAATGACCTTACCCACCTTGGCACCGGACGAATGGAAGTATACGATGCGGAGCTGTGGGCAATCGGACTCGCACTCCGGGAGTCACTCAAGAAGAGAGACATACTACAGGCAAACGGAGTGTCGAAGGTGGCTGCCTTTAGCGACTCGCAGGCGGCCATCCGACGGACGGAGCCCTGAAACCGGGGCCAGGGCAACCACTAGCCAGACTGATTAACCGCAATGCGAGGGCCCTTCGCGAAGTCGGTATCGAAACAGAGATCTACTGGGTACTGGGACACACTGGCATCCCTGGGAATGAAGAAGCAGATCGCCAAGCGAACCTAGCCCGAGAAGGCCGGAGAGTGGGCACGGCACGAGAGCGAATATACACCTCGGCGGCGAATAGAGCCAGACGGACCTCCGAAGCAAATTTGTGCTAGATACTATGCGAGGCGCTAAATACTAAACTCCAAGGTGCACTCGACTCAGCAACCCACGCCAAACTGGCCGGACACTTGTCCACATACACACGATTCATCGGGAGTTCACCAGAACATTTGTTCTTACAACTGTAAGCGGTAAAAGTGGTCTTCCATTGCCCGTAGCTCCAACTACTGGCGATTCCTGCTGCTTTTCAAAACCCAACACCCATAGTCATATCTCATGATGTTTTGGATTCATTGTTTTAATGTATCTGCGTGGGATGTAACTCAGGAATGTATCTGGGGTGTATCCAGGAAATGTACTAGCGAATGTACCATCACGGATATGTATGTATCCAGGAAATGTACCCGAAATGTATCATCAGTGGGATATGTATCTAATAATTACTTTATCCGCAATACATTCTTATTTTCAAACGTCATTAATGTATCTGTAGATACATTTTCAGGTCTCTTAGAGTGCTAGCCACTTAAGCTCGTCAAGTAGGTTGGCTATGTCAATGTCAAACCTTGAAGTTCAGCTAGCCGAAAGTTTCCCATTCAAAGCTTCTATCTTTCCAGAGCTTCTGGCAACACAAATCTATCTACCGAAAATGCTCTCAAGTGTTCAAGTGTACTCACAAGCGTACTCTCAAGCACGCTCTCAGATGCTCTCTCAAATAGGCTCTCAAGCTGGCTCTTCAGCATGTTCTCGATAATAGTATCGATAGTGTGTATAGTACCAGTGGAAGCCTGTCGGCAGTAAAGACTTGTATAGACCTATAAACTCATGACTTTACCAGCCGTATAGACTTCTATAGGTCTACGCGTGAATGTCTATGGGTTCACTATGGACTACGCATTGCACAGGGGCCCACGGGAAGCTTGTTATAAGCTGCGTGTGTATGCATAGCACATCGTAAGTATAATGGATTTACACTTTTGCCGATGACTTCCACCACCGCCACCACCACCACCACCACAACCTTTAGAAAGACCTTACAGTGCCTTAGACTTTAATTTGACTACTTTCCAATTTATCTATCGATCCTTTTTTATTCTTGGACTCAAACCTTTTATTTTAAATTTGAGTTTTGGTGTGGGAATATTCGTAACTAGGAAGCTCTACTTGCCATTGATTAGGTCACATCGATAAGATTAGATTATATCGAGATCTCGCTGCCAGCATTCCCGTCTTGGTACCCTGCAGCCTAATCACCTGTGCATTTCATAGTAGCATGGTGGAGTACTGTACTGGTTACTGTGGTCCGGACGCAGCTAGGTGCTAATAGGTAATCTGGTACCGGACACTATGGCTGACACCTTTTTTTGTGCTGGACATTAAGGTGCTAACATCTATCATCTATAATATATACACATGGTTTGTCGGCTCGAAGCATTCTCATTGGTTGATGGTGGTACGTACCATCTTACTATGGCAAATTACAGAATGCTCATTGGTTGGCAGATGGTCTTTTTGAGTCATGATTAGTGAACTGTGGCGCTTTGCTTGAGTGTGGCTCTCACAACTGCTATTGGTCAGCAATCTGAGCTGGCTAGACGCAATCTGGGTGGGCTGGCTCTCAACTTGCTGGAAACGATCTAGACGCGTTGCCTGGATGTGATCTGGATGGGTTAGCTCCCGGCGGGCCAGATATGATCTGGACTGACTGGCCCTCTGGTAGTTGGACACGATCTGGTCAGGCTGGCTCTTGAATGTCTGCAGTCGATCGAGATGGGCTTGCTCTCTACTGGCTGGATACAATCTGGACGTGTTTGGCTGGCTAGACGTGATCGGGACAGGCTGGCTCTCGAATTTCTGGAGACAATTGAGATGGGTGGACGTGCTCTGGATAGGCTGGCTATGTAACGGGCGGGATCGGGCGCAGGTGATATGGATGTTGCAGGACTGAACTCGAAGTGCGTATCGAGGGACAAGAATCGGAGTATGTTCCAAAATCGGACTATTGCTTGCTATACAAGAGAACGAGTAAAGAGAGAAGAAAAGAAAACCCTCCAATGCCAAACAACCTCTCTTTATATACAATCCGTTCGCTACCTTCGAGTCATCCTCCATGCTTCGATGTACCAACCGAATAATCATCCCATGATCTTACACACCTAAAAACTCTTCTTATCAGTACAACCACGCCACATCGTCCGACGTCGCAACACCTCAGACCACTTCTTTATCTTACTAAATTATACTGCCACCATCTCATCGCTCCTTCCGCGTCTTCCAACGTCTCCGCCTTTCCGTAACACAATTCCTTCCACACCTTCCGTATCTTTCTTCTATATTTCCCAAGTACCTTCGTACCTTCTTGCGCCGTGACAGGCTATCTGCGAACTAGAGACAATTGAGATGGGCTGACTTTCGGCTTGCTGGATACTATTTGGATGGGCTAGCTCTCTGCTGGCTGGACATGGTCAAGATAGGCTGGCTCTTGGCCAGCTTGAGATGATCTGGAAGAGCTGACTCTTGGTCAACTGAATATGATTTGGACGGGCTGACTTTTGGGTGGCTGAAGACGATCTAGACAACCCTGACATACTCACTCTGAGATGGTTCTTGGCTAGCTGGATGCAATCTGCACAGGCTGGCTCTCAGCTGGCTGGATGCAATCTGGATGGGCTAGCTCTTGGCTGGCTGTAAAGGCTGGCTTACGGCTGGCTGGACGTAATCTGGATGGGCTAACTCTGCGCTGGCTGGACGGAATCTTGATGGGCTGGCTCTCCGCTGGCTGGACGTATTGTGAACCGGCTGAGAGCTGGCTGGATATCAGGGGTTTTGGGGTTGAGGATTCTTTTTTACCGACTGGGGCGGCAAAGCCGCCACCATACCTAGTTATTCATATGGATACGACATGGGGTTTTTTTCGATTCTGATTGGTCGTAATTCTGTGGCTGAGTGGCTGATTGTGGCAAGGACCTACCATGTCAACTCGGATCCCAAATGACCTGCCCTTTTAATTCAACGAGTTTGGCTCTGATTACAAAGTGTCCTATACAAAATATATGGATAACTATGTCCTCTCACCTCCAAGTCTTAGATTTATGATATCTCTTATATTGAGTCAGAAATTGTGAATCAACAGTATTTTGCAGCATTTTTTTTACAGCTGCACTATGAATATTAGTGATATAGTAAATTGGAGACCAGGAAGTGAAAGAGGACCTGTTTATGCATAGTTCATGTATAGAACACTTTGTGATCAGAGCAAAACTCATGGACTTAAATGAACTTGAATTGATTGGAGTTACCCAGCAGAAGGCATCTTCCCAGTTGCCAATATGCTT
>Ga0307515_10002703_pt1 | contig 37966 bp, 34 predicted proteins | sample 17_EM_MG_FD_194513 | JGI IMG/M metagenome (GOLD analysis project Ga0307515, IMG submission 194513) | Populus trichocarpa ectomycorrhiza microbial communities from riparian zone in the Pacific Northwest, United States - 17_EM | ecosystem: Host-associated > Plants > Roots > Unclassified | place... | reverse complement strand
CTCTGTTGACGCTCTGTTGACGCTCTGTTGACGCTCTGTTGACGCTCTGTTGACGCTCTGTTGACGCTCTGTTGACGCTCTGTTGACGCTCTGTTGACGCTCATTTGTTGGTGCAGCGACAATTATATTAACCATATTGCCTATGTCGCTGTCACTTTTGCCTATAAAGGCTGCCAATATGTTGATTATGGAAAACAGCGAGCAAATCGCTTCCCAAACAACTTACTTACAAGACCAAGAATTGTTGATGCTCCATTGACACTCCTTTTCAGCATGGGGCTGTTACCGTGTCACGTTCTCTTTTGCCTATAAAGGCTGCCGATACGTTGATTATGGATAACAGCGAGCAAATCGCGTCCCAAACAACTTACTTATAAGACCAAAAATCATTGACGCTCCGTTGACACTCATTGTCCACATGGGGCTGTCACTGTGTCGCATTCTCTTTTGCCTATAAAGGCGGCTGATACATTAGTTATGGATAACAGCGAGCAAATCGCTTCCCAATTAACTCACTTACTAGACCAACAATTGATGATGCTCCATTGACGCTCATTTTCAGAATGAGGCTTTTACCGTGTTGTTGTCTGTTTTGCCTATAAAGGCTGCCAATAGATTGATTATGGATAACAGCAAGCAAATTACTTCCCAATTACGTTGCTTACAAGTCCAAAAATTGTTGACGCTCCGTTGACACTCATTTTCAGAATGAGGTTGTTGCTGTGCAACTTTCTGTTTCACATATACAGGCTGCCAATACGTTTGTTGTGCATAACAGGGAGCAAATCGCTTCCCAATTAACTTACTTACAAGACCAAAAATCATTGACACTCCGTTGACTCTCATTTTCAGCATGTGGCTGTAACCGCGTCACTGTTTGTTTTGCCTATCAAGGCAGCCAATACGTTGGTTATGAATAGTGTTAGCAACAGTTCCAAATCGCCGGGTCGGTTCCAGGTCCGGTTCAGACCTGGAACCGAACCGTTGCAACGGGTCTTACCACACGAAAACCCGGACCGTTGCCATTGGGCCGGTTTTACCACCAAAAACCCGGCATTACAAGTCCACAATTTTCCCTCCAATTAAGTATTTGAGTTCTGATCATATCGTGACATGATCAGTAGGTAAATTGTGTAGTTTTAGCCCCTCGTTCACCTCCCGCTCTCAGATTTGCGGTCAGACCAATATTCATCGAGTCGCTATTGAAAACCCGCGAATTTTGCCCGAAACGTGACGTTATTTCACAGCGATTCGATGAATATTGGTCTAATCGCAAATCTGACAGCGGGAGGTGAAAGAGCGGCTAAAACTGCACAATCTGCGTACTGATCATATCGTGATATGATCAGAACTCAAATACCTAATTGGAGCGAAAGTTGCCGGAACCGTAATATGGAACCGCGGTCCGGGTTCAACCCGGCCAAAAAACCGCGGGTTTATGTCCGGTCCGGGTAACAAACCCGCGAAGGCAGAGCGGGTCGGGTTACTTGGCGGTTCCTGACCCGGACCGGGGCCTTCGGGTCGGTTCCAACCCGGACCGAAGCCGGGTAACCCGGAACCGTTGCTAACACTAGTTATGAATAACAGCGAGCAAATACCTTCCCAATTAACTTACTTACAAGACCAAAAATCCTTGAAACTCCATTGACTTTCATTTTCAGCATGTGGCTGTAACTGCGTCACTGTTTCTTTTGCCTATCAAGGCAGCCAATACCTTTGTTATGAATAACAGTGAGCAAATCATTTCGCAATTAACTTACTTACAAGACCAAAAATCATTGACGCTCCATTGACGCTCACCATCAACATGTCCTCACTGTTGTTGTATGGTCAATAATTTTGTACAAATACTCATATAGTCATTGTTGACAGCCAATGTATAATTTGTACGAATACTCAGTTGTATTTACAAGCTTTGTGGCATCTCAATTCCTGATCCACTGATGCACATGATTGCTGAGCGATGGATAACGTAGCGCTGTCACATTCCAGCGCTTTCAGCTGGCAATTTACTGCATGTAGATCCATACACTAATTTTTCATTAATATAGCCCAACTTCCTCACTTTGCCCTATGCAGTTCCTTCTCCTCGATTTTCATGACCTACCATAAGCAATTTTCAAAATGTTGACTATGTGCACCAGGTCTGAACGTGGAGTGACGTAGTTGGATGTATTGATGGATGCAACATGATGGTGGTCATTCATACAGATTCGCGTTGTGCATTGACCGCTCCTTATCTAACTGGTATGCGATCACTGACTCCAATTTCGTTAGTAAACTTTGTCTCCATTTTAGATTGTGCGTTCTCAGTAATGTTAGCAACGGGTCCAAAATCTCGGTTCGGTTCCGGGTCCGGTTCCAACCCAGAACCGAACCGTTGGAATGGGTTTCCACACAAAACCCGGCATTTCACCATCTCAACTTTGCCTCCAATTCAGTATTTGAGTTCTGATCGTATCAAGATATGATCAGTACATAGATTGTGCATTTCAAGCCGCTCTTTCACCTCCCCATCTCAGATATGTGATCTGACCAATATTCGGTGAGTCGCTATCGAAAACCCGCTAATTTCGCTTAAATTTGCCCTTTTTTCGCAGCCACTCAACGCATATCAGTCGGATTGCGAATCGGAATGGGCGAGGTCAAAGAGCGGCCAGAACAGCACAATTTACATCCTGATCACTTCACGATACGATGAGAACTCAAATACTTAATCGGAGCCAACGTTGTAGGAACCGTAAAATGGACCTGCGGTCCGGTTCGAACCCGTCCCCAAACCCCGTGGGTACCCCTGTATTCGAGGTAACAACCAGGACTGGACAGTCCGGTCCGGTTCCAGACCCAGACCGCAGCTGGGTAACCCTGAACCGTTGCTAACACTAGTTCTCAGTTATCTGTAAGGGGCAGGACGATATCAGGCTGATCAATCTTCAATCAACTCGGTTTGGAGTCTGGAACTTTCGTACGGCCCGTATGCCCCTTGCACATGCACAGACGAATTATCATGTCTCACAATTTGTTCACTAAAATCTAAAAAATGCTATCACGTAGCAAGATAGGTACACTAATTACTTTTCGCGAAGATATGTTGTCAATGATCGCTAATTGTGCAAGTAGTGTACCGATGACAAACGAGCCATTACAATATGTTCATCTGAATGCAATTCCTGTATGGTAATTAGCTAGGGAGGTTACATGCAGCGATAGAAGCTTACGGGTTTAACTGGCTTTGATTTGTTTATCGGTGACGAATTGAATACCTCATTGGGCGTGAGAGCTGATATGCATATGTAAGACTGTGGTTCCCCGGATGCCAATCTCAGATGGTTTCTTTCTGCTTGTGAAGTGCCATGTGGCATTGCAATTTTCCGCTTTCAATATGGTGTATCTCCATCAGCTCACCGAATGTTGTCTGTGCAGTAGCAGGTGCACACTAATCCATTTGCAGCTTAATGACTGCCTTAACAATCAATATGGCTGTTCTGTACCTCAAATCTTACTAATGATGCAAGACAAAAAATTGTACACACTCAACCTCAGGATGTCACAGGGAGCATGTCTCTGCTTGTTTTGATTATAATGGCAGCCAATAAAACCAACAAAGACAATGATGTACCAAAGCTAATATTTTGCACAGGACAGTAGCATACCTGAATGCGACCATAAATAGAAAAACGCGAAACACAGAAGCGGGGATTGGACCTGACGGGTCTAGCCATTCCCGGCGATACCCATGGATTGACAGGTACGGGGCCGGGATTGGACCGCCCAGAGGCAGCGGGTTGGGTTCTTGGACCGTTCTGAAACTGAACCAAACCGTTATTCTGGTCTAAACTTGGACCGCTGGCGGGTTACCTGGACCCGTCGCTAACACTAGTTATATAAGGCATTACGCAATGACCTAGTGCTGCCGTCCGCTACGACCCTTAGTCATATTTACTGGAGGGAATATGCACTTGCCGCGGATGCAATTAAGAAGCAATTGCCATCACGAAATCAAGTTAGTTTAGCTTTGGACGGATTGACATCACCGAACAAACTGGCCATAAGGTTGGTCATTGCTTACTATATTGATCGAAATTGGCCATTACTTGAAGTTCAACTCACGTTCGATGAGATTGATCACCTGTTCTTTTCCTGTTTCGAAAGCTAATTAAGGATGATAGGTCAAGGGCCAACATACTGGAGCTAGGCTAGCCGTACATTGGAAGAACGTGGTTTATCGTTTTGAGCTTACCAACGGCCATTTTCTTGGTATCACGACTAATAATCCTTCTTCAAATCAGTCGATGACACGCGAGCTGCAATCAATACTTGAGGCCTCTGCAATCAAGTGGCCTGCTTTGAGGAACCACATACCATGCATGGTGCACGTCATACAGCTGGCTTTAGGGGCATTGATGAGCAGTCTCAGTGTAACAGGCCACACCAAGCCTTGGGAAGCCCATGAGCGCGATCAGCAATTTGGAGGGAATGAAAGCATAGACATCGGGAAGGGTCACAGACTTCCAATGAGGGCAACGCTAGAATCAATAAGGTGTCGGCCATGAAACCAGGTTTAGCAAAGATAATTGAGAAAGTACGTATTTCACGATATTTTGCAAGTCCTGAAACTCACCTTCATATAGTAGAGAATGCTTGCTGTATTGATTACGCTGATACCTGGTCGTCGAAACGAGTTCATTGACTGTCACTAAGGCGAAGTTCTGATCGCGGTATTACCGATTATGGACGTGAAGACACGATGGAACTCAACACTGGAGTTGCTCGAGTGCGCCTACCGGTTAAGGGAATTCACATGTGAGTGGCTCCAAAATCCAAAATACACTGATTTCCGGCCACTTTTTACAACTCAAGATAAATGGACCATTGTAAAGTATGTCATGGAAGTATTGAGGCCATTTCAATATTGGACCCTGTGGATCTCAAAGAGGCATACAGTCACATCACAGCACACTATTATAGTGTACAATGACATGTTCGATCATATGGATGGCGTGATGCAAGCTTCAGCTAAGAAGAAGACTCCATGGAAGGAAGACTTGTTCTTCACTGTGAAGTTAGCTGGACAGAAGTTGTCCAAATACTATGCTGAAGTAACTCCAACAACAAACACGTTTCTCATTTCTGCACATATGCTCGATCCTTTTCGGAAGTTGCGATCGTGTAGAAAGTGGGCCAAAGGAATGGATATCAATCCTGAGGACAAGACATCCTATAGTACCCAATACCAAGAGACCTTTGTGAAGTAGGTGAACAATGAATACTGTGCCAAACATCGACGTGTGCCGGTCAATAAGCAAGAAAGCCTTCAGAGCAGCAATCTCATCCCCTCTGCAACGGCTTCCGGACCATGTCAATCTTCCTTCGATCCGTATGATTTGTCCAGCGATGATGCAGAATAATTAACGCCTAACAATGTGGCTGAGACGACACCCGGACGAAGCGATCATGCAGCATGTCAATTGACCGCCACTAGGATCTATTTCAATTCACTGCCCGAAGCACCACAGAACTGGGGGCACATTGATCCAAATCTCAATGATTACCATTCTGAACGAATGGAGATTAGCAGTACATTTTGGTTGCCGGACATAACCGACTCATGGCGTCAACAGAAGGAAACACACTTCAAGTACACCAATCTTTCCAATGTGGCGCGCGACATATCCTCTATCATACCACATGGTGTCTGAGTGGAGGCCAGTTTTTCCCTTGCCCGCAATGTTATCGGCTTGAGGCGGTCAATGACCAAAGGCAAGAACCTTCAGGAAAATGCTGTTGTAAGGCAGTTTGCTCGTGCCAATAACAGCATTTTGGCCAGTGCTGACCCAGAATTGGATAGAACAAACACAGAAAATGACTCGGAAATGAAGAAAGCGGCGGAGGAAAGGACATTCCACAGAATGGCCAAGGTTCACGACTTTTTGGAGATGTGGCAGGGCAGCCAAAACCTATGTACTACCCACAAGGAATCTCGTGCTCAAAACAAGCGGATGACTGCTGTGGGATACATTTCGGACACAGAAGCGATTGTCAAAGCATCCTGGTCACTCTTTCAACATAATGGTGAAGCTGCACTTAAACTGTCAGGAAGATCTCCTTGGCCACCACCTTTGTCTGCAAAGGACCTTCCGGGAGGACAAACTCAAATATTAAATGCCCACCGATTCCGAAGAATCAACTGTCATCCAGTCGAAAGTAATGAGGATAGCGCACCTGAAAGCATTTCGGACACTGAAGATTGGCTAAACCGGAAAGGGGACTTGGAGAATCCAAATGACAGCGAAGACGATTGCGCGGCGGACGTTGAATCTGATATAGAGCAACACGATAGCATCGAGGATTTGGAATGCCTAGAGCAGCGAGATCTCAGCGCTGTGCCGTATGTTTCCGGATTGATTGGGCCGACACAGAAGTCAAAGAGACAGGCTGGAAGGTGTTGATGACGATCAATGCAATCAAAACTGGGAGGAATAAGGGAGTGAAGAAAAAGTAGGACAGAATGCGTCAATGCTTCACCAGCTTTTTTATGAAACTTGACTGAGAGTCTTAGTTAGAGATATATTATAGGCAAATAGTGAGCAGTAGCTTGTGAATATCGGTTGATAAACAGATGTATAGCAGGTGCAATGAAGCTTTTGGCAAGATACATAAATTTCAGCAGTGTGAGAGTGAACAGTGCAAGAATGTTACTGCGCTCGGCTTTGCCACAGGGCCAAGTTTTAATCTGTCAGAAAGACTACTAATAAGTTCAAATCATGATCAAAACTATTATCAATGGCAGCAGATGTTGAATGGACAATACATTACAATGAGCATCAACGGAGCGTTAATGATTTGTGGTTTTGTAAGTACAGTAATTACAGTTATTTGATCGCTCTTATGCATAACCGATGTATTGGCAGCTATTATAGGCAAATGGGACAGCAACACTGTCACCGCCCCATTCTGAGAATGAACGTCAACAGAGCGTCAACATTTTGTGGCTTTGTAAGTACTGTAATTAAACTGTGATTTGTTCTCTATTATGCATAACCGATGTATCGGAAGCTTTTATAGGCAAAAGAGACAGCAACACGGTCACCGACCCATTCCGAGAATGAGCGTCAACAGAGCTTGAACAATTTGTGGTTTTGTAAGTACGGTAATTACACTGCGATTTGGTCGCCATCAGCAACAACTCTTAGTTCCATCAGAAACACCCGGGCTTTCCGGACGGCTCTGACTGCTCTGACGGAACCTCGTACCCTCTGATGGAGAATTACACGCTACCCGTCGCCCAGGCAACAGGTCGCATTGCATAGCATCAGCAAAATGTATTTCAGTCACTGGAAGCCTCCAGGAGTGTCTGAGTGGATGTGGAGTGTAAACTTAGATGCGTCAATTTCAGGAGTGTCAGACCCTAGGAGGGCATTCCTGCCGGCCTTCAGAGTAACTGGGAGCGCCGGCGACAAGCCTCGGAGCGCCAATGACAAGCCTGGGAGCACCTGGGAGCGCCAGCGACATGTCTGGGAGCACCTCGAATCACAGTCATGTATTCAGTTTGTATTCTCATCTATGTATCTACGTATCTATATAGCTAACCATCTACACACGCTATATCTGGACTGGCTGCAGGCGGTGCTTGAGAGCGATTCGAGGTGCACCTGAAAATGACGATCGAGTGAACTTAGAGATATACTCCGATGCCGTGATCGAGCCAGTTTGGAGATGCACTTGGAGGCGGTAATCGAGCGTATTTGGAGATACACTTGGAGGCAATGATCGAGTGAACTTGCAGGCCATAATCGAGCGACTTTGGAGATGCACTTGGAGGTGGTAATCGAGCGTATTTCGAGATACACTTGGAGGCAGTGATCGAGTGAACTTGCAGGCCGTAATCGAGCGAGTTTCGAGATGCACTTGGAGGCGGTAATCAAGGGTATTTGGAGATACACGGGGAGGCAGTGATCGAGTGAACTTGGAGGCCGTGATCAAGGGAGTTTGGAGATGTACTTGGAGGCTGTAATCGAGCGAGATTGGAGATGCACTTGGAGGCCATGCTTGTGCAAACTTGCAGGCCGTAATTGAGTGAGTTTGGAGATACACTTGGTGGCCGTGATCGAGCGAGTTAGGAGATGCACTTGGAGGCCGTGATCGAGCGAGATTGGACGTGTACTTGGAGGCAGTCGATGGACGGCGCACTGGGTAATGAAACTCTATTCATCAGTTAGTTAACTTGCAACCGTGGGAATGTGACAATGTGACTTTACTTTTGAGCTCGCATGGAGAGCTGGCTGATGGCAGTCGATCGTATAGGGAGGTACGCCGGAAACTGAAGCTACATTGAGGGGTCAACTCGTAATCATGAGAATGAAGGGACGACAAACAATCTTGGGTGGATGCTGTACTCGGTGTATGCTGTACTCGGTGTCAACTCATGATCACAACATGGAGAGATAGAGAGGGATGACTTAACTTTGTGTTCTGCGATGATGGTTGAGTTGTGGACGAGAAAGAGAGAGATGGGGGATGAAGATCAGAATGATATGGAGGATACGAGCGGATATGAGAAATCAGGGGCACGACTTGCCTGATTGGGTTGGGAAGACCTCGTCTCGGTGTTAGTTCGCGCCGGATCGGGACTCGTTCCTGCCGTATCAGGGATGGTCAATTGACTCGCACAGGAAATTCTTTAAGTCCCAGTTTCTCATAATGATTTCCCCCGATCTCTCACTTTCTTGTGCTCAACTCTACCATCACCTAAGAACACGAAGTTAAGTCATCCCTTTCTATCTCTCCATGCCATAATCATGAGTTAACACAGAGTACAGCATACACCAAGTACAGCATCATCCCAAGATCGACAGTCTCCCGCTCCCAGCCAGTTTCTCATCCAATTACAAGTCAACCAATGAATAGAGTCTCAGCTGCCGTCGCGCCTCCCTCCAAATCGACCGCCTCCAAGTACTCCTCCAATCTCGCTCGATCATAGCCTGCAACTGCATCTCGAAACTCGCTGCATCACAGCCTCAGAGTGCATCTCCAAACTCGATCGATCACAGCCTCCAAGTGCATCTCCAAACTCGCTCAATCACGGCCTCCAAGTGTATCTCCAGACTCGCTCGATTACGGCCTCCAAGTTCATCTCTGAGTTCACACTATCTCGGAGTCCAAGTGCAGCTCCAAACTCGCTCGATCACAGCCTCAAAGTGCATCACTGAGCTAACTCGACCTCGGCCTCCAAGTGCATCTACAAACTCACTTGATCCCAGCCTCAAAGTGCATCTCTGAGTTCATTCGATCTCCGTCTCCAAGTGCATCTCAAACAGGCTCGATCAAGTACATCTTCAAGGAGTGACGGCGGTTGTACGGAGATACAGGGGTAACAGAGGTGGACAGAGTGACGGGGAGTATATATTCGGCGGACCCCGGAGTAGATAGACATCATCTCATTTCCATCTCCTCTTATCATACAATGAAAATTTACACTCTATCTTTCCCAACTTTTGGTCTCACTCGCTCTGTCCGAGATTTCGTGGATCCTCACAGCCGGGTAGTATCATATCTTCTCACCTCCCTACGCTCCTCGAGCTCAATGTAGAAGGAACGCGAGGAGAGATTTTCGCAGCGTCACCCATTGCATTGCAATCCCGATGCAAGCGTGTACCCAATGAACCCATTCCGACCTATGGTCACAGTTGGCCACAACGCCACAGTGTTTGTTTAAAATAGGAGACCGACAGAGCGAGAAGAAACGGCGAAACGGCGAATGGAGGGCGATATGTGACGCGACGCGTGGTCTTGACGCCGGGCGCGGAGTAATCCGCCACCGGGGTGTCTCTGACGGCTCTGACGGAGCGCGTCCACTCTGACGGAGCCATTCCGCCCGGACGGAAATGTTTTTTGCTGATGGAGATCACTTTTGATTTGGCCATCTTGTACTGTGTATACCCCTGTCAAGGCTATCTGTGCTGCTCTGAGATCTTGTCAATGATGCTGCAATTCAAGTTAAGTTTATCATATCAGGGCAGTGCCCAGGATCATAACCTATTGTACCATGTCCGCTGTGCTGAATCTCTCTATTGACCTCAAATCACTAGGTCTCTTTGACATATAAAAAAGAAATACAGTGAGTGGGGCTCCCCCATGCGCAACTCTAGTCCAACCCATGTGATGACAGCACTCAAATTCGTCCCCACACCAGAGAGTTGGGAAATGATTAGATCAAGCAAAGATCAATGAGTCTTTGGGCAATGGAAAACATTTTAATAGAGATGCTTGACAATATTTTGGAATTTCACGATTTTCATTTAGCAAGATGGAAGTACAGGAGGAATCAATATAAGTGAAACATTTAGTTATAATCTGAACTTTGATAATATAAGACTAAGTGATATAGTAACATACATTGATTGACTGCGAAGAAGTAGGTATTGCATTTATAGATCAGGATGTTGCTTGCCATGAGCTGATACCTTTACAACAGTTTGAAGTGGAGAGAACAGCCGAAGTTATGTGTAGAAGAACCATTTGATTAGCAGTCATCACACATTTTGCGAAGGTCGAAATCAAGATACATGACCATAACGAGTTGTTACCAATGTTTATTACACAGTTAAGACATTATGCTATTGTTCTGGCAATTCATTAGTTGAGGTTATATGATAATGCAGCAGAGTTCACCTCAAATATGGTGATATTTTGATGTCAGTATTGTATAACAGCTTCCAATGACTTGCCAATTATAGTACATGGAGTCTCAACAACACCTCCAGAACCAGTTGTTAAGCAAATAAGGGATGATTATGAACTAAGAATGTGACCAGCATGACTGTTCTGGGGAAATATAGTCAAGCTCGATGGGTTATCTTTCTTCATGACATTAGCAAAATGTAATTTAGTCACTGGCAGCCTCCAGGAGTGTCTGAGAGGATGTGGAGTGTAAACTTAGATGTGTCAATTTCAGGAGAGTATCAGACGCTAGGAGGGCATTCCAGCTGGCCTTTGGAGTAACTGGGATCCCTGATGACTGGCACAGGAGTACCATGGGTGTGATTGTGATAAGTTTGGGAACACCGCAGAGCACTGGAGAGAACTTTCAGTGAACCTGGGAGCGCCAATGACAAGCCTGGGAGCACGTGGGAGAACTGACGACAAGACTCGGAGCACTGGCAACAACTCTGGGAGCCCCTCTAATCACTGTACATCAGTCTGGGAAAAACATCATCTTCTTTGGGAACACTGCAGGGGCGTCTGGATAGCATTGCTACTACTTATCGTTCAATGATTTTTAAAACTCATATATTCAGTTTGTATTCTCATCTATGTCCCTATGTATCAATGTATCAATATCGCTACCCATCTACACACGGTATATCTGGACTGGCTGCAGGCGGTGCTTGAGAGGAATTCTAGGTGCGCCTGGAAATGGTGATCGAGTGAACTCAGAGATACACTTTGAGGCCGTGAGCGAGATACTTCGGAGATGCACTTGGAGGCAGTCATCGAGCGGATTTGGAGATACAGTTGGAGGCCGTGATTGAGTGAACTTAGAAGCGCACTCCGAGGTCATGATTGAGGAAGTTTGGAGATGCACTTGGAGGCCATGATTGTGTGAACTTGGAGGCCGAAATCAAGCGAGTGTGGAGATAGACTTGGAGGGTGCGATTGAGGGAGTTTGGCGACCATCTTGGTGGCAATGATCGATTGAGTTAGGAGATGCACTTTGAGGCCATGATCCAGGGAGATTGGACGAGTACTTGGAGGCGGTCGATGGATGGTACACCGGGTGCTGAGACTCCATTAATCATGTAGTCAACTCGCAATTGTGAGAATGTGACAAAGTGACTGTACCTGTGAGCTCTCATGGAGAGCTGGCTGATGCTGGTCGATCATGTAGGGAGGCACATGGGAAGTTGAATGTACATTCAGGAGTCAACTTGTAATGGTGAGAATGAAGGGAAGACAGACAATCTCGGGTGGATGCCACACTTGGTGTAGGCTGTACTCGGTGTATGCTTTACTCGGTGTATGCTGTACTCGGTGTATGCTGTACTAGGTGTATGCTGTACGTGGTGTATGCTGTACTTGGTGTATGCTGTACTTGGTGTATGTTGTACTTGGTGTATGCTGTACTTGGTGTATGCTGTACTTGGTGTATGCTGTACTCAGTATCAATTCATGGACATGGCATGCGGAGATAGAGAGGGACGACTTAACTTTGTGTTCTGCAATAATGGTTGAGTTCGGGACGAGAAACAGAGGGATGGGGGATGATGACATCCATGATGTGGAGGATACGAGCGGATATGAGACATCCGGGGTATTTCTTGCGTGATTGGGTTGGGAATCCCTTGAATATGTGTTATTATGCACTGGATCAGGCCTCGTAACTGCCAGATCAGGCATTGTAATTGACCTGCAGACGAAATTCCCTTGATACCCAGTTCCTCATGATGAGTTCCCTCATCTCCTCTGATCCCTGTCTTTCTCGTCCTCAACTCCACCATCACCTATGAACACGAAGTTACCATAACCCTCTCGATCTCTCCATGCCATGATCAACAGTGAACACCGAGTCCAGTATACCCCGAGTATAGCATACACCGAGTACAGCATACACTGCGTACTACAACATCCTAACATCAACTGTCTCCCACTCCTAGCCAGTCTTTCATCTTTCGGCAGACCATGTTGTACTCAATTCTCTACATTTCCACAATTATGCGTTAACCAATGAATACAGTCTCAGCTCCGGTCGCGCTTCCTTCCTGATCTCCCGCCTCCAGATTGTCCGCCTCCAAGTCCTCCTCCATTCTCGCTCGATCATGGCCTCCAAGTGCATCTCCAAACTTGCTCGATTACAGGCTCCAAGTGTGTCTCCAAACTCACTCGATTCCGGCCTCCAAGTTTGCACGATCATGGCCTCCCAGTGCCTCTCCAAACTGGTTTGATTATGGCCTCCAAGTTCGTGCAATCGCAGCCCCCAAGTGCATATCTCCAAACTCGCATGATCACGGCCTCCAAGTGCATCTCCAAACCCACTCGATCATGGCCTCCAAGTGTATCTGCAAACTCGCTTGATTGAGGCCTCCATGGTGGCACAATCAAGACCTCCAAGTGCATCTCCATACTCGCTGGATTACGGCTTCATAGTTTCCACTATCACGGCCTCCCAACTTGCAACATCCCAGCCTCGGAGTGCATCACTAAGTTCACTTGATCACGGTGTGGTGAATGGTTGGAGCTAGAAGGCAGACAGCCCATTATCAACACTCCGCTGCACCTCGCATGGCATCGAAAGGAAATTCTCGAGGCAGAGCGGTTCCAGGTCGAGAAGCGTCGGAAGAAGGTGTGAGGATAGGATGGGTAACCTGGCCATGATGAATGACACAAATTGCGTGGATCTATGAACCCTTGGCAAGAGTGCGTGAGACCAAGAGATGGGAACGATAGAGTGTGTATTTCGTATTATGCGATGATGTCTATGTACCCCAGGGTGTCCCAAATATATACTCCCTGTTGCTCAGTCCATCTCCATTATCCCTGCATCTCTGTATGTATATATATAGGGAGACTTACATAATAAATGCCATATTATGGTGTAGCAAATCTTGTGACTGTAACAAAGACGAATATGATAGACAAAATGCCTTGCGGTCGTGGAACCCTAAGAACAACTACTGTGGGAATACGGCACCAAGTCTTCCGCAGAGCTGCCCAGTGGTCTCGGCTGCTTCCAAAGTCTCCCGCAGAGCTTCCCTGTGGTCTCAACCTCTCTCGAAGTCTCCCGCAGATCTGCACAGAGGTCCCAGGCGCTCCAAAATTTGACCATCTGAACAGTCAAATCTCATAGCATCCTGAATGCACCTCCATAACTGCAGGTGCTTTCAGGAGCACCCAAGAATACTCTTGCAGAGTCTGAGCGCACTGTGCAAAGCTCCAGGGGGGCCTGGAAGCATCTGGAAGTACTTAGCAGCACTGGTGAGAGCTACTGGAGTGTCTGGGAGGTTTGGGTGTGGCTTCCTGACCAATTTACATTTTGCTGATGGACTGCGATGAATAACTGGGTTGACCATATTCAAAGTATCTCTGTATGACATTAAGAAGGCTTTTGAAAGAATGGCAAGGAGAGAATATGTTGAAAGGATTTATTTGGCATTTATCGTCACTATTTGCCACCCAGTACAGTTTGGAAAGAAATTTGTCAGAGCAGAAACTGTTTCCTTTGACTTTTGTGATATCCACAGTATGATGGTGATGATATGATATCTGTCACTGTTGATGAGGGTAATCTGAAATCTCCTTTGTGTACCAAAGATCTATAAAATGATGGATGTCCAAGGAGTCAATAACATATTATTGGTTTAAGCAGATGATGAATATAAGTTAGCCATCCAGCCAAGGTGCAGATTGTTCAGGCCAACAGTTATGCTGTTTGGAATGACAAATCCTTCTGCAGGCTTTCCAGAATACAACAATAATACCATCAGAGAGGTACTGATTGACTTTGCATCTGGGTATGTTGAACGTATTATCATTTATAGTAACATTGAGGAAAAACACATGGAATATATCAAATGAATTGTTATGCCTTTGGTGTTACAGTTATATTTCCAGGATCATAGATGATCACTCAACCATTTCATATATGGATACTTGATCCGGAATCACGAATCATAAGTCCCATTTACACATTGGACCTACATTCGGAATGTGGTCACCTATTAGTCAGATCTCCATTACGCGACCATCGTATCAACAGATCCACGACACCAGTCAAGCCAAGCACCAATAAGAGGTAGATTATCTTTGGATTAGTAATCGTCGTTACTTCTCCATTATCAATGGTCACTCATTAACAGCAGGAAACGTTATTTCCAGTCACCGACCAAACGTCTATTCACTCATTGTCCAATGGTTCATTCCAGATGAGATGATGTGTAATCAATATCAGACCTCCATGGCATCTCGAGATATGAAGAGTTATATAAGAGATTGGTTAGTAACCAATAATCTACTTATTGGAGCCCTGTCAACCGATTGCACTTGTATGAATCAACCCTTATTTTGACCACTCTTTCTTGGTCTGGGCGAATAAGACCTGGGATTCATATTTCCTGAGCGGCACAGGATACACTCCGTTCAGTATATGGCAAAACTGCTCAGTTGCAGATCACTGTATCTTTGGCTCCAATAAAGTGTAGTCGAATTAAATGTTCTGTTGTTTGCCGCGATTGTCAAAGCGTTATGAACCTGGTGGGTATATGACAGGGCACACTCACCGGCTCTTGGTGACATGAACCTATTTGTTGATAATTGGCTTCAGATAAGCTTGTATCCATACAAGGTATCGCCAATAGCAATTATGTCGCAATACGAACACAGTACCTTGATGACAAAATTAATACTCCTGTGAGTTAGAACATGACTATCATTGGTAGAGACACAAGATAAGGCAGTTATGTATGTGAACTCCGAAGCAGGCTTTGGCAGTGTTAGGATTGTTTGGGGTGTGAATCGTCTGATATATTATCTGTGGTACCGACATGGAGGAAGGATATCAATACCATATTATGTACCAAGAGATCTATCAACAGATGCCTATTGACCTTCTCGACCTGGAGGTTAAGCGTCAAATTCATTCCTGTTTATCATCTATGAGTTCTGCATCGAAGTAAACAAGGATACGTCTCCTTTCAAGTCGAGAGTTGCACGTTCATCTTTTAGTTCTAACTCATGGATATATCTATCACATGATTCTACTTGTTTATTCTTATTATGTTTGTCAAAGCAGGTAGTTGATCGTGAAGTGAGCCAGACGATACTTTGCAGTTCGAAAGAAGTCTGAGGGCCAGCCCGATAGTGTTGAGGTGGTCCAGAGGATACTTCTGTTAGGATACTCTCAAGTTGGCACTACTCCTTCTGCTGAGGCGAAACTACTTTGCTGTTTCTTATAGACAGGTTGATACCTGGAGTTATTGCATTCCTGGACAGTTAGTCATCGAGTATATGTGCCAGTTGTTGGGATGATACTTTTGAGTTGTCATTAGGGTGATACTCTTGAGTCGTGTACATCAGCAATTGATATCTCAAGACGATACTCTTTGGTTGATAATATCAATTGGAAGAAGAGAACGGAACAGTTACCTCATGTCCCATTGAGGTGGTAAACCTTATACGCATCCTGGGTTTGCGGTATTTATCTTCTGCTTTATCAGTCCAGAATTCGTTAGGGGCTGTTATTGATTAAGACCCAGAGTGAACCTCCTGGTGTTACATGGATGTTAAAACATCTTTGGGAAGCTGGATTGTATCCCAAACCAGAGAAATGAAAGTTCCATAGGTAAACAGTTAAGTATCTAGGATTGATAATGGTGACAAAGGGTATCTCAATGGATCAAGATATGGTCAATACTATTTGAAATTGGAGCCAGGAAAAGAATACAGCATTTAGAAGGTAAAATCATCTGTTTCAGGGTCAACAGTTTCTGGGGATATGCAATTACTATTGATGGTTTATTATGAAGTATCCGGAAAAAGTAGAACCATCCATATGACTCGCAATGAAAGATGAACATATCAGGAGGGGAACTGAACTTCAACTTGCCTTCGCAACCTACGTTACAGTGATACCCGAAGTTCTGATAATCTGACATTTTCACTTGAATGGGCAGTCAGTATTAAAACAGGCAAATGTGATTCCATTTTGGCAGGCATTCTGTTATAACATGTCTGTCGAGGGGTTTTACATCTGATTGCATATTATTGCACACTTATTTACTGGGAGAATGCAAATAAGATATTTGTGATAAAGACTGTCAGGCAATCATCAAAGCATTGAAAGATTGGAGACTGGAGTGTGAAGGAGCACTACATCCTCATCAATTAATAACTGACTATAAGAAGTTGGAGTATTTTATGACCAAGTAGTTGCTAAACAGCAGACAAGCACAATGGTCTGAGTGTATATTACGGTTTGACCATACAATCATCTAACAGCCAGGGAAATGAATTGGGAAAGCAGATGCTTTGACTAGGAGGCCGGTAAACCTCCCTGAGAGGGGGGATAAATGATTGAAATACGTGGAACAGGGGGTTCTAAAGCTGCAGAATCTACCAGAACAATTGCATTTGCTGGCAGATGGTCTGCACAATAAGTGCCATCAGACTGTTTCTAATTTGTATTGAAAAGTATATTTGACTGATGCACAGCCAGGGAAAGTTATTGAAGCAATATGATGTAGCTAATGTTTCAAAGAAACGATGGTTGTGGAATATAGATGAGAAAATAGATTATTGCAATACCGAGGAAAGTGGTATCTTCCGGTGAGCAAGAGATCGAAGCAAAAGTTGATTTATTGGTTCCACAATTCAGTCCTGGCAGGACAGCTGGAACAAGCAATGACATTTGAACTTCGGAATAGTTGCTTTTATTGGACAGAGTTGAGATTACGGGCAAATTGTTATGTACGGAATGTGGTTGGGACTTTGCTGTGCGGGTTCTAATTTTGGGGGGTTGGGTTTTGTCAGATTTCTGGGTGTTTAGAGTTTTCATTTGCACAGAAGCGGCTATAGGGTTTGGTGGGGACTTTGTATTTTAACATGCCATGGCTGCTATGCAGCCGAATGCAAAATGATTACAAACACACAACCGTGTACAGAATTGCTATAGTGTTCATAGATTTCACTGTTCACCTTATACAATGTTTGAAATATACACACCATTGTCAGTACCCATCAAGCCCTGGGACAATATATAAATCGACTGTGTGGTTGGACTACTGAAATGTAAGAGGTTTGATGATATTAGGGTAGTTGTAGATTGACTCTCAAAGATGTGACACTTCATACCGTGTCATACGATGAAATATGCACCTCGATCGTCAGAAATGTTCTTGACGGAAGCAGTAAAACTTCAAAAAATTCCTTCATCAATTGTATCAGATGGAGGAGTAATGCTAGGTTTCATCAATTAGTGACAGTCGTGTGATTTGTTGGGTATTCGATGGATGTTGTGGATGGTGTGTCATCTACAAATAGATTGATAAAGGGAAGATATAAACAACCACATAAAACAGTACTGATGGGTAGTTGTCAACTACCAGCTGGATGATTGGGTGAACAGGTTACTGTGGGCTAAGTTTGCAGCCGATTATGGAGCTGTGAAAATATTGAAGTCCACGTCCTGCATCCCCATTCAAGTGGTGGATCCACAGATGACGTTTATGTATTTCAGAGATCAGAGTAGGGATCCATGATAGGTGGATGGCAATGTGGTTCAGAAGAGGATGCAACTAATTTATCAATACTGGGTGTTGAAATATGCCGAAGTCACACCATGCAGGATATGAGCACTCTTTGATCCTAGATGCCAGTGCCAAACATTCAGGAAGGAATGAATATGTGATTTGTTACTAGTCATGTCCAAACGACACGAGCAACGCCAAAGTATATTTGCACACAGTTTGGGCCGTATACGATGGTAAAGCAGGAGTCGTCATATGTTGCTACATTAGACCTCACAAGGATGATAATGATTCATGAGATATATTCAATATCACTATTGGATGCTGTGGTGGATGGTCCTTTACTGGGTTAGTGTCTGGAACCCCTCCCCCCCAGTTGAGGTAGATGGCTAAGCGGAGTATCAGGTGTCAAGCATGGAAGACAGTTCAGTATATAGAAGTCAACTGCAGAGTGTAATCTGATGTACGGGGTATGACACTCTCATGTGGATGCCTGGGATGTTCATACATGGGTTACAAGCTATGGAGGAATTTCATCAATAATATCCCAAGAAGCCTGGAATATTAGAAATTGTTCTTTGAGGTCCTCAAATCAAATGAGGGGATACTATGAAGGTATGTATTCACAAGTGATTGAGTAGTATTACAGGATGACTGCTAGTGGAAGTGATGGGAAGTAGCTAACATTGATGGACATGGAAGTGGTGTGAAATTATCTCATAGTGGTGGCAGTGGGCTGAGGTATTGTGACAGCAGACTACACAGTGTAGTTGCATTGTTTGGAGTTTCGTTGTTGATGCTTAAGAACATCCGGGAAAATTTGAGTGATACATTGAAACATAAAGAATGAATCCAGGCTGGTATACAAACTGTACATAAAGACAGATATGTCGGTAATGAAGGATTTCCTGTTCTTCACTGTTTTGTTGTTCCCATGTATAGCCAAGGAATAGATCACTTTTGATAGACAACCTTGACTTTGTTGTTTGATTTCTCAGTACATCTTTCAAGTCGGATTTTGAAATATCCAATAGCACAGCTCTGTTTGCAATAATATCTATATCTGACCCTGGCTGGTACAGTTGGAGGTTTCTTATGTTATCACTCTGTTGATATCAGAGCCCACTGTCAGTTGTCAGAGTACACACATATAGTCCCCATAACCTTGTCCGGGACTACTTATACTACCACCCTCATTGTATAAATGCCTGCTGGCAGCTGCCAGAGTCCACATTCATACTTTCCATAATCTGGTCAGAGACTCCTCATGTAATTGTCATGATCTTGGCAAGACTCACAGTGGATTCTGAGAGTTAATGGATTTACTTCACTGATTGGCATTCTGATCACAATTTTGAAACAAGTATGTGTGCAATGAATTTCATTAGTTTTCAATTCATTGTATTTCAATAGTATCTATGAAACTAAATTTATACTGTATATAGAAGCTGTGAGACATCTTCATTGTTGTTTACCACTTCCAGCTCCATGTTATAATAGCAGATACCTTCCAATCTTAACTTTTAATAGGTTTCATTCTGTCAATAGGTGTTGCCAGAATCTTTATGTATATTCCTGGTAGAATACATTTACATTGTTCAAGAAATCACCATACATTTCTTCCAATATATCAGATATGTTTGCCCACAATGGGATTCTGAATACTCTTGTATATATTTGATATAAATACTGGATGGAATGAATAGTGACAAGCCCAGTGGTCAAAGAAATGCTGTATTGCGTTGCAGCAAGTCGAACAACCTCTAGTGTAACCTCATTGGAGATGTGTATAGAAATGGACTGTCAGGGCAAATTACAGTTTGAGTGCTAGAAGAAGGTTTTTACGATTATGCCTGTTACTGAATGGTGTGGCGAAATCTTTTTCACTATCGAAGTTGAATGTCTGGTCAATATCAAAACTGCTGGTATTCAGTATGTACTGTAAGGGTTGCACTCTCAATGAAGATACCAGTGTGTACCTGGAGAGATTTGCTTTGATACAAGGTTTTCCCAGCCATCATTCAAAAGAGCCTGAAATAGTGTTAGCAACAGTTCCGGACAGTCGCGTCGGGTCCAGGTCTGCGTCGAAACCAAACAGTATCAAATTTGCTGGTCCAGGTGGTCAATAAACCTAAACCATCAATTCGGGTATGATTCGATGGAAATTGCCCAACCTGCCTGAATTAGGAGGGTTGTCAGCGAGTTGTTCAGTGGGTCCATCAGTAGATTCATACGATGCTCCTGTTTTTGGTGTTTCATAATAGTAACTTATTGAAATCACATCTTCAGCATCCAGTAATGACTTTTTCCATGTTGTGCAGTTTGCGATATCGATTATTTTGGAATCTGTGTCTTCACTTTTATATAGTGTATTTATGCGTTAAAAAGATGTCAATAGTTCTGTTATGAGCTCAAATATCCACGTGATGCCTTGATTACCCATCTTGCAAGATGAAAGATTGTTGACGCTCCATTGATGCTCATTTTCACGATGGGGTAACTTAGATGTTATGCACGGTATTGCCTTACAATTCCACGATTACTTCATGTACAAATTATTATCAAAAAGCAACACTTGGATTGCCCAGGATGAAAGACCAAAAATTGTAGATGCTCTGTTGATGCTGACTATCAGGATGGGGCAGGGAGTGTGTCGCTTTTGTTTTAACCCATAAAGGCAGCCTATATCTCATTTCTGGCATCAGCAAATATTTTTTCCATCCGGGAGGTATGTGTCTGTCAAAATGGATGCACTCCGTCAGAGCCCTCAGAGACACTCCGGTAGCAGGTTACTCCACGCCAGGTGTCAATAGCATGCCTCGCTTTGTATATTGGCCTTCGATTTTAGTTTCACTGTTTCTTCTTGCTCTGTTAGTCTTCTATTTGAAACAAACACTCTGGCTTGGTGGCAGATTGTGACCCGATGTCGGAATGGGATCGTTATGTACGCACTTCAATCAGGAATGCAATGCAATGGGTGACGCCGTGACAATCTCTCTCAGCATTCCTTCCACCTGCATACAAAATGCAATTCTCTCGTTACTAAATATACACATCATTCCAAGTCGCCAGATTAATGTCACTATTGCCAATACAACGTTCATTCCGTTTGTTTCCGGTCTCTCAACTCGTAGCTATCTCTGGAATTACGTGCATGCAGCCAATGAGGTTTCCCACGTTGAACACTAGTAAAGCATAGGCCGCTGGTGTGTTTCTCAGTTTTTCAAATTTCGAGACAGGATCCAAGTTACCCAAGTTTTCAGGTATTGTGGTAAGCGCCCGGGTTAACCAGTAATCAATGAATGCTCCATCCTCGTTTTGGGATTTCATTGGGAATAGTCTTTGCAGTTGCCACGGGAGACGCCCATTCAGCACCCCATATCACCTCCCCGGGCGTAGCCTTACTCACACCCAGTCGATCCATTGATCCCCTCTGCGCCAGCTCTGGCTTCCTGTGCATCAACACATCTGAGATATGCATTGACCTTTTAAACCCTCAACTTGAACCTTAATACCATGGGAAATACAGAGCTCCAGTGCTTGCAGTTGTTCATCCAATATATACGTCTTGTTACGACTCTTATGCTGGATGAACTCCCAAATGCCACTGTATATTGTCCTGTGGTGCGTTGTGTCATGCATATTATTGAGTCATGCTCTGAAGTCTGTGATCATAGTGTCAGGATGCTTTCCATCACAGCGGTTTTGGGGCCCAATGAATTCGGGCTTCACATATGCCTGGGAGCTCTGGTGGGCAGCCAGATCAGCACCGGAAGGGATGACTTTGCGGGTGGTAGCGGTGTTATCCCGACACTGAGCGAGTGCTTAGAGATTGAGCTGTCTGATTTCGAAGCAGAGAATGCGATGCTGACAGTTGATTACTTGTGGCAGGTAGTTGAGATTGTGATTGGAGGTGTTCCAACCAACCTTGAGGTTCGTTTCAAGTGCTTGTTCATGTCTCTCGGCAGTATACTGTGGTAAGGTTTCATATCAAGGAATCTGTTGGACCCAATGACCCAGCAAGAGAATCTTCGGAAATTTGAATTCGGCATCAAATTCCTTGGAAACATCTATCTTGTGGCAAATATAATCTTGCCAGGCATTCATTTTGCGCTGCGTCTGGGAAGGCGGCCACTGTTCAGCATTTGTTTCCTCGTCTATCATTCGCTTCTTCCTGAGTGCCGTTCTCAGGGCATTGGCTTTGGCCTTCACCTTTTTGCCAGGTCGCGCGGGGAAGAGGACGTCTTGGACTGTGAGACAACAACGCAAGGCGTCCTCCATCTAACCCAATGTTGCATCATTGGGAGATTTACATTGAGCATACATATAGAATTCTATCAATGCCCAGGTGCGCTCAATTGTGTTATTGAATATGGGAGGTTGAGCGGGGCTTCCGCCTCATAGAGACTGGGTTACAACTCCAACCAGGTACGAGCTCATTTCCTTCAACTCCTTCCCATTTTGTTGAGAAAGTTCCTCATATAACTTATTTCTTTGTGTGAGGTTGTGGAAACGAGGGATAGATACTCAGATTGTGTTGTACTTGTTGACCCGTTCGTGAGGCTTCACAAAGTCGACAATCCACTTCTAGATGTGGTCAATGATGCGGATCTACATTGTGTGGAGGAGGTTGGGCTTTGGGAGGTTGCTCACGATACAGGGAATATGTCCAAACATGTTGAATCTTTGGTGAACAAGGCGCTACGAGAGTTTGGCATCTGCTGTCTTGGTGTTGGCATCACTTAGCATTCTATATAGGTTGTGATCCCGCTGGTGGTATTGCTTGTCAGAAGGGACATCACCTCCTAGTTCGTTATTTGGACACTTGCACCAAAAATAGCCATGCCACTTGACATGATGTAGGTCGCTATACTCTGGGCAATCTGTCAGGCATCTGGCTAAATCCAGATTGCAACACATGAAGTTGCCATCTGCACAGAGAACGTTGTAATACCCGTTCTCGGCGCAGGGTTTTTGTTTACCAGTGAGAGGTTGCAGTCACTGCCAGAGTACTTCGCTCAGCACCTCCCGGTTTGTTTGCCACTGCTCATCCAGCCACTTCACAGGAATATTGCTGTTCTTGATCAGAAACAGCAGTAGAGTGACCATTACGACACTGTGCGTTGAGGGCATCTGGTGGATCTTCATAGATAGATTGCCAATTGTTGTATATACAGGCCACTTTTCTTGTCACCAGCAAGATTCAAATGATGTGTTCCGTCGGACACGAAGATCAAGGGAACCAGTGTATCCCCCACTCTGAGCGTTGACTTAACGTCGATTAACATGGTATTATCCTCCAGTATCACTCCTTCCCTGTGTCTCCCACCACTTCACTACAGTGTGCATTCCGGTATAGAGGCATTTCGGTAGCGTATCACTGTGGAAACAATGCTGAGGGGAGTAAATGTGATTCTCGGCATAGGCTAGCTGCCACATCAACCATCTCATGCTTTTGATGATGTGTGGACTCTGGTATTTGATAGGGTGTTGGGGATTGTTATCGCATCTCATATCCATGAGAGTGTGTAGTTCCCACTCCCCAAGAGCCTGATCATCTGGCATGCTAGCTACACACTTCTGGACACTATCGCCGTGTGTGAAGCATGGGAAATGCAGAGCGGTGATTTCTTCCTTCAGCATGTTGTCATAGTACTTCTTCATGTTCTGTTTATTGATCCCACACTCGATATATGTGTACTCTTCACACATTGCAAATGGGTAGTAGGGATTGTTTTGGAAGTTGGACTTGAGGCAACCCTAAGCGTCGTGTTCCCATGACTCAGCAATGTAATTGCTCAGTGGAGCGCAGGCGCGAGGGTACGTTTCCGTCAATGGCAGAGGGGGTGGCAGTGGTTGAGACTCCCGGTCTGCAATGGTTTCAACATGTTGAAGATATGGAAACAGGTCCAAGTCTTCGACCGAATTGTTGTTACTGTTGAATTCACAATTCTGAGCAGGTTCAACGCGTCGGGGCGCGTTGCTAATAGTCTAATTCCTTTGGCGTGCTACTTGAAGGTGTTCAGGTTGGTGTAATGTGATATGGTTAGTTCACCAGTTGCCTGAGGTGAAGATCTTTCGGCATGAAAATTCGGGGGGGACAGTGAGGGGTCTTCTCTGCCATTGTCGACAACACACGAGGAGTGGAGTATACACCATAGCATGGGATGTACGTTGGTGCTGGGCCTGAGCAGCCTGGTGTGGGTGTAAGCTCATGATACTTTCAGCTAACTTGAATGATTTATTTAGCCTCAACACTATCACAAGGAGGATCCTTACTGGCCAGGAGTTGCAAACACGCTGCATGTGGAATGTTCTATAATACTAAGAATAAAATAAAACCAATACAAAACCCGTAAATAAAAAGAACCGTGATGGACTCATAGACATCGCAACACCTGTAATGATCAATGCCTGAGATTCATTGATTAGAACAACGGAACGGAACACGACAAGAACCCAACCCCAACCTGAACGCAACAAACATCGCCTCCACTGCATCATGAGGGCTGGTTCCCTCCTCGCCTACCAAGCCATCCGGGTGCACCTCTGGGAAATGGACATTGGGGAGAGGGAAATTGGGGCGAGGGACATTGGGGAGAGGGACATTGGGGAGGCTGTCACCACCTGCCGATTTGCCGAGTAGCTGGTGATCCACATCCACATCGAAGGTCTGTCTGGCCGCCCCAGCTCCTCCCAGAGTTAGGACTGCCGGGCATGGTTTTTGCGGCGTCAGAAGCCCTAGAAACCCCAGCCCACCAACAGTATGACTCTCCAGAGTTTGTAGTGGTGGATGAGGCTCAGGGGTTTGTGGCCGTGGGGAAGGCGCTGGAGGTTGTGGCCGTTGGGTATATGGGTGCAGCTCCTGGGCTTGCTCAGGTAGCGCTATTGGCTGATTGTCTACCATGGTATCTACATCTTCAGCCGATGTATTTACCATCTCTCCCTGGCCAATCGTCCGAGGTTCTTTGCCATCATCCTCATTCTCATCCTCCTTCTCATCCTGATCCTCCTCCTCCTCCTCCTCCTCCTCCTCCGCCTCCTCCTCCTCCTTCTCCTCCTCCTCTGTATCTTCCTCCTGTTCCTCATCCTCAACTCTATCTTCCTCCGCTTCATCATCACTGTCCCTTCCAATATGCACATCACCATCTAAATCAATGCAATACAGTGTGTCCACATCATCCTTCATTCAAATACCCACATCAGAATCATATTCTGAGTCATAGTTGCAGTCGGACTCCTGGGTAGAGTCGGTATCATCATCTGAACAAATTGACATGGCAGGCCATACTACCGGCTCAAAATATCACTGCTCTAGTTTGCCCTCTGTGTCGTAATGTGCCTCATACATGTCCTTTCACAACTGCAAAGCAACAGCATGAGAGATATCATCTCCCCCTGGGGTTTGTTTAAGAATCCCTTTCCTGTTATTGGTTTGCGTTCCCTGTCCCTTTGCACTGTTCGTTGCCTTCCCCTTCCCTTTCCCATTCCCCTTCCAGCCCCCAGTCGCCTTCCATTTTCAGTTCCCAACCTTTGTTCCTTTCCGCTTCCCGGTCCCTGTCTCACCACCCTGTGTGTCCTCCTCACCCTCGCCGTCATCATTGTCATTGCCATCACCAGGATGGCTCATTCCAACACTCGGCACTCGTGGATCCCCACAGTTCTCCACATCATCGTCCTCGTCGATGATCTCATCGTGATTTAGTGGTCGAACAGCCAGGAAGTCTCCTGGCTTGTACTGCTGGCAGCATGGCGGCTGAATCTTTGCCCTCAGATCATCGCTACTGTACCAAGAGCAATGCTCGCTGGTGCATTTATCGATCCCCAGGCTGGGAGTTCCAAGATTGGAGCGATCGACTTGATCCCCAATGGCACAGGGGTTGTACCACCTCCAATTGTTCATTTGGTCGCAGGTTTTGTCAAACATTTGCCCCATATATGAGTGGAAGGCTGCCCACCACTCCCAAAAAGGTGAACTCCTGCTCCTGTGGTGCGGCCACAGCAGCTGGAATTGTGAACACTGGCAAGTCGTGACTGGATCAAGAAAAATTATATCATAAATGAGGTCCCTCATCAGCACCGTCAGAGCCGTCAGAGACACCCCAGTGGCGGATTACTCAGCGCTTTGCATCAATACGATCCATCGCGTTGCATATCACCCTCAGATTGCCATTTCGCCAGTTCTTCTCACTCTGTCGGTCTCATATTTTAAACACACACTCTGGCGTTGTGGCCAAATGTGACCATACGTCGGAATGGGTACATTGGGTACCCGGTTGCATCGGGATTGCAATGCAATGACTGACACTGCGATAATCTCTCCTCGTGTTCCTTCTACATTACCCTCGAGGAGTGTAGGCAGAAGGTGAGAAAATATGATACTACGCGGCCGTGAGGATCCACGAAATCTCGGACAGAGCGAGTGAGACCAAAAGATGGGAATCATAGAGTGTGAATTTTCATTGTATGATAAGAGGAGATGGAAAAGATATGATATCTATCTACTCTGGGGTCTGCCGAATATATACTCCCCATCACTATGTCCACCTCCGTTACCCCTGTATCTCCATACAACCGCCGTCGCTCCTGGAAGACATACTTGATCGAGTGTGTTTGAGATGCTATTGGAGATCGAGATCGAGTGAACTCTGAGATGCACTTGCAGGTCATGATTGAGAGAGTTGTGAGATCCACTTGGAGACCATGCTGGTGCCAACTTGCAGGCCATAAGCGAGCGAGTCTGGAGATACACTTTGAGGCCGTGATCGAGCGACTTTGGAGATGCTTTGGGACGCCGAGATTGAGCCAGTGTGGAGATTCACTCGCGGGCTATGATTGAGCGGGATTGGAGGAGTACTTGGAGGTGGTCGATTTGGAGGGAGGCGCGACTGCAGCCGAGACTCTATTCATTGGTTAACTTGTAATTGTGTGAATGTAGAGAGTTGGGTACAACATCCGCCGAGAGATGAGAAACTGGCTGGGAGTGGTTGACAGTCGATCATGGGATGATGCTGAACTTGGTGTATGCTGTACTCTGTGTTAACTCATGATTATGGCATGGAGAGATATCTTATGTGATGGTAGAGTTGAGCACAAGAGAGAGAGAGATCAGAAAAGATGGGGGAAATCATCAAGAGAAACAGGTACGTAGCAAATTTCGTGTGCAAGTTATTTGACCATCCCCGATACGGCAGGTACGAGTTCCAATCCGGCGGGTGATACCCCAGACACAAGATCTTCGAAACCCAATCAGGCAAGCCGTACTCCTGCTTTCTCATAGCCGCTCATATCGTCCATATCGTTCTCACCCTCATCCCCCATCTCTCTCTTTCTCATCCACAACTCTACCATCATTGCAAGAACACAAAGTTAAGTCATCCATCTCTATCTCTCCATGCCATCATCATGAGTTAACACTGAGTGCAGCATACACCGAGTACAGCATACACCTAAGATTTTCTGTCGTCCCTTCATTCTCACAATGTCGAGTTGACCCCTGAATGTAGATTCAGCTTCCGGTGTACCTCCATACCGATCTACTGCCACCAGCCAGTTCTCCATATGAGCTCCAATGGTAAAGTCACCTTGTCATATTCCCACGGTTGCGAGTTAACTAGCTGATGAATTGAGTCCCGGCGCACTGTCCATTGACCGCCTCAAAGTACTTGTCAAATCACGCCTGATTATAGCCTCCAAGTGTATCTCCAGACTCACTCGATTATGGCCTGCAAGTTCACACGATCATGGCCTCCATGTGCATATCTTCAAACTCACTCGATCATGGCCTCCAAGTGTATCTCCAAACACGCTCAATGACGCTCTGGGAGTGCATCTCTGAGTTCACTCGATCACCGCCTCGCAGTGTACCTCCACATACGCTCGATCACCGCCTCCAAGGGCATCTCTGAAGTCGTTCGATCCTGGCCTCGGAGTATACCTCTGAATTCACTCGATCATCCTTTCCAGGCGAATTTCAAATTGCTCTGAAGCACTGCCTGCAGCCAGTCCAGATATAGCATGTGTAGATGGGTAGCTATATAGATACATAGATACATAGTTGAGAATACAAAATGACTACATGAATGTGATTCAGCGTGCTCCCAGAGATGTCGCCGGCGCTCCCAGGTTTGTCGCCGGCGCTCCCAGGTGCTCCCAGGCATGTCGTCAGCGCTCCCCGTTACTCTGAAGCTCGGCAGGAATGCCCTCCTAGGCTCTGATACTCTCCTGAAATTGATGCATCTAAGTTTACACTCCAGATCCTCTCAGACACTCCTGGAGGCTTCCAGTGACTGAAATACATTTTGCTGATGCTATGCAATGCGACCGATCGCCTGGGCGACAGGAAGCATGTAACTCTAAGTCAGAGGGTACGAGGTTGCGTCAGAGCCGTCAGAGCCGTCCGGAACACCCGGGTGTTTCTGACGGAAACTAGAGTTGTTGCTGATGCATGCCCTCTGATCCGTGACGCCGCAAACAGAGTATATCCCGATGAGTCCACAGATGAGTTCCGAGATGAATCCCGTTATACTGTCCCAATCCAATGACATGTGTCGATTTACAACTGATGTCGGCATTTTTGCCCTAGCATTAGCCTTCCCCGTTCTTTTGTGGCTGCCCTTTGGTGCCATCGCTGTGAGTTGAAAATGAATCTACATCTAAGGCGATAGCATTATAACCGAGTTGAATGTAGCGGAAGGATGGCCAGAGGGAATGTAGAGAGTTGAGTAGTTTTTCCGGTGGGTTTTGGAATGAGAGGCATTGTTGTGTGCAAGTCATGGGCTGTCAAGATTGTTCAATATGCAGGTGGTGTGTTCAATACGGGAGGAAAGGAGAATGGAGGTGTAGGAGATAAGAAGGGATATATATACTCGAGTTCCTGCGATTTCTTGGTTCAATATGTGACATACGATAATTTTGATTAATATCCTGTGTTTAGTTGGTTAACAAACACAAAACAACCCAGCCTTCATCTTGATCAACCACCAGACACATCATGAAGGAGAAGCCTGGAGACGAGATTTAGTACTCGCGGTGATGAAAGTTTACAATGCTGGGCATTGCTTTTGCACCACACACCATATTTACCCCTCAGACATTGTGCATCTCGGAGCAAACTGAGTATTTCTGAGGCTGTCCCAACTGTGCAACCTTCCAACACAGCTACCAACATGCCTAGTGGTGGAAAAAGCACATGCAACTCATGTCATTTAATAGAGAATATAACACTGTGTGCTTTGCGATGCTTTTAGCTCTGCCAAAGGGGGATTTACACCGGGAAGCTGAAGATATACACAATCGATGGTTTGTATTATTGTGCCAAGAACGAGTGTAATACTATCATCACCATGCCAGGGGGGCATAAACACCCTTCACACGGTGCAAATAGACCTTCAGACGTTGCTGTAACAGTGAATATCAATGCTGAGTGTAATCTGAGTTCAATCTGATGGCAGTTTACCCCATAATTGAATGATTTTCAAAGAATCTTGTCCCCGAGTATTGTCATGGTTCGCTGTCTTGTGCGGTGTACATTGCGCTTCCCTTTTTTGTTGAATCCCTCCCTGGTCGCTCAAATGGGAGTATACCTCGCCTGCCGTTGCATTCGCATGGAGAGAAAATTATTCCTACATTCTCAATGTCAAACATCTATATCGGACTATGTCTTCCCAAAGCCTTCACCCTGACATGACTCCAGATGTAGGAAATTTTCGAAGTCTTGCTAATCGTCCGAATCAACAACAACCTGGGCCTTCAGGCAATTCTCAACTTCCCCCTGCTAAGAGACATGTTTCCGTACCAGCTGTTGAGAGGGATTCCTCTCAAGGAGGGAGTTCTGTAGCCTCTACAATCCAAGGTCAGAACTCCACCCCCTCATCTTTGCTGAACGATTCTTACATTGCAGATATCACTCAACGTGTGACTTCCACCCCGTCCGCTACCCAGCAACGGTGAATAATCACTCCAACAGCTAACCGGGTACAAGCAGCGGTAGTACACCAGCACCCAACGGAACCTCACAGACAGATTCGGCGCATCACTTTGTATCCCGCCCCCGCCTCTGGCAGTGCCATTACTCCCACTCCTCTCAGTAGACATGAAAATCTGCCTACCCCCATCCCAAATCCAGAAGCCCATGTGATCATGACCGATGCACCGCAAACGCGAGCTACAGAATGGAATCAGAGACATCAGAAGTGGCAATTGCAACTGCAGGCGGTGTCGACACCTTGATGAGTGGTCTCTGGCAGTCACTGCATCTATCAATTTGGTCACCCAGGCATGACGCGTCTTGTATTTGCAACAGGCAGACTCCTGGATCTCGCCATGTGGAACAGACGGCAGTTGAAGTGAGCGAGCGACATGGACCAGGTAAGTTATGCCATGTGACATGTTGCGAAAGCACTAGCTGAAGCCCCACACTTGCAGATGATAGAGAAGTACTGGAACACCGCTATGCAGCACAGCAACATTTGTTCCTTAGCATTTGAGGTATGCACAAAGGAGATCTTGAAGGAGGTATGCTGAAGCAATGGCCTACGTTGGATATTACACACTGAGACCGATACCAGGTTCGAGCATAAGTCGATAAGGTTAAATCCCATTCTATTCAACCAGCAAGGGACAACATAGCAGACGGTTATGATCAGGACAGCTTTGAATCCGATGCAGAGCATTTGGAATTAATTGATTCCCTTCTGGGAGACAATCATCATCTGTTTCCTGTAGCAGAGGATGTGGAAGGTGGTGTACAATGTCCAAATCCAATGCAGAGAGTGTCGAAAGCTCCTAAAGAACGGCCTGCGTCCAATTTACTCTCTCGCGGAAGCAATCCCGGGGTGTATCTACATCATAATTTATGATTGGGCAATTTACAGCGGTAAGTATGCTGATGAATTTTATCATTCGATGATTGACGACAAGGACGGTCATATACCCTTGCCACTGTTCATGTTATCCTGCACCGCATTGCGCCATGCTCTCCTTGGGTGGCAAATGAACAAAAGTGTTCATCCGAATGCTTCCAAGTCAAAGCTGAAAGTGGACAGACCTGATCACTCGAACTTCTTCAACAACAAGAAAGATGGTGGTAAGAACCCATCCTGCTGAGCTGCATTGGATCATGAGTTGTTGACCTTGCCTGGCATGGCGGCCACGTATGCATTCATGATGAATACCTGGAAAACACTACCGGAGAGCTACCAACAGAGGGTGTATAAATTCACTCTTGCAACAGTCAAGCGTCAGATCCAAACAGGCGGAGAACCCAACATGTGGGGTGGTAATCAGCATCAAATCAGCGCGTGTTGACAATGCTATTCTTCCTGACTATACGACCTCCGACGTGGCGCTTGAGGAGCCTGAGATCGGAAGCACCGAACCAGACATCCCGATAGAAATCAATTGCATGGATGATGAACTGCACTTCGTTATGCCAGGGGGCAGCTGGGATTAGAAAGATGAAGAAGATGAAAGCGACAAGCAAAATGCCATACCCACGGGTAGCTGGCGACGATGGGCCATGACTGAACTCGAGAGGTTTGACCTGGAAACCAGTGATGTCGATGGGTATGAGAGCAATGATGATGAGGATGCGGATGCGGATGAGCAGGAAGAAGCATTGCAAGCTGATGATGGATCCATACAAAATGTGGAGGACTGAAGGCATAGTACAAGAGAGTGTGAAGATCAGACAGTATATTTCAGACCTGTGAAATACAATAATTGTGAAGCAAATGCAACGGCAAGAAATTTATCCGAAGCAAAGACTTGTATTGTAAACAGTGACAACATCTCCCAGCTGAACATATATGGGGAGAGTGCGGCATCCGATATATAGCAATGGGGGCGAGGTAAAATCTGGCACTCGGCCAGAGAGAGGCATAAATATTGCCACACGTTTTCTGAACAGCTACTGCATAAATGTATCCCCTGCGAAGAGTGTAACACATGTGTTGTTCTGATGGTGCGTACACGTCACCACATTCCAGGTGCAAAGGAAAGGAGGTAAGTATGCAATGCGACCCGTCGCCTGGGCAATGGGAAGCTTGTAATTCTTCGTTAGAGGGTATGAGGTTCCGTCAGAGCTTTCAGAGCCGTCTGGAACAGCATGGTGTTTCTGACGGAAACTAGGGTTGTTGCTGATGCATGAAATCTGGGTGCAAGAAAGAAACATAAATTGCACCCAATCGACCTTTCTTTCTTATATACTTGAAGTGATGTAGTAGGATGTTGCATAGGTGCTTACCTTCAAATGGTTCACAGCCTGTAAACATCATAGATGGGATATGATATGATATCTCCCCCAACCCAACAACAACTATACCCAGTTTGAAGGTAAGTAGGACTATGGAGATTACAAATAAGTTGTTTGTGTATGACCTGCAACTTCATTCAATAGGAGGCCTTTGATTTGGCAGCAATGGTGATAACTCCCTACAGAGCTTGTTGTATATGCTTCATTGTACTTCTCATGATTCATGCTTCACTCAACAGTCATGACTGAAGCAAACATCATACCCACTGATCAGTTCTCCATGATCATTGCCTCATCGAACAGCAACCTAGCAAACTCTCCGCTTTATCCTGTTAGATAATTGACCTTCATTATTAGCTGCTCAGGTGTCTAAGTATAAGTATGACTCACAATTCAGCCAATATGCAGTTTAAGACCAATTCTCATAATTGCATCTGCACAGGATACACACTATATAAACCAGATTGCACTAATGATCAAACAATCCTTATCTTGTCTGTAAATGATATTCATCCAAAGATGTACATGATCTTTGTGGGTGATTCAATACATATATCCCAAATCATGAGGAATACTGATTGTAAGGTGGCTTTGTTTACCCCTCCCCCCCATTTAGCAGTGTGAGATGCAGCTTTGGAACTGATGCATAAACCTGAGTTAGCTTGCCATCAATTGAATATTCCTCAGGCTCTAAATTGTCCCCTGTAGTATCTTCGAGACTTGTCTGAATATTTGTACCCTGAATGTTTCTTGATTATGATCAATACTTCCAGGAACAATGTTCTGTGCTTAATTAGCAAAAACATATTTTGAACAACAATGGAGAGGAGGCTCACTATCGACAATGTTACCTAATATTGATAAACAAAGACATATTGCCGGATGGAATCTTACCACCCGCATACTTGGATTGACTTGAGCAATTATAGTTCAACTTTGAAATGTGTACCTGCACGGCCAGTGATGAGTTTGTCGACTACAGGTGTACCCTTAAATAATGAAACTGGTGAACCACGACCTGATAATCCTCCCAGCAATGTAGCCATAGACCAGTAGAAGCCTGATCTGAACTGTACCCCTGATGAGACAAAGACAAGGCTCATAGGGTGGCAGTTGGAGAGGAAAATGTGTGGGGGAAAGCATATTGCAAAGCCACTGGATTGTACAGCAAGCATGGCAAGTACTCAAGGCTACAAATTCCATGGTATTCATTTCAATCTGAACAACACTTTCAACATGCTCCATCGTATGTTCTGTCATTCAGAATGTGGATCGATCGACAACCAAGGCTTGGACTGGACACCATCATAATTCAATCATTCCTTTTAGCAGATGCCCTGTAAAAACTCATCTGTACAGAAAATTTTGGCTTTTGCAATATCAGTTGGATTGAACATCAGTCTCATATCTCGGAACATTATACTGCAGGGTTGTTTTCAATTATGTACACTTCATGTTGATTAATATCACACAGCAGATGCACGTCAATTTTGAACAGGTATGCTTTGCAGACTTGGGAAGTCAACCAACATTCACCAAGTTGAAAATGGGGGATTGGTGGCAGGTTATACAGAATCAATTTCCTGCCAGAGTGACAATTGTGCCAGGCATTGGTGTATCTGACAAGCATCACTTGACCATTTTTGTGGTTGATCATTATGCCTGGGTGCTGTATCTTACATTTCATAATATTCAAATAGATATCCACTACACACCTAAATGGTGTGCCTGGATTCTTGTTGGAATGATCCTATGTCCCCCAACAAGTGCCATGAATACTGACAACGAATGGCATAATGTGACTAGAACTGTGCTGTCCCCAGTCTGACTTCTGCACATAATGTGTCCTGGATGCAAATGGAATTGTGTTGATGGAGTCTACAGACAATATTACCCTTGGTTGACTGCCTTGGTTGGGGATTATCCCGAATAACTGATAGTTGCTCAAGTCTCATATGGCTCATGCACAATGTGTGAAGATCTCAAAGGTACGCTGCTGGGGTATTCTCCTTTTCAACCACTCGATCACTCAAGAGCTGTGCAGGTTCAATCAGAACATCTGAAGGAAAGTCATATTGTTGCACTGCACTTTGTACATGTTCACCATATCTGCAACCAGTTCTGGCATTACCTTCTCTGCATCATCAATTGGCTTTGGCAGTTGAATGAAATTCATTGGCTGCTTCTGTGTATAGTTATAGACTTATTGCACTGGCAACTCAAATACCGGACAGTGAGAACTATCAATGATTCACTTGACAATTGATTTGCATCAGTATTATACTATCCTGGCCTCCAGTGCTTCTCTAAACCATTCAATTGATTGAACAGCAGCTCCTGGCAGGGAAAAGGCATCCAGGGCATACTCAGAACACTGGCAGTGAATTGTGCTCCAATTCTTATCCGCTCAAATGTTGACAGGCAAGTGCAGAAGCCGCAGCCTCTGATGAAATAATAATGTGAGCGGTGTGCGCATTATGGGAACTCTGTCTGCTTGGTAGCCAAAAACATCACTGTGATGTGTCCCTCAAAGGACTACACAACATACCTAAGCAATTTTAGCAGAAGACATACAGTTTAACAGATCAAAAACTATTGATGTCTGGGAAGACCAAAGTGGATACACAGTTGGCAACAGAGTTACATCAGTTCAGTGAATAAAGTATTTGTAAAATTCGTGCTCCAATGGTGGTCCTTGTGTATGGGACTGCAAAGGTTACCCAAACAACACAAATGCAATTGCAGAAATGCCTGAATACAGTCTGACAAGTGGCAATCAAATGTTCAGATGCTGATTGGCAGAAGACATAAAATCCATTGGAGTGCGAAATCCATCAGGTGACACCGGTTAAATGTATGCTGTTCAATCAATCATTCTAACATCATGAGTAACAACCATTTCAGGAAGTTGATCCCAAGCCAACTGATCGTAGAAGTACTTTCATCACAAGGCTTGCTCAAATGAATACTGCTTCAGGAGGTGTGATTCACGGTGTGGTAAACATGACTGCCAACCATCCTGTGGATGTTCTGATTCATCAATCTGATGGTGGGACTGAGGCCAACACCTGGAGTACCAATGATGAGGGTTGTGTAGTGAGGCAAGTGGTGAGAGAGATTTATACTATCACTTCAAATAAGCAGACGCTGTTTACAAAGCAATTCTCTATCCGCTTGATTGAGTTGACAGCTTGGTGGTTGGCATTTGGTATTCAAGAGGTCTTGAAAACCATTGAATAGTGCGTAGTTCATGTCAGATTTACAAATCTGCATCTTTTGAGCAATACCTGATAGTTAGGGTTAGCAGCGGTTCCGGACCGTCACATCGGGTCCAGGTCCAGGTCGGAACCTAACCTTTGACAAATTGGCAGTCCATGTTGTCAATACACCTGAACCGTCAATTCGGGCCTGGCTTGATGGAAATCTCCCAACCTGTCTGAATTGGGCGGGTTGTCAGCGGGTCACCCAGTGGGTCCATCTGTAGGTGTATATAATGTTTTTGGTTTTGCAGTTGGATAATTGTATATGATTAAAATTAGGTATTCGACAGCCAACAATCTCTTTTTGCATGTTTTGCAATCTGCGACATTGATTATTTTGGAATCTGTGTTTTTCCTGTTATACGTTGTATTGTTGGTTATAAAGGAAGTCAATTGTTCTGTTATGAGCTGATTCATCCATGTAATGCCTTGATTACCCAATATGCAAGACCAAATATTGTTGACGCTCCATTGATGCTCAGTTTCATGATGGGGTAACTTATGTGTCATGCACTGTTTCAAATGAAAAGGCTGCCATAACATCATCGATGAATTAATACTACATTGCGACACTTAGATTAGCCAAGATGCAAGACCAATAATCATTGACACTCCATTGATGCTCATTTTCAGGATGGGGCAGAAAGCATGCTGCAATTGTTTTTGCCCCTGAAGGTGGTCAATATCTCATTTATGCATGATTACAAACCAATCGCCAGTTAGATTACCCAAGATGCAAGACGAAATATTGTTTACGCTCCGTTGACGCTGATTTTCAGAGCGGGGCTGTGAGTGTGTCGTTCATTGTTTTGCCAAGGAAGGCTGCCAGTACGTTGGTTAAGGATAGCATTGACCAGGTCCCTTTTCAATTACCATACTTACAAGACTAAAAATCGTTGACACTCCGTTGACACTCATTTTCAGGACGGGGCAGGGAGCATGATGGTATGATTTATAACTTGAAAGGCAGACAATACCTCGTTTATGAATGGCTGCAACCATTTGCCACTGAGGTTACCCAAAATGCACAGCCAAAAATCGTTGACTCTCGGTTGACTCTCATTTTCAGAATGGGGCAGTGACCGTATGGTTTACTCTTTTGCCAAGAAAGGTTGCCAGTATGTTGGTTATGGATATCACAGACCACATCACCATTCAATTACCCTACTTACAAGACTAAAATTCGTTGACACTCCGTTGACGCTCATTTTCAGCATGGTGCAGGGAGCATGATGCTATTATTTATGACTGGTAAGGCAGCCAATACCTCGTTTATGAATGGCTGCAACCATTTGCCACTGAGGTTACCCAAGATGCACAGCCAAAAATCGTCGATGCTACATTGACGCTCATTTTCAGAATGGGGCAGTGACCATAATGTAATTTATGGTGTAACCGCCCGCGACATAGCAACCGATCACGCAGAAAGCACCCAAGCGCCAGGAGCAGGGATGTTTAATTACCCTGCACACAAACTCAATTTTCACTCTCTCCCCTCAACAACGCAACCATGGGCAGAGTGAAGTGCAGAGATGCAACTGACAGAGAGAATGACATTCGCAAAGCCAAACATGCATACGGTTCAGGTCTTGAACCATCTATCCGCGCTGCTGGTTCAACATATGGTGTACCATATGCAACCTTGCGAGACCGACTTAGAGGAGCACAGCCAAGGAGTGCAGCACATGAGAAGGAGCAGCTGCTTACTCTGGAAGAGGAGAAATCAATTGTTAGGTTTTGTGTGACTCTAGATGACTTGGGACATCCGTTGCAAGCGAAGATGGTTAAGGCATTTGCGATGTCCCTTCTACCTCCACATTGGTGACAACAACTTGGTAAACACTGGATGACACGCTTTCTCAACCGCCATCCTGCAGTCACTGCAAAGTTCACCCAACGTCCAGATCGACAAAGGGCTAATGCAAATGATCCTGCAATTTTACAGGACTTTTTTCGCAAGGTATATCATTTTAGTTTATACATTTATTTTAAGCTAATACTGGTCACTGTAGCTTGGAAAACTTGTCAGAAAGCTCAATGCACAACCAGAAAACATTTACAACATGCATGAAAAGGGCTTTCTACTTGGTCAGGCTCTCAAAGTAAAGGTTATATGCCGTAGAGGAAGACAGAATCCTCGCTATACTCAGGATGGAAATCGCGAAATGGTTACAGTTATAGAGTGTATTGCTGCAGATGGTCGAGTTATACCACCC
>Ga0307515_10002702_pt1 | contig 37974 bp, 9 predicted proteins | sample 17_EM_MG_FD_194513 | JGI IMG/M metagenome (GOLD analysis project Ga0307515, IMG submission 194513) | Populus trichocarpa ectomycorrhiza microbial communities from riparian zone in the Pacific Northwest, United States - 17_EM | ecosystem: Host-associated > Plants > Roots > Unclassified | place... | reverse complement strand
ATAAGGAGGATTTTATAGGAGTACGGTTATGTATTTAAGGACCCTTAATCCCTACCTAGATAGTTTCTTCCTTATAGTAATTCTTAGAATATAATTAGAGTTAATCTATTAGGCAACCACTCCACCAGTTATTATATTATTAACTTTAGTTTATATTACCTACACACCTAGCCTATTAACGAGCCCATCGTAGTACTTGCTATAAGGTTTCGTTACACTAAGGTAACTCTTTTATATCACCCTTAGGGTTAATGTTAATAGTACTTAAAGCGGGAACTATTATATCTGCAAATTTGTATAGCTATATAGACGCTTTCGTTATTATATAGATGGTTGCCTTATACTTAATAAAGCATCCCTACCTTATTAGGTCTACTAATACGGAATATTATATAAATAATAAGGCTATTAATTAAAACTCAGTGCCTATATTCATCCCATTAATTATCTATTAGATGCCTTTATATTTATCGCAACTTGTAAGCGATTTAAAAATGGGTGCATACGGGTGTATATGCAAGGTTTAGCATATATACTCGCGCCATTTTTATTAAATGTTCCGCGGTCGGTATCTTAAGCCATATAGTAGTAGTAGGTATAAATAGGTAAGGATAGACGCTCCTCTCCCAACCAGACCAAGGGCTTTACTTATACCCTATATTTTGCATTTTATGCCTAATCTTTCGCTCTAGAATGTCCCATAATAATAGCGGCAGTAACCCCTTAAGTGGAAACAGCGGTATAAACTAAAGCAATATTAGTGCAAGTTGTTCTACTGGGGGAAGCTTATCTAACCCCTTTAGAGCACTTTATAATGCTAATTAAGCCACTATTAGAGAGGCGCTTGCTAATAAAGAAGACAGAGCTCTTATAAAGGCTATAGGAAAATCCTCCTAAAAGAGACGCCGCCGGGGAAATAGTAGGTTATTGCTCTGTAATTCTACATTTAACGCAGGCTTTAACGTAGAGCAGAAATTTTGGAAAATGCTATAGAGGAAGGATTAATTATAAAGGCGGTTTGGATATCTTTAGGTTTAGAGGAAGTTTAGGTCTGTTATTCTAACTAGGCAAACCTAGTTAGCGTACGTAATTAATAAGCGTCTCCTTTGCTTTAACTACTTCGGCTACTTCCACTGCTTCTAATTTTCTCCCGGCTATAGGGTGTGTCCTTAATAGAACTAAGCAATCCCCTCTCTTTTACCTATATAGCAATCTTATTATTATATAAAGCATATTTTACTAGTAACGAGTTTAATTCCGCCTCTTTATAGTCCCTTTTTACCCTTATTGCACTCTAGTCTATATTATATACCTCTAGCTATTATATTTTTTTACTAGTAAAAGTATCTAGTACTACCTCTTAAATAGGAGCAAGCTTATTAATATTAGAGTAAACTTTATAAATAGCATTCTATGCTAGGTTATTAGCTCCCTTATAGCCTATATATATTAGTTTATAGAACTAGAACTTTCTATCAGTTATAGATTATTATATAAGGTTAGAAAGCTTCTCCTGGGGTCCGAAATAACTATTATCTCTTTTCCCCTCTTTAAGCTTTAGCTTATAAAGGAAAATCTTAAGGCAGTTTCTGTACCGATGTAAATTAAAATCATTTTAGAATTGTTGGGATACTTTAATATGGTGCAATAGACGTAATATACGTGCAGTACGATGTGTAGTTAGATTCTTAAGGTTCTATTCTACAATGCAGTGTTAATATATATACGCGTCTCGCGTAGATTATATAAAACAAATAACTGCCAATAGTGCCACTCCCTTTATCTATGCCTGTATTCCAACACTGGCAACTCTTTAAATGCTAGAAAACTAATAGAACCTCTTTCGTAATAGTAAGTGTATAATAACTTACGTAAACGCCTCTAAACTAAAGCTTATGGATTACTATCTAGTAAAGATAGCAAATTAACGAGCGGAAGGAGAAGGAGAATTATTAGGGTAGTAGGTAGATATATTGCGAGGGCCGCTAAGGCGCTAGTGTTAAGCGAGCCAATGGCGATTTTCTATGCCGGGTATAGAAAATCCTAATTAGCTGGTTGAATTTAGGGTCCGTAGAATATAGTAGGTGGCGTGCCCTAGCACCGTCATAACGCTAAGCCAAATTTAGGTTCGTTTATTTAACCTACTCCATAGCCTACAGTTCTAAGTAATTGGTATTAATTAACTTCTTAAGAGCCGTAGATGCCTTGCTCTTAGTTATTAAGTTAATAGGGTTACTATTACTATTAATCTACTTAACTTTTATAATCTCTTTACGTTTATACGACTAATAAAGGCACATAACGTCTATTATAAGACGTTTCTTTTATATAGTGCCTAGCTTAATAAGGCATTCGTAAAGTAATTTCGAGTTAGTGTAAAGTATAAGTAGGAGTTTAATCTATAGGAGTTGTTCGACAGTTAACTTAATTGCGGCGCCGATATCGAATCTGTGGGCCATTGCGTAGAGTTTTAAGGCTAGTACGCTTCTGGTAACTCTTTTACACTTAATTAATAACTAATGCACGATATTGGCCTTATTTATTATATCTGCCAATACTAGGATATAGCCTATTTGCGATAAGAGGTCCCTGTTATTTATAAATAAGGCGTCCATAAATACGAGTAGGTGTAGTGTGTTAATATCCAGCTTAATATACGTAAGGCCTCTTTCTAGGTTATTAATTTGCCATTAGAGTCGTTTATTAAGTGCTATAATATCGCTTTTTTTAGGGTTGATTACCTAGGCAGCAAAGGAGAGGTTAAAAGAGGCTTTAGGTTGGTATATAGAGGCAATATACGCACCTCTAGCACGTTGCGCAATATATTATTCCTTTATAGTTAGTACATCGCGGATAATACCTCTTAAGCTTATGGTTATAGCTACTTTACTAAGGTGGACCGTGTTTAGGTTCTTGCACTAGCGTTTTTAGGTTATTATAATATTGCCTTCCTAAGAGAGTTAAATAATATATCTGTTAAATTTAAGTGACTGCTTAACCGTAAGTTGCTCGCGCTTTTTAGTAAGAAAGTAAGCCTTTTCTAAGTGTTGTTGCTCCGCGTCTATAAAGGTAGTATTGGCTAGGAAGAGAGTGTCGTTAGTTTAGAGGCTAATAATGCTAAAGTAGTTAGGGCTGTTGCTCTATAAGAGGCAAGGGTCGTACGTTAATGAGTTTATATCCAGTTTTTTAATATAATAATTATGGTAGGTTATAAACCAGTAATTACCTGCTTCTGGAACACCGTATAAAGATTTAATTACTTTTAGGATTAAGTTCTTTCCGATACCTAGTTAGCTTCCTAATTTATAAGGTGGTCAGATATAGAAGTCTTAATTTAGCTTTATAAGAGACTGGATATACGCCTAGGAGATATCTTATAGGTATAACTGTATGCCGTTGCCTCGTAATATTACTGCGATGTATAGAATAAGGCATTAGCTGACTTATTAGATAGTAGGTGACTGGGTTAATACAATACCCTTTTTAAGATTGTTATATGCTTAGACGACGAGTCTCAATTTCTTAAAGGCTTTGTTAGTACTAGGGTTCTTAATCTTATCTACAAATCGTAAGTTAAAGATTCTAACTCCTGCGGGTACATCCTAAGGGTTAGTTATCTTGAATACGCCCTTTTTAATCAGTTCTGTAATTTCCTTTTAACAGGACGTTTTAAACTACTTATAGTTGCTATCCTCTTACAAGAATGCAGTGATATTGGCAGTATTAACGTAAGGGGAATACTTGTAGGGTCTTCCTCTTTCTTAGCGAGGTGGTTATACTTCTTCGGTTTTAGTAGGGGGCAGTTTCTATATAGAGATGGTTTTTGTAGACGGTTCGTGTGTATAGGCAGTTTTTAGAACAGTTTCGTTAACTTAAATATCTTTAACTTAAATGTCTTTAATTTAAATATATTTAGGGTCTGTTAAGTACGGTTTAATAATAGTACTATAAAACTTTATAGGGCCGCTAGGTAGGTTAACAGTACACATTTCTCCTTTAATATTTAGTAGGTTATATAGTCCTGCCTAGTATCTAGGTTATTCTATATTGCCTTCCCTCTAGACCAGTACTAAAGAGTTAAGGGGTAAATTATGGATTGCGGTAGTGCTGAGGCCATTGCGTATATTAAGTGCATCTACAACTTAGCGCTCCGCTTATATTTTCTTTACTTCCTCTATAGCTTTCTTAAATGCAGTTGTACGCTATATCACTATAGGTAAGGATACGTCGGACTCTGTTATTCGGGGGTATGCTCCAAATATTAATAGCATAGGTATTAGACCGTCTAGTCCTATGGAGTTATTAATTGCTTTAAAGGCTATTTATAGTGCCATATCCTTATTAATTCCTAGTATTTTGGAAGTGATAATGTAGTATATACGTCGCAAGGGGCTATAGTAACGCTCTACCATACTAATTAAGTTATAAGCTTTAACCGGTACGCTCTTTATAATAGTACCTATGTTAACCGCGTATTGCTTAAACTCTCTGCTAATAAAGTTCTTTCCTACGTCGTACGCAATTATATCTAGGGGGCCTAGGTATATATTAATCCAGCACGCTCATAATATATCCTATGTATACTTAGCGCTGATATTCTGTAGCTATCTACCTATTTAGAATTAGGTGCCTTTATTAACGATATAAAGTACAGGCTTGCTGTTAATGTATATAATATTAACGATAATATAGTAGTTAAAATTAATATCGTCTTTTAAGGTGAATCTAAATCTACCTGGCAACTTTCTGTGCTTTTAATAGTACGAGTAGTAGCGGGTGATATATTTAAGGGTCTTACGATTAGCATTGTTTTTATAGCCAGCGCTGTCCAGTATTCTCTTAAGTCGCTTTACTAACAGATGTCCAAAGCGTTGGTGTAGGCGTCGCAATTCTACATTAGTTAAATAGCATGGGTTTTAGTTAAGAGACTCTGTAATAAATATATATAATAAAGTATTCTATAGTAGAAACGGGTGTCTAAATCGGCGTACAACTAGTACGGTCTTTAAGGGGGTTATTAGGACATTCTTTAGGTTGTTAAAGTATACTCGTAAGTTATCTATATCTGCTAGGCAAAGTAGGAAGGGGGTATTAACCTTAACAACGTAAAACTCTACTGTACCTATTGGTGTAGCTACCTTAATAGAACTAATAGAAGATGTAGAACCTATTCCGAACTATACGCTAACTGTGCCTCTTATGGACTCGTTTAACTATACTTTATCAATTTTCTAAAGTGTAAGAAACTGACTATATCCTGCTGTAGAACGTTTAGAGGCTCTAGTGTTGATTATTATACCCATAAACTTTGTAGAGGTGTAGCGTAAGGTTATATTATACGTAAATGGGTTTATTTTAGTATGGAATGCATTTGTTGTAGTATTGATAGTTATAACTACGTGGCTATATGCTCTGTTGGCTAGTTCTAAAGCTATAGCGGTCGTATTATTTAGTTTGATCTTACCATATAAAGTGTAGTATGCTATAGCCTAGTTGTCCTCGTCCAATAGAGTGCCGGGGTCTATGTTAACTACTAGGGCATTAAATGCGTTAGTAGTCTTATTGTCCGAGTTGTTGTCCTCATTATTGTTACCTTTATAGTCTATAATATATTGCTTTATTCGCTCCCAAAAGCGGTCCTTAAACTTATTTTTAAACTTAGTTTTAGACTCTTCTTGCTCCTCCTTAGTATATTTCTATAAGCGATATCCTTCCTTATTACATACAAAGCAGCATAGTTTTTATCGGTTGCGGTTATGCGGGGGGTTGCTGCGGTTACTACGGTTATTACGGTTGTAGTTATTGTCTCTTCTATAGAATTGTCGGTCTGTAAAGAAAGCTTATGTCTTCTCCACATGCTCTTTCTCGTATGCTATAATAGACGATTAAAGTTTGTTAATAAGGGCTCTGAGGTTATCTAGTGGGTTAGAGACTGTATATCTATATGCTCGCATTCCCTGGCAAGAAGTGACGATTTTATTGTAAAGGAAGTCCATAGTTTATAAGGTAGGTCTAAGGCTATACTGTAGTTGACAAAGTCTATAAATTAATAATTGGAGGCATTTGCTTATAGACTTGTCTGTATTTCTTACCATTACTATTGTAAGTATAATAGTGTTCCACTTATTTAGGTTCTTACGTTAAAATCCTAATCCTTTAAAGAAATTTTAAAGGTGCTTGCAAGCTTTGGCAAATAATAGGTAGGATAGTTGGTTTATATAGAAGTGGTCTAAAGCTAGTCCTTTTAGCATAGTAGGGAATGCCTTAAGGTAAGCTTCTTAGGGTACGTCTGCTTAATTATAGATATCGTAGAATATTGTTAATTTATAGTTGAGGCTTTCGTTTATGCCACCGTATTTCTGCTCCTCTATATATATCTTAGCTGCGTTTGCAATTTCCTTACTATAGCCAGTCGCAGTAATAGGGCGGTTCTCCTCGTCCGTAGGTTGTACGTGGAGTTGCTATATTATTATAGGTTAAGCTATAACAGATAGTGTAAAAACGGAGGTATTTATAGGTTAAGGTGTAGCAGTTAATGTAAAGGTAAAGGTAGTTGGTGTACCTATTAGTTAGGTTGCGGTAGCTTTAGCTTATTATTACTTCTTTAAGGTACCCTTTGTTATATATACCTTAATCAATCTAGATAGCGTTGGTCCGTATTTATTATTAGCTAATTTAATTATCTCTCTGCTCTATTTAGTTTGGTTTTCTTCTTGTGCTATATTATATAAAGATTAAGGGAGCGTTTTACCTTATTTGTGGTTAACATTAACCTATACTCCTTTAATATTTAGGTAATTATATAGTTGCTAAAGCTAGTATAAGGGGATTTGCGTGAAGGTATTAACCGTAAAGTCCTTAAAATCTCCCTAGAACGATTTTTAGAGTGTTAAGTCTAGCTAGTTATATATCTCTGTGTATACGTATATCTTATATTATAAGTAGTCGGTTAGCTCGTCCTTAGAGACTTCCGCTAGGTTAATTCCATCTTCCTATTTAGCTGCTTCTTCCTCCCAGTCTTTCTCTGTTTCTAATATTTTGTGTTTTATATATTCTTTTTAGTAGGTGAGGGTGTTTGTAGGGTGAAGGTAGGGGAACGGTTAAGGAGGCGGTTGGGGAGGCGGTTAAGGAGGCGGTTAAGGAGGTGGTTAAGGAGGCGGTTTAGGGGGCGGTTTAAGTTGTTTGAGTAGGGTAAGGTGTTCTGCGTAGTAATTCTTTTGAAATAGATAGAACGAGATGTCTAGTAGTCGTTGTGGATACTAGATAAGTACTTCTAGGTAGTTTCTCTTTTTCTCTTTAACTGAAATAGGCTGATACGAAAGGTGGATAAGTATAACTATCTTCTAATCTGCTATAAGGTGGACAGTATAACTGTCTTCTAAGCTATCTACGTGTTTCCTAATCTATGCGCGCTTACTAATTAGTGTTAGGATACTTTAACACGGTGTAATAGACGTAATATACGTGCAGTGCGATGTGTAGTTGGATTCTTGAAGTTCTATTCTATAATGCAGTGTTAATATATATACGCGTCTCGCGTAGATTACGTGAAACGAATGACTGCCAATAGTGCCACTCCCTTTGTCTATGCCTGTATTCCAACAAGAATATTGGCTTCTTTATTAGAAGCTATTATAGTGGAGAATAAAATATCTAAAAGGGTGCCGTGTAAGCCTATTTCTAGTCTAGCACTACAATAATCTTTAGATCTATAGTATTATTAATAAGCATATTCCTAAGGCGTATGTTATTACAAATTAGCTTAAAGGGGCTCTGATTATAATTTTTTGTAATAAATAGCGGAATAATAGATTGGAACTGGTTGCGAAACTTGTACTTTATATAAGCGTCCTAAGTATTATTAATAGAGTTAGGCTGTTCTTGTAGGTGCTAGATATCTTACTTTATAATATAGTAGAAGTACTTTATTATAGAGGAAAATGTTTTTAAATAATAACCTAAAAACTAAGTTAGTATATAGAAGAAGATAACTAATACTCAAATAAATAATACCTCCTACTTTTACTCCACCATATACCTTAATCTCTTGCATCTTAAAAGTCAACGGTCCTAAGTTCGCGGTAATATTGTTCCCTTTAGAAGATAGAGAGCCCGTTTAAGGAAACTCTAGGCGTAATAAACTAAGAAGGAATCCCGCTATCTGACGATAGACAGTTTACAGATCTCTTTTATAAATATCTAATTTTAAAACATCTATGCCTTCTAGCTCCTCTTGCTAAAGCTTACTAAGAGATTCGCTATAAATAAAATCTATAATAATAAATGGTCCTAGACCTAAACTATTGTCCTTTAACTAACCCTATCTATAAATTGCGGGTACCAGGATATCCGTTTTTTTCTTAATTAGCTGCATTGTTGCAACCTCCCGAACGACCTTTACATCGCCGTCCATAACTTTTCCTAGTATAGTAAATCGTACTAGCTATTCCAAGCCGTCGTTAAAGCGTAAGCTGCAGCTCTAGTTAAAAGAACTAAAATGATTGTCCAGAATCCTGCAAGGGCAGCTATTATGGAAAAAGGATATCCATCTAGGAAGCGCTACTTCTCGTTATTCCCTAAACCTCCCCATCCATTCCTCGCACAGGCCCCCATGGTGGAGTTCTATACGTTTATTCCAATCTATGCTAAGCCAATTAATTTACAATCTTAGTAATACTTTGTCGGCTTAATAGTAATAAGGGGTAAGGTATAGAAATCTAACCTCCGTTCTAGATACGATAGCTATTAAAGAATGCCGTCGTTAGAGTTTAAGGCCTCCGGTTATGATTATCCCGTTAAGTAGTAGGAGTAATTTCGGTATTATTTAAGTAAAACCCAATATGCGTGCATGTAGAGGTGCGAAGAGGAAAGTTAGTGGCGTAAAACTTAAAGAGGACGAACTTGGTTTAAAAGGTTAGGAAGAGTAAGGAAAGGACACCGCAGATTATTTCGGTTATGTGCTATCGGTATAAACCTTTACCGGTGTCCGATAGGGCCTATAAGTGGGTTAAGGTTGATTAATGTAGGACCCTAGGAAGTGAGATACCCCCTAAGCGAGACACTCTTTATCTTTAAATAATCCCCCCCTAATAAATAATATAAATAAATAAAATAAAAAATTTATATCTAATTGTTAGTATACTCGCTTTATCAACGTGCACGAATATCGCTTGTAGTGGTACGTATGCGGTGTTGAAGTTGGTAGTTATTGTTGTCTGATTCTTATTCTCTAAAAGTAAGGGGTTGCTCCAAGGTCAGATTAGCTAGTCTCGCTTCGTGGTTGTAACCACGTCACGTAATTAACGTTCCAACACTAATTATATTATTATAGAAATATTATAAAATGGTAAAAATGGCAAAAATAATTGTAATTATAATTATAATATATAAGTTTATGTAAGAGTACATATATTAGATCCCGCCGCGCTTATAACAAGTTCGCAAGCACTTAATATCTTTTTAGCCGTATGGCGACATGGGGCGGGACACGTTACAACAGTTTATTTTAATATTTAATAGATATATAAGTGTTACTAGAATATAAAGATGTCTATTTAAAGCGAAGTCACGCTTCCTCTAAACAGCAACATCAATATCTATTACAATTAGCCTTTTAGCTTTTCGCTTTAAAATAAGGCTTATTTAATAAAGAATTTATTATTCATTCGTCTTATAGCCATAATAATGCTATGCCGTACGGCGTTATGTTGTCGTCGCGATAAAACATCTTACCCCTTAGAGGATCGCGAACAAGTTTCGCATCTTTCCCTTTTTACATTTTTTTTTTTCGCGATTTCCACAGCTGTTAATAAATAGTCTTTCCTGACAATTTTTCCTATAGGGTTTTTTCAACAGGTTTTAAATTAACGCTTTCTAGCTTCCTATGTCGTCGTCGTTAGCCTTTAATATTACCTCTACCCAAACGGTTTTTTAATAATACCCTACGGGCGTAAAGAGACGACATATATTCCTACCTCTTAGTAGTTAGGCGTAGGCCTTATACTATTAGGTTCCAACGGTACGCGTTATAGGGGCAATAAGTGTATAATTATCTACCACTACTTAAGATAGTAGGACCTACTATCTAAGTAGGCTAAGGCGAGATTACCCTCTCCTTAGGCCTACACCCTACGGGCGCAAAGAGAATATTAGTTGTTGTTATTGGGCGCAGGCCTTATACCGTTAGGTTCTAACGGTACGCGTTATTTGGGGCAATAAGTATATAATCTTTTACTACTGCTTCTTAAGATAGTAGGGAACCTACTACGCAAGACAGCAGGCTAAAGTAAGATTACCCTCTCCTTAGGCCTATACCCTCTAATATAATATAATACATATTTAGTATATACCTCTGCGAGCAAATAAATAGATAAAGATGTCTATTTAAAGCAAAGTCACGCTTCCTCTAAATAGCAACATCAATATCTATCACAATCAGCCTTTTAGCTTTTCGCTTTCCCACCCCCCACCCTATAGATAGTTTTGCAGCCTTTTAGGCTTACGGTAGGCCCGAGGGGGGCAATAAGTATATAATCTTTTACTACTGCTTCTTAAGACAGTAGGGAACCTACTACGCAAGACAGCAGGCTGAGGTAAGATTACCCTCTCCTCGGGCCTATACCCTCCAATACAATATAATATATATTTAGTATATACCTCTGCAAGCAAGTAAATAGATATTATATTGGAGCATGCAAGCCCTAACACTAGTCTTATTTAGGTTAGGGGGAATATATAAGGAACTACATTTCCTATAATATGTAGATCTTAGAGAATTAATATCTATTTATAACACCGTATAGTACATATTATTATAATATATATATTCTACACATTATTAAAGTTATACCAACAATAAGTTTCTATTAAAATTTTATATTAATAGTATTATTATACATTAATTTTATATATATAAGTTATTTATATATATATAGATATATACAAACTTTTATAAAGTAAAAAATAAGATAGAGACCACGTATTAGGAAATAGAGGTTCCTTTACGGGCAAGGCGCGCTCGCTTTTCTACCCCAGTTTGGCCAAGACCCAACCTCAACCTTAACTATAAAAGGCCTTCTCCCTTATTACTTTTACCCTTATGCTCTATCTCCTCTTTTCTTTCCCGCTACCGTGCCATTTTGGACTCTAGCTGTCAGCCATAAGGCATTTTCCATCCCCTTAGCGTCTATATAGGTGCTCTACCCCTTCCCTAATCTCTGTATATTTCATACTAATAATTACCTAGCGCTATAACTTTTTAGCCCTTTCTATAGGATACATTTATACTCTCTTCTAGTGTTAACGCATGCTTTGGTCCTACTATATTCCTCCTTTCTTCCTCTTCTCTCTCCTCTCCTCCTGCCTACATCTTTTACCGATTAATGCACCGGAATAATATTTCCGTTTATTCTCTTCTTTACCTCCACCTCTAGCAGTGTCTTAGATATAACTATAATGTATAACTTAATCCCTATCGGAACAGATATAAATAGCTATGCTAAGAACCGCCTAGCAATAGATTATATAGGTTATAGCTACTGCAAGCTGCGGGACGCATTAGGTAGTGTCATATTACAGCATTATAATAAAGGCGAAGCCGGACGCCGAAGTGGGTCCTTAGCAAAACTATAGGCTAATACTAGTTACTTAGCTTAGTTAAAGCTGCGCCGCCGGAAGCTAGAAGCCCTTACCCTTTTTAGCACCTTTTTAACCTAGACCTAGACCTTACTCTTCCCTAATAATTAGAGGATTGCATTGCGATTGGAGAAGCCGCCAGGCTTTAGTCTAATTTAGCCCCCTATTTAGCTAAGGAGGCACGGGTTATACGGAAACATCCTTTATATGGACCTAAGACTTATAAGGCGGAATCTAGGGGTAAACGGCCTATCTAGTAGCATAGCCTGGCTTCTAATAAAGCTAGTATTATAATCTTGCTCTTAGCTAATAAATACTAGAGAAAAATTCGCGCATTTAATCTCCTAACGGAGATAGACTTTATGCGGTGGCTATATTAGCTAAAAAAATGCAGTGAGATAGATACGGGCGTAATTGCCTAATCTACTCGCGCTATCTAGGCCCTTATGTTGTTTATAATATCTAGCTGTGGGCAAGGATAAAAGCGAGGCTTTTGCACATATTTAGGAGGTTAAGTAGCGGCTGTAGGCTCTGCAGAGTATAACTAAGGAAGTTCCTCAGATCTAGGGGAGAGATTTAAGGATACCCTTATTACTTAGAGTATCTTTTAATACTTACAGCAGAATCACGGCACGCCCCCCACCTATCTAACCCTAGGAACTATAGTCTCGCAAAAGATCTAGCACAGAAGATCTAGTTTGCTAGCATAATTGGGTTAGAAAACGGACACATTAGCGCTAGCTCTAATTCTAAGAAATAAGGGCAGAGGCACTTCACCACTAACCTCCTTAATAAGGAGGCTTGGTGCGAAGCCCCTATTAGAGGCTGAATATGCTAGCTTAGTTAGTTAGGTCTCAATCGTAGTTTCCTAATAGGCGTTAATCTTATAATAGAGTTTAAGCCTATATAAACCTTTATACGTTATAAACGGTAATTGCTAACAAAGCGTAGATTACACGTTTTGATTCGCTATTAAGTTAGTAGGGTTATTTTAATATAGATGCTGCGGATATAAGCTAGTGGCAAAAAGGGGACTGGCGTAAACTTAAAAGCCTAGCGTAACCCGTCCTTTAGGGCTATTAGAAAGGCACAAGGCAATAACAATTTTAATAATAATAGCGGTAACAACAATAGCATCTTCTTAACCCCTTCGTTTTAATTCACAAATTTCACTTAATAATATTAATTTCTGTTAGAATATATTAACAAAGGTTACGTGGTCACATACGCCCCCAAACGCCCGTAACCTACGAATAAGATAACTGCCGCGCCAGTACGCCTACGGACAGACAAGAATTCGTGCTAATACGCCTACGAATACGACCCTATCGCTAGTACCGTACTACTACCTACATAGACAATAATCGTGCCGATATGCATACGATACATTGACCAACCGATAGCGCTAATACGCCTGCTATCACGACCCGACCGAACGTTACCTCAGCGAGCTCAGACTAAGAAATCGATTGTGCGGATATAGGAATATCCGCACCGTCCGCTAAGCTAATTTAGGACGGCAATCGTTTTCTTGGTCTGAGGCACTTTGGCGAGCTTTGTAGAAAACCTAAACATGGTTTATATGAGAAGACCTTATTAACTTTAACGAAATTGATCTACCCTCCCACAATACCTGTTAATATAAAAATTACACCAAATTATAGAGAAAAGCCTACTCTATAAGTTATAAGATCTTTAGCTCCTTATACACGCGTGACGTTAAGAGGAATTCGTTGCTGTAGAGGCCCTAATTCTACCTCTACACCGCCGAGCTGTGTAGTAAATACTAACGCTAAACGCTTATATCTACGCCGCCAGCCCTCTGCACAGCCAGCGGATATTCTAGCAGATATTCTAGCGGATATTCTATCTACTAGTTAGACAAAGATATTAAAGGAAGAGAAGGTTAACATCATAAAGGACCTTCTATATTAATAGGGCTAGTTTTTTTGCAGGCTAATCTTTAAGTACTTAGAAAGTAAAAACGGGCATAGAGGCAATAAGAAGAAGAAGAAAGTAGGGGACCTGCTTATTACTTTACTAGAGGAAAAGAAAATATAAGAAGAGCTTATTAATAGGGCTAAAATTTATATAACGCTGGTAACCTGTACTACCCGCTATATCCAAAAAGAACTCCGCCAACTACAATTATAATACGGCCCCTTTAACACATAGACTCCAGATATAGAGTTTTAGGATATTAACCTTAAGAATGCGGCCCAGTTTGTTCAGTAGCACGGTCCGCTGCTATTCTAGCTTATTAAGGGGATATCCGCACTAAATAGAGAGGAACACAGTTAGGATCCGCACGGCGGACGTATAGTTATAGTTACCTCTATATTCCTCCTAGGGTTTACCCGAAACTCCGTAAATAGTTTCGCCTGTCTACTTAGTCTACATCTTTAGGCGCTTAGTATAAAGCGCTATATACTGTTTTTCCTATATAGCCTTAGTCTAATTAACAGTTACAAAACTCTTAACGCTAAAAAGCTTGGGCTAGCTGAATGTTTTAAGGAAGGTTCTATTAATTCTAATGGCCCTTCTAACGCTAATAACCCTTAAGAAACTAATTAAGTCTTTGTCTATTTATAATGATGTCTGTATTATCTATAATAACTTTAACTATTGCTAAAAGACTTAATATTAGGTTATTGGCAAGATTGGTGAGTTTAATTCGCATACTACGGGAAAGATTTTACGCGGAGTCTATATGCCTAAAGGGGGCCTTAAGCAGTTAATGCTAAATAATACCCGTTAACTTAAGCTAGATGAGGTTGTTAATGTAGCTAGGAATAGGTTTGATGACCTTTAGAAGCGGATATCTATAAGTTTTATTGCAGATACTATCTAATACGCGTATTCTACTACAGTTAATAGCATATTTAACTCTAACGCGGATATTGAATATCCGCGTATACTAGCAGTTAATATTCTCCCTTATAGAAGGACAGAGTATATAACTCTAGGACCTATTCTAGATAGCGAGGCTTCTATTAATGGCAACTATCGCGTAATAGAGAATATCTTCTTAGAATAACTGCAGTATAATTACGAAACCGCTTTTAATAACCGGCTTTTCCTAGTATACGAAGATTAGAAAACCGCAAAGCTTATCTAATTATATAAAGAGGAGCGGGTTAAGGCGGAAGGTGCGTATAATAGCCATAAGTAAGTATTGCCTATTCCAGGGCTATAGCATATGCGATTAAACTTCCTATATATAATTATGCGTACGTTCTATAGGGGTAAGGAAGCCACGCAGCAGTTTTCAGCGCTTTACGCCTATATAAACCACCTAGGACGGCGCAATATTCCTAGGGAAAAGGCCCCGTTTTATTATATAGAAGAGCTAATCCTCTAAAGCTTTAACGCTCGTGTTGTTGCGTTATTCCTACTCTATATCCGCAACAAGTGCAATATTAAGGCAGATGGTAAGGCTGAGCGATATATACAAAACCTATCTCCGTAGCAATTTCTAGAGCATATTAAGGATATCCGTATAGCAGCTTTTTTAAGAGATATATGCCGCGATGCAAATCAGCGCTTAGAGCCACCTGCTAACACACGTCAGCCAGTAGCAATATCGTCCTCTACGGGTATATTAAGCTCCGCCGCTAATAACTATAATACGGAGTTCTTCAATTATATCCGGTTCCTGTAGGTTATTAATACTTATAAGCTTCTAAAATACGCTATTAAGCATGCGGATATCGGACTACTAAAGCGTATAATCCCCTACCTTTACTTATACTTTACTAGAAGCTTATTAAAGAACTATATATATAATATACTAATTCTATAGCGACTAGTTAGAATAAGCGCTTATAATCCAGTGCTTTAACAGGCTATCCTTACTAATAGTTTAGTTAACCTCTAAGGGCGGCCAGATAGCTTCTTTAAGACGGATCGCCTTAATAAACTACTAAATCTTTAACTTAAGGAGTTGCTCTAGACGTGCGGGAATTTGACGTTTAGCATAGACAAGCTATTTAAATAGAGTGTTCTTATAATAAGTTACACTAGCGCGCTCCGCAATATTTTTAAGCGTGTATTTGGTAAACGTACAAACAGCAAACATACAACTAAGTCTCTAGCACTAGATATCCGCTATCTTACAGATTAGATTAGGAAGGATTTAATCGTATAATATACGCGGCGCTCGGCGGATTTTAAAGCTCCTTTACTTCTATAGCGCGGATATAAGAAACTCGCAAAGGACGGCGTAAATACATTTAACGCCTTTCTATTAACTGCAGCCGGTTTACCATTTAATCCCCTTATATATAGCTTTAGTAATACCGATAAGAATATAGAGGTACTAGGGGAAGCTGCTAAATATATTTATATGGTTTATTATCCTAATATTACACCTATACCTCTGCTAATATATATAATAGTCAGTATATAAGTTGCTTAATAAATGCTAAGAGTAACAGTAATATATTATTTTAATTGCGGATATACTTCCATTATACGTTAGCGTATACGGGACGTTAGGTTTAAGGTACCTACTATTCTTTAACTTAGATTAGAGCGGCTCTTATAGGGCAGCATTACTGATTTTAATATACGGATATCTTATATTAGCGGTTTACTATATAACCCTTATAAGGACGGATTTAATAAGGCTACGGATGATATGCTGGAGGACTTTTAAATGCTTAGGCTTTTGGTACGTTTCTGTCTTAATATATTAATTAAGTTCTTTTTATTAATATTAACTCTAGCCAGCGTATGATCTTTTTAATACATAGTATATAACGTAGTAGTAGGCTGTTTTATAGTGCAGATATATAAATATCTATATCTTAACTTATACGGATATCTTTATATTAGCTTATACAGATATCGTCATCTTAGCTTATACAGATATTATAATATTAATTAAGTATATCTATTGAATGTAAGGCAGAGACTTAATTCCTATATATATAGTAGCAAAAAGGTATAAGCTACTATTTTATTATCGTAAACCAGCAACAACAGCTAGCCTGTAGCAACAGCTAACTTGCATCTACCTATATTTAATATTTAGTAGCCTAGCATTGCGTATAAGCGCAATAACACCACGCCTTAGGAACGCAAGCTTATTCTTTATCTCACTTAGAGAATCTTTAAACTCACTAAACTGGCGATCTATAGCTTAAACATCTTTTACTATATTAGTCACCCGTTTATAAACTATATTAACGCGCGTAGAAATAGCGATTGCTAAATATACCCTAATAGATTCCATGCTAGCGGAAGCGGTAGTAGCAACGGTAGTACCTGGCGTGCTAGCAATTGGTAAAAGAGTTAGAGGAGCAGCGGCAAAGTGGGTGCCTCTATGGCCGCGCATACTACTACAAGTGGGAGTCTTAATGGGAGGAAAGGTCTTGGTGGGGGGAGGCGTAGTGGTGTAGGCGGGGATAGTGCGAGAACGAAGCTATACGGATATTAGTAATATCCGTATTATTAATACGCGGATATTATACCTTCTTAGTAGGCGTTTCGGCTGGACTATTGGCAGAAGCTAACTTTACATATTTTTTACGCTAAGGTATTACCGGCTCTAGATCTAGTAAACTTTCCTATACGCGTGTTAGCTAACAGAATAATAGTATACTATTAGTATGTACCTTTCCGCACGACCTGCTACCTACATAATATCTTAAGTACGTACCCCTAAAATAAGGCCTAGAGTCCTTCTTATAAACGCGATATTTATAGCTATGCTTCTCGCATAGAGTATATAGCGGGTTACACAGCTTACTAAAGCTACCCTTAATATTCTGGACGTGTATTAATATCCGCTAGCGGCTTTCCTTTATATTCTCCTAAACACCAGCTTTTAGAGTATACTACTTATTCGCTAACGGCACTTAGATAGGAAGGCGCTCGTTTATATTTATAGTACTGCGGAGATTATAAGGGCGGCGGAGATTATAAGGGCTGCGGAGATTATAAGAGTTAGCGTTATTAAGATCTTTATCTTTGCTACTATCTAAAGATTCGCTATCTAAAGAAACCTTATAAATATTTAGGTTACTATAAGAGGTAAATTAGTAGACAAGATATTAAAACAGTATAACTAACACATACGATTTAATGGCTATCTTGGCCTTTAGATTTGTATTAGTAGCCTTTTTAGCCTACTTTCTAAGAAAAGAAGATAAACGAGCCTTATTAAGCCTCCTTTTAAAAGCATTAGGTAGCGGCAGTAGAGAAGCGGACAGCAAAGAAACTGATAGCAAAGTGGTCCACGGTAAAGATGCAGGCAACGGAAAGGCAGGCAGCGAAAAGGTGCGCGGATTTTTAGCGGATTTCGCTCTATCTATATTTTTGTTATCTACTAAATCCTATAAAGAGCGCTTTGGTATATATTTTCTAAAATCACATTAGCTATAGGCATAATTTAGTATTAGAAAGCTTACTCTTTAGGAATAGAGTCTAAAGGCTTAGTAAGAGCAGCCATGGCGTGCTTAACAGCATCCTTGTTTACTTCGCGCATATTAAGTTCCTTAACTACCTAGCTGCTGTTGTTCGCATTAATATTGTTTATAGGTATAAATAAAGGCATCGCAAATAGTAGAACGCTAAGGGACAATGGATAAAATAACAATGATGAAGTTTGCGGTGCGGTGCTGTGAGGTAGAAGGTTAGTAGAGGAAGAGGTGCGGAGGTTGATTAAAGGTGAATATCTACGCTACCGATTTTATTAAATTAGCTTACTAATAAATAACTGCTACTATAATAACTTACCTTAGTAATTATTAACGGTGCGGATATATAAATATCTTTATCTTACCTTATACGGATATTTTCATCTTAGCTTATACGGATATCTTTATCTTAGCTTATACGGATATTATAATATTAATTATATCTATTAAATATAAGGTAGAGACTTAATTCCTAAGTATATATATAGTAGCAGAGAGGTAAGAGCTACTATTTTATTACTCTAAACCTATAATAATAGTTAACCCATAGTAACAGCTAACTGGTATCTACTTAAATTCTATATTAAGTAACCCGGTGTTGCGTATAAGTGCTATAATACTACGCCTTATAAACGCAAGTTTATCCTTTATCTCACTTAGAGAATCTTTAAGCTTACTTAACCGGCGATCTATAGCCCGAATATCTTTTGCTATCTTAGTTACCTACTTATAAACTATATTAACGCGTGCGGAAATAGCAATTGCTAAATACACCCTAACATTTTCCGTACTAGTGGGAGCGGTAGTAGTATCAGAAGTAGCACTAGGCGTGCCGGGAATTAGTAAAAGAGTGGGAGGAGCGGCGGCGGAACGGGTGCCCCTATAGCTGCGTATATTACTGCGAGTGAGAGTCTTAGGGAAAGGGGAGGTCTCCGGAGGGGGGATAGTGCGGGTACAAAGCTATATAGATATCAGCAATATCCGTATTATTAAGATGCGGATATTATACCTTCTTAGTAGGTGTTCCAGCTGGACTACTAGCAGAAGCTAATTGCGCATATCTTTTACACTAAGGTGTAACCGGCTTTAGTTTTAGCAAACTATCCTATATACGTGTTAGCTAATAGAATAATAGTATACTATTAGTATATACCTTTTCGCACAACCTACTACTTAAGCGACATCTTAAGCATATACCTCTAAAATACGACCTAGAGTTCTGCTTGTAAACGCGACATTTATAGTCTTACTTAACGTATAGAGCGCATAGCGGATCGCGCAGCATACTAGAGCTACCCTTAATATTCTAGACGTAGGTATATATCCGCTGGCGAGCTTCCTTTATATTCTCCCAAGCACTAGCTTTTAAGGTGTATTATTTATTTGCTAATAGCACTTAAATAGGAAGGCGCTTATTTGTGTTAATATCCGACGTTGTAGCTTAGGCTATCTATATACTATAGAGCTTACAAAAGCTGCGGAGATTGTAAAAGGATAGAGGAGGGCTTTTAGGAGAGTCGGCGTCATTAAGGTTATTCTCTTCATCGTTATCTAAAATCTCTAATATTTTTATTGGGTTACTATAAGAGGTAAATTAGTAGATAAGATACTAAAAGAGTATAGTTAATATATACGATTTAAAGGCTATCTTATACTGAACATTTTGCGTAGTAATTCTATTAGCCTGCCTCTTAAAAGAAGTAAAAGCATAATAAGGATTAAACTTCTTAAAAGTAGTAGGCGACGAAGAAACAAGCGGCTTAAAGGTAGGCGGCGAAGAGGTAAGTAGTAAAGAAGTAGGCGGTAAAGAGGTAGGCAGTAAAGAGGTAAGCGGATTTCTAGCAGATTTCGTAATAACCTTATTATGGTGCTCTACTAGATCCGACAATAAATGCTTTAGTACGTATTTCCTGAAATTATATTAGCTGTAGGCATAATTTAGTATCAGAAAGCTTACTCTTTAGGCAAAGATTTTAAAGGATTAGTAAAAGAAAGAGCGTCCTTAAAAGCGTCCTTAATTATTTTATTATTAACGTCGCGCGTATTAAGTTCCTTAACTAAATAGCTGTTAGACATATTTAGAGGTATAAAGGAAGGTATTATAGATAGTAGTATACTAATAGATAGTAGATAAAATAACAATAATAAAGTTTGCGGTACGATGCTATAAGGTAGAAGGTGCGGAGGTTAATTAAAGGTAAATATCCGCGCTGCAGATTTTATCGAATTAGCTTACTAACAAATAATCACTGTTATAGTGACTTACCTTAGTAAATATTAACTACCTCTTATATAATACTTAAACTAAATAGCTAATATAATATAGGTTCTATGGGTTTCAGGAGCTTTAGGTACGAACTTTAATATCTCTCTAGATGAAAATCTAATAGACTATTTAAATGCGCATGTGGAGATTGACACTTAATACCTAGATATTAATTAGAGCTCTACCTAAGTCTTAGTTAAGTTAACAAATAAATAAAACGCCAAGGAATATTAAATACTAACCTACTAAAGCTGCGTTATATCTAAAACCAAGGGTAGAGATTAAGCACTAGGCTATAGGTTCTAAGCTGCGCTTAGTTTAGAGAGCGGAGATTAAATATTAGACTGTAAATTCTAAGCTACACCCAATTTAGAAGGCGGGGATTAAGTATTAGTACGCGAATTCTAAACTACGCCTAGTTTAGAGGGCGGAGATTAAGCATTAGCCTGTAAACCCTAAGCCTTAGAGTTTCCTAGGAGCGGAGATCTAGTATTACAACTTAAATCCTAAGCCTTAGGATTTTCTAGGAGCGGAGGTCTAATACTACGTTACGAATTCTAAATTTCCGGATTTCCTACTACCTGGGAACTGGTGCTACGCCGCGGATATTGAACTTTGGAATTTTTCGTAATTGGGGATCTAATGCTATATTGCGAATATTAAACCTTAGGCTTGTCCGAAAGTTGAGACTTAGTAGTACACTATAAGCTCTAACACTTAGGCTGCCCTAAGGATTCGAATTTAATACTACGCTGTAAGCTTTAATATCCGGATTACTTTAAGGGCTAAGACCTAATGCTACGCTATAAGCTCTAATATCCGGCGTTTTAGCCGCGGCCTATTTATACTTATATTGCCACTAATATTAGTAAATGGACATCTCTACGTCTTTTTTAAGGTTATACTACTAGCTAGTGCAGTACTAAAGGGGAGGATTGGCTAAAGAGACTGGCTTAGAGTTATATTGGCACTAGCTATATAAATAGAGGTGGTACTTCTTACTTAAGTAGAGCGGCGGTAAGTGCTAGATTTACTTCTAGTTAATTCTGCCCGCTAGAAGGGAGCTAACTCTATAGTTGTTAATATATTAGCCTGTAAGTCTACGCGTTAGGATAAGCTTTTTAACCGTACTGGTAAGCTACTAGGCGAAGCATGCGGTTATTAAGCACTAGTATATAGTTGGTCGGATAAACTATTTAAAAGCCGCTATAAGTAACAAGCTTAGGTTAATAGATAAGCTGCCGAACTACTACACTAACCCTATAGATATTCGTCCACACCCACTATATAAGCTAATTCCCTTTTAGTATCCTGCTGCTAAGTTACTATAGAGGGTGCCGTAATGCGGCAGTTTGCTGTCGCCGTTAACACTAGATTACTGTAGATTGCTACTAACGACGGACTATTACTAGTAGGATTATTAATAAGGCTATATTAATTCGCAATAACCGCACGCGGAGATTGCTGCGGAGATTAAACACTACGCTGTAAACTAGCGCCACCTATATTCGAGCTAATAATACTATTAGACCTCTGCTGCGGAGCTTAAGGGCTATACCGCAGACTAATACCTAGGTTGTTCTAAGATACAAACTAAGGTAATAAAAAATCGTAAGAATTGTGCGGAGCTATATTAAGAAGCTATTAGGAACAATAAAGGCGCTATAGGGAGTTATTAGGATGCTGAAGGTTAAGTTAAGGGTTTTGTGGATATGCACTAGACGATTTTTGAGCGGGTAGCCGTATATCCAGAGTATGCGGATATTAAACATCTAGCTATTAAGATAACTGCGATAGAGTGGCATGCGTAGTTTGGGACCAGTTTGCTTATAAGTCTTAGGTTAATATAAGCTAAGTTCTTTAAGACTTAGTTATATCCATTTACGAGCTAGATGCTAATGATAGCTATAAGGGCGGTGATACTTTGGTTTACAACGGTTAATTAAGGCTAGTACTCTTTGTAGTTAATGCACTAATAGGTCCCTATTAACCCACTAATAGTAAAGGCGTCTATAACGAGCTTCTAGATACGGTAATACGTCTACTAGATTGCGACACAGCCTATAAGACGCTAGTACTAGAGTATCGCGTTCCTTCCTTATAAATAAAGCGGATAAGCGCGTCTACTTTATCTCCTAGGAAGCTGTAATCCCATTCGGGTAATATCCGCTTAAGGCCCTTATAAGTTAGTAAAGGTTAAATATAGAGTATACGGATTTAATTATCAGATATAATATAACTAGAAATTGAACTCTAAACTGCATCCTAGTATATTATATTAAGCTATCCTTTAATCCACTTCTTAACACTTATAAATAGATCCTTTAAGTACTTACTCTTTATAATATTCCTAGTATATAGTGCGACAATATTATACTCCTTATAAGCCTATAACAAATTATCGCAATTAGAGCAACAGCGTGGACCTTTAGATAACGGACTTATCTCTTTATATAGCTTAAGTAAAATATTACGTAGACATCTAGTAGCTTTATTTGTGAGCTTATATAATATATCTAGAAGTACCGCCCGTTTCTTTGTATTAGTCTTTACCCTCTTCTGTTTTTCTATATACTTAATTAGTAGGGCTAATAATGTTATATTCTTATTAAGTATTTGATCCTCCTCCTCCTGAGCAGATACCTGCGAGATAATATCACTGTTAATTATAACGAATAAAGCCAGATTACTAGCGAAATCCGCTGCCCTATCCTTCTATATCGCCATCCTAGTAGTAATAAAGTCACGGCCGAGTTGGGTAGATAGAGGAGCTGTAGGTTTTTAAGACTTTTGCTTTAGTAGTATAATATCCACAAGAGCGCCCTTATACCAGTCTTTAATAAGGATAATTGTATATCTAGTAACACCGTTGCGTCGGGTAGCCCGTCCGAATTGCTATAGTATTATATTTAGGCTTTTATTAGGATAATATCTAGAATATCCGCACTATAGGCTAGGGCGTCTAACATAATAAGAATACGGGTAGGTAAGTCTTCTATATAGAAATTTTAATACTCCCTACTCTTATTACATTCGGATAATATCGCATAATAACTCCGCACTGCTATTTTAGCCTACTTTATAGTATAGCCCTTAGTTATAAGCTATAAACGGATCGTGTTTATACACCTATGGATATAATTTTTGGTATAAAGAAAAATAATCGTCTTAGGAATTAATTTAGGGCTTAAAACCTTTCGTCCCTTCGGCTATACAGTGCCTCCTACTAGATTTTAGATCCGCCCGACTAATTGATAAATAGAGGTAGCGGATATTTAACTAGAAGATGCGGATATCCTACTAGGCGCTACGGGCGTTTAGCCAGATAATGCGGATATTTAGTTAAGGGTCGCGGATATATAATCCTCCTTTACTACCGCCTCCTTAAATGCCTCTTTAATAACAAAGAATAGTGCCTTATAATTATTCTTATCCCTCCTCTTAATATAGCCCCTAATAATGGATAGGTCAGGCCGATTAATATTCGTTTATTTAAGATCTGTTATACTCCAGTAAAACCCCACTAGCTTTATTACCTTCATATACGTCTCCTTATTAAGTGTTATAGTACATATAAACCACAGCACTATTAGACTAAGCAGTAACCAGACCTTAAAGAGCTATATATAATAGGGCCGGAAGCTCTTACCCTAGTTAGCAACTAGATAACACTTATTAATTATAACTAAAGAAACATACGAGCGAAAAGCAGGCCAGGTAAGGATATAGTAGAACCGTTTACTTAATAGCAACTCTAGTAATACTAGAATATGCGTAAACTAACCCGCCTTAATATATTTTAGGATATCTATATATACTTTTATTACCTCCGTACATATAAATACAGGATTTACTCCTAAGATGGCCCGTATCTTTAATAGCTGCTCCTCTTTAATTACGTTTAAAGGTAATACAATAATAACAATAGAAGCTTAAATTAGTAATAGAATTGCCTATATTATTATACTCTTACCCTATAATATCTTCGCCGCTAGGAATAAGTCCCTCTGCCCGTACATTACCTGTCTTAATACCTTAATTTAACTAAATTGTCCGCTGTATAAATATAGAAGCTTAATAGCTCTATCTATTGCGCTTAACTGTTTATCCTTACTTGCCTCCTATAAGGCCAAAAGCTCGTCTTGCACGTCCTATAACTACCTCTTCGCTAGGGACATAAGATCCTCCCGTATATGATTATTTAGCTCCTATAAGCTTCGCGAGACCTACTAGCGTTCTCGTTTAACTATAGGCTTCTGACCCTAATATTTAGTGGTTTTCTTCGGAGCTATAGTAGGTTTTTTATGCGGATATAACGCTTAGCAGTAATAGAGGCGCTCCAGGCTAAGGGAGGATATTTTTAAGGAAGGACCCAACTATAGCACCTACTAAGTGTTGTAATAGCTTTAAGTAGCAGATGTCTACATATCTATATAGTTTTATTAATATTAGTAGACTATTTAATAAGATATAATACGTGCTTAGGCTTTTAATAACGCGTTTTTTAACTTTAACAAAATTAATATTAGGACTGAGCAATAGCCGTACTATAAAATTCATACCATTTAGAAGCCCTAAGTCTTAAAAATAATGTATAAACTTTTGGTAATAATAACGCGTTGTGTGAATAAATGAATTAGATATCCGCAATCTCCGTTTTGCGGATTTTGCTTATACTTTTAATAAAACTCGCCAAAGCCTCTCAGACGTGATTTTGCAATTCGGAAGACGGCGTAGGTTATTCCGATGCTAGCTAAAAAATCGCGTCTGAGCTCGCTGAGGTAAGACTAAATAATCGTGCTGATACGCCTGCGATCTACCGACCGACCAATAGACGAGCTTTATGTTTAACCACTATTACCACCCAATACTCGCACCGTACCGCTACCTAAATCTAATAACTGTTGCGCTAATACGCCTGCGACCTAAACACGACTAGGTAGAGCTTTACTCCCTAGAATACAACCCCGTCGCTAGCACCGTACTGCTAGCGTTGGAATATATAGATAAAGGTTACGTAGTCACGTGTCTTAGGATAGCTGTTTTACGCATAAAGAAAGAACTGCCAGTGTCGGAATATATGGACAGAAGTTACGTGGTTACGTGTCGTTAACGTGTCGTCGTCGTGTCTTTAATTAGTTATCCTTATAGTGACTAATTAACCCCCTACTTAGGCACCGCGATCCTTACGATCCTCTGCGAAGATCATTATACAACCTAACAAGACTACGATTACGACATTACGTGATATTAGCCTTAGGTCATGTGTTCCGACAATTTCTATACTATACCCCCTAAAAAACCGAAGGCTTCTTAGTATTATGTAATTACGGCTTCTAAGGTAAATATAAGCAACACACTTAAAAAGAGGACGAAAAAGGGGAGAGTACCTCGCTTCCCTCTAAGAAATAATCCTATAAAATATTTGGCCTGGTTACGCTTAGGCAAGTTATTCTATATTGCCTTTTTTAAATATTCCACCTAATAAGACACCCGCAGATCCTAAGGCTTTTGATAAGTATGAAGATATTTATAAGAATATAAGTAACAGCCAAGACGCTAGAGGAAGTAATTAAGGTAATTTAGTAATTATCCCCTTCTTTTTCTAATAACTATAAACATATCTAACGGGCAGCAGCGAATCTAATATTTATTAAAGATAATATAGCTGACCTAGACTTAAAACCCAAAGCTAAAGGGGATAGAGCTAGTAATACTAATAATAAAGCTAATAAAGTCGGCGATTAACTAGCACCTCATGGGTTAGGTATACACTTCCCCCCTATATAACGGCCTTACTTAACAATTATTAGGTAGCGGAAATAACCGCAGCGATAAGGACGACGAGGATAAGGAGTTACCTTCTTTAGAGGAGCTGGAAGATCTCTTTAGCGCATCTGCATATAACTATCTCAAACCTACAGCAGAAGACGTCAATAAAATAGATAGCCTAGCTAAGGGAATTAATGTTATAACTGTCCCCTAGGCTATACAGAAGTTAAAGACCTATGTAGTAACTAACTAAGACTCCTTAATAGCCAATGATACAGATAATATTGGTAAGTTATAGATATTAAAAATATCGCTATTATAACCTAATAACTATGATATATAGACAATCCGCTTATTAGGGAGGGTAATTACAAAAAAGGGAATACGGGAGGCGAATTATCCTTTATGCTAAGGAAGCGGAAGCTTAAGCAGGATAACGTTACTAATTATAATTCTAATAACCCTACTAAAGAGAGTAGCGGGGGTAGTAAGGGTGGTAATAATCCGCGTCCCTAGAAGTAATAAAGGCCACCCACCTATCGCAAAGACTTGTCTTCTAGCCCCCCTATACCCAACCTTAACTCTTAATACCCGCAAGTTAACTAGCCAGCAGTATCCACTCCGCAGCCCACCAGCCCTTTGCTTTAGGAGCCTACCCTTCTCTATAGCTCTAAACCGCCGTATAATAAGGCTAGCAATTATATTTATAACGAGGATAAGGACAGTAATAGCGGTAGCGCCGTTAATAACTAGAGCGACGTTTTAAACCCAAAGCCTACTATAAAGCGTTATACCCGGACTAAAAAAAACAAAATTAATAAAGTGAGCTTAGATAATAAATAGGAGATTAACAATATTCTAGGGGAAAGAATAACTAAGTTAGGGCGCAAATATAAGGTGGCTTGGAAGCCCACCTAGGTTTATAAAAGCGGGCTTTTAAATTCTAAAGATGCCCTTAAGTCTTACTAAAGACGCGTTTAATAAGCTAAAGCTAGATTATTGCAGGTACACTCTTTTTCTAATGTTGCGGAAATAAAGGGTAGAGTTGCTATATAGAAGGGACGGGGCTAGTAGCTTAGGCGTATCCTTATATTTTAGTTGGTCCCGCGAAAATAGGAAGCCGGGGTTTATATTTAGTAGTCCAATTGTTTAAGTGTATTTTCTTAACGCGGTGTTGCTATATATAGCCGTTTTCATCCAAATTTTACTACTAACTTATTTATATTATGCATATCTAATTAAAACAGAGCCTTATAAGTTATAAGACCTATTATATTACTAGGCATTACAGCACTTATTCGTTTATATTACGAATCCTCTCTTTTACCATTAACATACTTAAAAGAATTCGTTAAATTATAAACTTCTCTATACTTAAGATGTGCTAATTTACTAAGATTACCGTTAAATATAAAAAGTGCTAGAAGAGACTAAGACATTCCTTAAAGATAAATCGCATTATACCCTACCTTAGCGCCATTATATAAGGCGGGCAAGCGTATTTTAACCTAATACCTATAATATAAAGTACAGCGTAGTTTAGGAGCTCGCTAGTAACTAAAGATTGTTTAGCATGTTTTAAATAAAGGATAGTTAGTATATTATACTATATAAAAGGATAGTAAGACTAATAGACTTATAAAGCATAAAACTTACCTTTATTAACGCCAATAACGCCTAAGAAATAGGTAAGGTATAAATCTGGACAGAGAAGCCTTTAGATTTTTAAGCTAAAGACGAGATTTTATAAACGTTGAAAGGAAAGCCTTAAAAGTGTAGAGGAAATGCCGTAGCGCCGTTACTAGGGATAGATTCCGTAAACCTACGAATAAGTTTAAATAGTTAAAATTCCTAATTTTATAAACATACCTTACTTATCCATTTCTTTAATAACGTTATTTATATGGTTATATTTGCCGTTTTAATAGCCTCTAATAATAACTCTAAAGGCCCCTAGGGACTTTAATTCGGGAAATATTCCTTATTTATAACGATCTTTTATATTATTATTAGAAAGCTTATAAAAGGCGATATAATGTATTAAGATGTAATAATAAGCCGATCTAAAGGCAAAAATTTCGTCCTTTTAAGGCGTGCTTAAATACAGAGCTTAGGCTTAAATAGAGTACAAAGCGAGAAGAGGAGACCTATTAATTAATAAACCAGCGAAGTTAATTAGCTTTGCGTTTAAATGTTTATTTAAGAGAATATTATGGTATAAAATATTACTATATATAATATATCTAGAGTAAACATATTTAAGAATATCCGTAAGCTATAAAATCTAACACATTTATAAATTTTAATCGACGTTATTACTTCTGTCCTAAAGAAACCCATAGAGCTAGCCGTTTAGAGCGCATTTTAGACATATCGCCGTACGGTTATCCTTCTAGAAAAGTTCGCTGCTATAGTATTATAAGAGTCCATTATATTAACCGAGTCTCTTATAGATCTCCTTTTTAACTTTAATAAAGCGTTAAGAATTCGCGTTATTTAGAGCTTTAATAACCTTATTTTGAAGTTTATCGCGATATACAGTGCCCGAAATTCCCTAGCCAATAAGATTCTTACAGCTACAACTAGGGGGTGGCACTACGATAAGGTCCATAAGTGTTAAAGTAGTAAAGGGCTTTAAAAAGGTGGAAAAATCCTAGTGTCTAGCTAACTAATCTATTATTTACCCTAGATTTTAGACGCTATTCTTAGATAAGATTAGTCTTTATAGCAGATGCACTAACCTTAGGTCCTCCGTCTAAGCTATACTAAGTCTTATTTATTTTAAACCTCGTCTTAAAAATATAACAACGAAAATATTTTACAGGACTCTACATTCCTTAATAGCCTATATGAAATTTTCTAATTATTCCCGTGTACCTATAAAACATTCCTTTATATAATTAGATAGTAGTATTTCCGTAGCCTCTAATATATAGCACCCTCAATTTGGCAGCGAGTGAGCCGGCTTACCTACCCCTATAGCCTAAGCTTTTTAGTTATCTATACAATCCATCCTTTATTCCGTTGCTCTGCCATATATTCCTTAAGTGCTTATTTAAAGGCTTCTCTTCTAGTTTTTACCCCTTACTCTATATTACAATTAGTCCAGAAAATTATATTATTAAAGGATATATACTTAAACAGTAGCGTAGAACCGTAAGTCTATTAGGAAGCTTCTTATAGGCTTTACCAGAAATATTATACACACTAACTGCGTACTTAATACCTTCTTTATAAATCATATTACGAAGGATCTTTAAACTTGATATAGTGTAGTCACTAAGAGGTATTACAACATAAACGAGCACAGAGTGATTGCTATTGGTTATGCGAACGCTTTCGTTAAAGTTAGCAGCAAGGACTTAAAATCTTACTACTATAGGGGCGGCTTTAAGAGTTGTAAGAGCGGCTATAAGAGTATCCTTAGGATTAGGAACCTCCCTAAGAAGATATAATATAGTAAGTGATAAGAATATCGGCTCTAGAGGTCTGGACTTAGTGGTCTATTAATACATTAGCCGATAAAACAATAGTATACGCTATGCTATATATATGTTAAAGACCGGTTAAAGGTTAAGTATGCTATACGTGGCTAATGTCTTACTAGAATGACGAGGGTATACATAGGTCCGAACCTAGTACGCTAAATATATTAGAAGGCGGCGTTAACAACTTAATGCGGATATATAGTTATGCGTAGCAGAGGTTAGTAGAGGGCTAACTGTAATATAGTTTAACCCCAATTATTTAGAGGTAGTGAAAATATATATAGGCCCAAAATTAGAGGTGCTAATTAACCTAGAAAGCAAGAACAGAACACTAATTACCTGCAAAAAAATCTATTAGTGGGCCACTGCAGATATAAAGGCGTTTTAGTAGCTGAGCTGGCAAGCCCTAGAGTGCTAAATTATACTAATATCCTCCTAACTCTAAGCTAAGTAATAGGCTTAAGGTATAGGGCTATATATAGGGGCTTAGTTCCAGTGCTAGTTAATACGCAGAAGCTAGCATATTTTAGATTAACGAGTAAGAGAGCGGGTAGTATTTAGGGCTTTTTTAAATTAGTAGTTTGCCCTATAGATCGCGGTTTAGACTTTAAAATGTAAAAGTCTAACTATTTAAGAGGGGTAAAGCAAATGCGCTACACTCTAGCTCGTGCTTGGGTGTATATTCCCCTAATTACCCTAGTCACCTATCTATAATAAAACCTGCAGATATTTAGACCGTCACTTATTAAGGCTTTATTATATAACTAGGAGTAATTAGCTAAGTCATAAAGCGCTAGCGTGTCCCCGCTCCTAGCTTTTAAAAATTTGGTATACTTTTAGTATAAAAGTTTTATATAATAATAAGGGACTCCATATAAGGCCTTCCCTCCTAAAAATAAATAAAAACCATAGTCTGGTTTTATATAATGAGGCATAAAGCTAGAGACGCGTTTAGTGGCTTTAATAGAGTGCATCTTAACCTTAGCTATATAAGGCAATTTTAGATAATACTACGTGCCTTTAAAGGAGGAGCTGTACCTTAGCCGGGTTTTCTAAGGAAGTTTAAAGGTAGTAAAAGGCTTCGAGCTTTAATAAAGTCTATATATAGCTGCTACCTAAGAAGAAAATTCCTCCTAAATAACTTAACAGTTCCTTATATATACCTTTTACAGCCTTAGCTTTTCTATAGCCTCCCCCCTTAAGTTACTAAGCTCTAGTATCTAGGATATAAAGTCTCTCTACTCTTGCTTAAGATATATACGTTTAAGGCATAACTAAAGTGTGTAGTAATTATCTCTAAGGAAAACCTTATCTGGTAGGAAGTCATCTATAGCTTTAACCTTCTTAGGTAAAAAGACGTGATCCTGCTATAGGCTATATACCTTAGATTAAAGGCCCTTATCCAGCGGGGGATTGTCTACAGCTTTGAAATTCTTAGATAGAAAGGTCTCGCCTTCTCTCCGCGCCTTATAGGTTATATTAACAGAACGGCTAATATAAATTTTAAAACTACTAAGCTGGTATTAGCCTAAGAAGTAACTAAGATAACTAAGAACTAACCCATTCCTTCTATAATTAGTTTTAGTATAGGAGGATTTAGGGTTTAATATTATGGCTTCCTCTAAGTTATTGGGGCTAATAGGTCGGTCGGGGTATTTAGGGTTTAAATATCTCCGTATAGCTTTCTCCGAGTCACTAGGGCTAATAGGTATGTTATAAGATATTACGTTATACTATTAGTGTTTAATATAAAGCGACTAAGCTTATAGCAAAATAACGGCAACGTTCGTGACACATTTTATAAGAGAGTGTCCCTGTTTATATTAGTGGAGGTTACTAGAGCGTTACTATAGTAGCTTACTAAAAGGAATAGATGTGTATTAATAAATATAAAGTAAATGCCAGAATATAGTATAAAAATAACCGTAGCGCATAAGAGCTATAACACTTTTAACCTTCTATGTTTCTTACTATTTAGGTAAAAGCAGTAAAAGTCACACCTAATAATATATTTACTAAGAGACCACCTAAGAAAGCTAACAAACGCCCTATTATCTAGTGTTATAGGAAGAATACTAGTACAAAGCCGGAAATTAGGAGTAGAAAGGCAAGTATAGTAATGCTAGTAACGACTAGGAAATCCTTATTAAAAATAGTTTTTAAAATATTTATATAGAATCTCCACAAGAATAGAGCCTAATTTTTGGTTAGTAATTTACTTTAAGAGGCTATATATATAAACCTTAATAGCTAGTCTAGTATACTAGGACAGCTCTAATAATATATATAACAACTTAGCCGAAATAGGAGAGATATTTTTAAGCTAGTAATAAAGGGAGACTCTAAAAATAGTTTAGAGAGAAAGGAAGTAAAAAATTATTTAAAAGCGGAGAGAACGCTATAAGGTAGTTAGTGAACAAAGCTATAAAAGCACTACTTAACTAAGAATAAGTAAATAAATAAACTCAGCGCCAATAAATGCTATAACAGGAAGTTTATACATTATTTTAAAAAGCAAAGGTGTCCGCCAATAAAGAGATTAACTAAAGTAAAAAAGGGCAAGAAGGCAATAAGGTAATAAGGTAATAGCGTAATAGGGTAGTAGGGTAACAGGGCGGCTGTAAGGCTAGGTCACAGCCTAATTCCCTCTAACTACCTTTATAGAATATTGTGCCCCTTAATGGCAATTTCTTAGCAATCCTTTAGGAATCTTCTAGGACTCCTTTATAACTCTTTTAGGACTCCTATATAACTTATATAGGACTCCTCTAGAACTCCTATAGCGCCTTAGGAAACTAGCCTCCTTAAGCTAAAAAAAGGTAGCGAGAGTGGCTAGGGTCTTAAGATTAGTTTTAATAGCCATATCTATAGTGCCGCCTTCTTAGGCCTTAATATCTCTAAGTACCTCTTTTACTAAGGTATAGGCTTACTTAGCACACTTTCTATTTCTAGTACTCTCGCCCTAGTGGCTTATAATTCTCTATTTAATAAGCTTAGCCCCTACAGCCTATACGTAACATACTAATATAACGCGCATTATCTGGATTCTTACTCTTGTTCCTTTTAATCTTTCCCTATTCTATAGTCTTGCCGATAATAAGCCCTAGTTTTACCTTCCTTAGTATCTATATAACGACTCCTTTAGCATTACAATTCCTCCTAATTATAGGTAGCCTCTTTACTTAGTAACGAAGCTTAACAAAGTCCGCGACCTTAGAGATCTGCGCTAATTCCCCCGCGGCACCTAGCAGCCTCCTACGCAAATAACGAGTATCCGTTATTAACTGCAGTAGGGACAGTTTAAAGCCTTCGGTCCCCTATACAGCAGGAACTATAAATATCTCTCCTATACTATGCAGAACACGTATTTAAAGGTGTAGGAATTATAAGTAATAGAACCTATCCAATCTCTATCTACCAAAACTTAGGAATTTAGTATAACCCTACACATCGCAATACCTCTAATATAAAAACGCGGTTATTTTATAATCTCTAAACCTCACTAAAGTAAGCGGAATATTAGGTATTATTAGACTAAGAATAATACACAAGCTACGGATTATGTGTTATCTCTTAAAAAGGGGAAAAAGCTTTTAAAGAAATTTCCGTATCTATTCTGCACCCGCTGTTTTAGTAAGTTGTATAATATCTAGAAATATATAAGGAAGTTCTATAAAGAAAAGAGTTAACTAGATAAATACTGCTATATATACAAATAAGAGTTTTAAAGACTGTTAAGTTTTACCCAGTATATAAATATTTATAAATTTAAGGCAACGCCCTTTAGTTCTTAAGTAGAGTTTAAGTAATTGGCATTATAGCCACGTAGAGAGCTGTTCGGGTATACGTTAAGTATAGCACCCTTAAGTTCTTTAGCGGAACCAGTGCAGCTGCCTAATTAGAATACATTCGATGCTACGCCCTTTAATCGCAATTAGGACATATTTAATACCACGCCCTTTAACAATTTACCAGAGTTAATGCAGCCGCTATCCTCCTAGGGCAATTCAAGCTCGTTAAGTACGGTAGCCACTAATTCTTCAGCGGAGTAAGTATGGTTATTTTATTAGAACACGTTTAATGCTACTCCCTTTAACAGTCTATAAGAGCTAATATAGCAGCCGCCCCTATAGAATAACTAGAACACTTTAAATGCGATAGGGCAAGTACAGTTATTTCGCTAGAATACGTTTAATGCTATACCCTTTAATAATTTGCCAAAACTAATACAGCCGCTATCCTCCTAGGATGATTTAAACCTGTTAAATACGGCACCCTCTAATTCTCTAGCAGAAGTACGGTTATTTCATTAGAACACGTTTAACGCGATACCCTTTAACCTTCCATTAAAGTCAATATAGTAGTTATTCTCCCTAGAGGGTCCTAGTATAATAAATACATTACTCTCTAATCTAGACTTAAACATTATAGGCCTAGCGTAAGCCTTTTAAAATCCCCGCTATAGCCTAGCACTAACTAAAGCGTATTAGCGTAACTTATAGAACCGCCTCCTAAGCTCGCTAGATCGCCCCCCTTTTAAACTAAATCTACTTTCAATTATACGCTACTGGTTCTTGTCTAGGCTTAAAGCAATATTTAATACTTTAGTAGAGGGATATATAGGAGAATCTGTAGCTAGCTATAAGTAATAATCTTTATTCCTTTTACGTGCTACTTAATATAGTTACCGCTTCTAAACTATATATTTACCACTTTTAGAGCAATTATTTCTAAACTGCTCTAGAATCTTATTACCAGTTTAATTATCTAGCACTCCGCGCCTAGGATACCCGGTCTATATATATAAAACCACGATTATATACACTAGGGAAGGTAGTTTATTCTTAAGGAAAGGTCTTAACTATAATAGCTAGTAATAGCAAATAAAGCTAGAGGAAGTTTAGTAAATGCGAAAATGTTTATAGGGTTTAAGAGTATACATATATTACCTCTATTAGCTTTGATATCTACTATTTTCTTAGTAGCTACTCTATGAGAATATGTATTAACCTGGAATATCCATATAACATTTTAATCTCCTCCTAAATAATAGTATATAGCCCCTATAAGATCTTTAATAGAAGCCATTTTTTCCCATTTATAATCGCGCCTTAACTCTTTATAGGTTGGAGCAGGTTTGGATAAAAGGCAGGCGGCAATATAAAAGCTATTATTTTAAGCCGAGAAAAGTATTGTTTTAACAGCCTAGAGGGATATTAGTCTCGCTTATAAACTTTAGAAATAGCTTACCTTATTTAAGATAATCTCCCTTTTAATAAAGCTTAATAACTTTAATAACTCCGCTAAAGGGGGCTTAATACTTATAGCTTTTTTGAGAATAAGAAACCCGTCTTCTGCAAAAGCTTATAAAGCCTCGCTAAGATCTTCTTTTGTAGAGAGCCCTTGCCCGCTATATTTAACGACTTTAATATCTATATGCTTATTACTTAGTCATTCTGCCGTTAGTTTAAGGTTGTCGTTATTTTACTGCTTAAAATTTTAAGCCGCGTGGGGTAGGTTTAGCGGAGTATAGCTATAATCCGAAGCCTCTAGTACACGTAATGCTTTGCCTAGTGAGATTGATAAATGTTATCGCATATTAACTTTAATAACTAACTATTGACATCTAATATCTCTGGCTTAAATGTATATAAGCTTGTTTCGTTAACCCTCTAGGTAACGCTTACTAGATCTAACTACTTTAGGCCAAGATTGAAGAAGACTTAAGCTTGAGCTGAAATAACATCCTTAGAGAAGTGTTCAAATTCTTGCATACCGCGAAACACTAGTAGTGAAATCTAGAGGAGCGTGCTAGTTATAAAGCAGGGGCTACGAAATCGGTGCCTTAATTAGACTGGGGGCAACTAGAGGTCTAGTAGGTATTAGACTCTTAGTTTGAAAATAAGGAAGGTTAAGTTTAGAGGGAAAATAACCTTGTTTAGGTGCTAACGTCTATCCTCTAAAACAATAAGTAGATTTTAGAGATAGAGGTCCTGGGGATTACTATAGAATCGCTAGGGGATTCCTATAGGAGTCCTATAGGAGTCCTATAAGAGTCTTACGAGGTTATTATAGGGCTATGACGGGATTGCTAAGAGATTGCCAAGGGATTGCGAGGAGTTAACATAAAAGGTAAATTTCTAAAGGTTTAGACTTGTAAAATATACCCTAATATAAGAATGTCTGGCTAGTTTAAACAGTTTTCTTATAATACCTTTTAGCCAAATTATGTCCTCTACTCTATCTGTAATTTTAATTAATAGTCCGCTGTGCGTTTTAATAAGCCGACCGCCTAATCTTTTTAGCTGCTTCAAAGCTTACGGCAGTTTCTATCCGGGTAGTTATCTCTAAATCATGCCGTAAGCAATAACCCTAGATTGGATTAGAAGGTCTCTGTGCTTATATCCCTATAACGTTAAGAGGATATAGTTTACAGGTCTCTTGGTATTTTAGGCACTACGTTTTTACTCTATTAATGAAATGGCCGTATTTAAGCGTTATTTAAATATGGTCGCATATTTTATAAGGTGATGACAACGATTTTCCGTCTAGGTAAAGTATGGGCAATGTGTAGATTCTGATGTTAGAGCTATTCCGGAATTTATAATATATATATACTACTTAACGCGCGGCCAAGATAGGAGATAATGAAGGAGATGCGTTATAGGAATGCATACTATTAGAGTCCTCACTTCTGGGTATATAGCCCCTCGTCTACCCTAGCTACCCAAGTTTATTAATTTTCGCCCTATATGTACGTTGAGACCTATTTATTCTATGCCCTTATAATAGCAACTAGTAAACCTATCTTATAAACGATACTCCCTTTCTCCCGCATAATTGGAAATCATATAACCGTAGATTGATATAAAAGGATACTTAGCTCTAATCTTTACGCTATAATTCCTAGTATAATCTAGTAATTAGTCTATAGGAGTTAAACGGAGAGTCTCCAGGCATAATTATTCTATATAACCACAATTAATAAGCGCTTACTAATGCATACGCACGGGCCACTATTAACAGTGCGGAAGAACTTTAAAAAAGCATATCCTTACCGCAACTTACACTATAGAATATCTACCCAATTATGTAGTAAATAGACTAGTTTAGGGCGTAAAATTGATAGCTTATTATACAGACTATAAGTCCTAAGCAGCTTATTAAGTAAATATTAGTGCTAGGTTTAAAGATATAACGCCAAAGTCGGACTACTTTAATAGCAAGTTTTCTAGAAATTTTCTACTATAGAGTTGTTCCAAATCTACACTTTGTAAAGCCTATATTAACTTCCTACTATATAGTATGGCCGATAGCTCTTTATTTAATATCAATTTAACTCTTCCTAACCTTAATAAGCTTCTACAGCGTCGCCCTACAGCCTATACTACCTCTGCTACTCTAGTATAAAAACCTAGTAATCACCAGAGCAACCCTATTAAAGTCCTTAATACTCTATCCCCCCTTCGCTAGGTTGCTTCAGCCGCTTAGCGTAAGGTTCCTTAGGCTCCGTCAACTCTATCTTAGCTTTGCTGGCTATAGTATGCGGATATAAAGAGCTTGGCGCAGGCCTCTGCGTAGGAGTCGTTCTTTCCTCTACTACCTCCTAGAACTCTAAACCTTAGCGGTTATAAATATTATGCTGCTTCTACTTCTTTAGTACACGATATAAATAATCCTCTTTTATAATGGCTTTAATTGCTATCGCTAGAAGTCGAGATCTAATGTCCAAAGTGGCAGCCGAATTACCGTTTATACCCAGACCTGGCTCTAGTAGTAAAAAAGGTAGTTGACTTTATACCCGCCCACTACCTTCTAGAGCTATATAATGGTAAGACCTTTAAGGACCCTAACGCCGCGTTTAATTGATACTAGGACTACGCCTTTAGTAAAGGCTTCTTTATTATTATACTATCCTTAGGTAATGAAACCGCTCTACGGCCGCACTGTATCTTTAGCTATAAACACCATAGCAAGCACACCCAGAATTACCGTAGGTTAGACGACTTCTGCGGCAAGGATAGCAACTAGTAGTAAGAGGGCACTAAGGTATGTTACGGACGCTTTAAGTACAATGTTATGACTACTTAGAGAGGAGTTGGAAGAAGCTAGTTGGTTAATATAGGCACGGTTTAGAATGGAGCCGGTAGAACTATGTGACGAGGAATGGTAACCGAGGTTATATAATGTAATACGTAAGATACGCGAAGTACGTAGGGAACGTCACGTATATTACATACATTACGTACATTACGTATAAGAAGGATTTTATAGGAGTACGGTTGTGTATTTAAGGACCCTTAGTTCCTACCTAGATAGTTCCTTCCTTATAGTAATTCTTAGAATACAATTAGAGTTAATCTATTAGGCAACTACTCTACCAGTTATTATT
>Ga0307515_10002701_pt1 | contig 37984 bp, 53 predicted proteins | sample 17_EM_MG_FD_194513 | JGI IMG/M metagenome (GOLD analysis project Ga0307515, IMG submission 194513) | Populus trichocarpa ectomycorrhiza microbial communities from riparian zone in the Pacific Northwest, United States - 17_EM | ecosystem: Host-associated > Plants > Roots > Unclassified | place... | reverse complement strand
CCATTGAACATGGCTTGATGTTGCGCTGATAGCTGTCCATGTACTGGCGTCAGTGTCGGCTGTTCTTTTGTGAACTCCTCATCGAAATTGCTCGTATCTGCACTGCCGTTCTACGAAGCACCGTCGTCGTCTCAGCGTACAATTCAAGAGCAAGGAAAAACTGGGGGGGGGGGCTCACAATTGTGGGGAAGTACGGCGGGGGTATACGTTTGTTCATCACGTCTTCCCAGGCGACGTCCTTGAAGAACGGCTGCCTCTTGATCTCTTCAGCGTCCCCTTTCCCAGAGCCAAGGCGGCGATTCGGGTCTCGGGTAAGGAGCTAGAAGTGATGAACGCTCAGCGATCGGCAGGAGCTTGCGCCACAGATAACACAACAAATAGAAGCAAACCTTCTGAAGGATAGAAACAGCGTCTCTGGGCATCGTGATAGGGTATAGTGGTTCGTCCTCCAAAATGGCATCGAAGATTTCATCTTCGTCATCACCACGGAACGGAGATTGGCCCAAAAGCATCTCATACATCAGCACACCAAACGCCCACCAGTCCACCGCCCGACCATAACGTTGTTCGAGAAGAATCTAGTCAGAACAAGTTTAGCCAACGTGACGTGCCGCGAACCGGATTCAGAAACTTTACCTCGGGCGCCATGAACTCAGGAGTGCCGCAGAACGTGCTAGTAGTGGACCCGTACCACATGTCTTCTTTACACAACCCATAATCGGCAACCTTAACATGACCGTCCAACGTCAAGAGGATGTTGTCCAACTTCAAATCGCTGGACCCGTAATTAAGCAGGGCGGCTGCTGATGGTGTGATACACGGCGCTCACCGGTAAATGATGCCATTTGCGTGGAAGTACTCCAATGCCAACAATACCTCAGAGGCGTAGTATTTGGCCTGACGTAACGAAAACTGCTTCCTCTGGATGTGTAGCATCAAGTCGCCTCCGCTGACGTACTCCATCACAAAGTACACCCTGGTCTCCGTCTGGAAACACGAATGGAGCCCAAGCAAGAACGGGTGCCTCTCTTTAGCGGCGGTCAAGAATACCCGCTTTTCGGATCGCGTGCTGTGGAGAGGATCGTCATCTCAACAGGCCGATAAGCCCCAGCGGGCCGACAACACCCATACCTTTCCACTTCATCGTTGTCGATAATGAACTCCTTCTTCAACACCTTGATGGCATACAAATTGTTCGTCTGTTTCTCCTCCGCCAACATAACTTTACCGAAATTTCCTTTTCCGAGTACAGCAAGAAAGTTAAAGTCATCCAACCCGACCTTCCTCTTTCGCATCGACTGCGATTGTCGGTATTGTTGCTGCTGAACAATTTGCTGTTGTTGTTGGGGGGGAGGTTGGTACTGTTGTGGGGGTGGTTGTTGGTAATGTGGTTGAGGGGTTGATGGCATCGCATGTGGAGGCCGTTGTTGTTGCGGGAGCCCAGAACTGGGAGGATACTGTTTCTGTGGCGGAGGGGGAGGTTTCTAAAGTCGAGTTGTCAGCCTGGTGAAGTAAACCGATACCCTCAACTCACATCATACCCGCCGTATTTATCATCCCTGGGCGGAGGTTGTTGCAAGATCGCCTGCTGATGTTCTAGGGGAAACGCTGGGGGAACAGGTATTCTTGCACCTGGCGGCCTTGATGTTTGGTGACCGTGTGGGCCGGAATAAGTCCCAGGGAGGGGTTGTTGCGGCTGCGGTTGCTGGTACCCATATCGATCCTGAGAGGGACTATGCTGGCGAGGGGGTAGTTCCTGCTGTTGGACGGGAGCAGGAGGCTCCTGCATCCTCATTCGTTCCATGCCTTGGCTCAGCGTGTCCGAGCCCGGACCAGGTTGTTGAGGGGGGACGACATGTGTCAGAGACGGCTGTTTGACATGCTGCTTGGGTGTCCTGTCCTGTCGTATCCGGTTGATCTGCCGCCAGTCATCCAGAAGTTTGTTCGCCGTTTCCATTGACATGCCACAGAAGTCGGGGACAAGGTGAGCGCAGTGGGCGTGACACGTAATATCACATTCAGAACACTTTCGAGCATTCTTCCGACCAAGAGGCAGCATGTAACCGCAGTGACAACACCAGTTGGCTCCCAGGTTTGTGAGCGGTTCGAAACGGTGAGGAATCCTGTGGTTGATCTTTTCCTCGTCTCCATCCTGAAAATGTAGTTAGCATACCGCGTTGGTGATCAACGAGAGAATGTACTCACTCCCGTGTTAGACTTTGATATGCACTTCGTGACCACCTTCTCGTAACACTTCTTGTGGCAGGTATACCGACAGTCCTCGCATTGGTACCCGAGAGCGTTGAGCAAGAATTCGTTGCAGAAAGCGCACAAGATGAGTTGGTAGAATTGTTTCTGAACGAATTTGTGACCGTTCATTTCGTGGATTTCTTCCTTACGCTTTCGGACAGCACCCTGGCGACCGAGACCGCCGACAGCTTCCATAGGGCGTTTTCGGACGTTTTCCTTGGCTGGCCTCTGTTAGTACGACGACACTCATATTTTTTAGGGAAAACTCACTGAAGTTTAAGCGTAGTGCCACGGCACCAACAGGCTCGACGGAGAAGAACGCTTCAACACCTTCTTGTGAGGGCATCCCAGGAGCAGTAGGTTGTACTCCGGTACCACCGCCGGGGAAGTTTAATGGTGCGTCCATACCACTCCCGCCGGCACCGAACGGGTCATTGTTATGGGGGTTTAGGGCATCACTACCCATTGCGTTGGCGGTGACCCACCCACCCTGCCCACCTCCCATGACTCGCTGCCTCCTGAGAGCTTCGATGAGATCGCTGATCCTAATCCAAAGTAGTCCAATCGGGATCGGATAGACTTCGCTCGCCTGCTTGTCGTAAAAAGCAATTTCGACCTCAGTCGCCTTGTCCACCGGAATATCGAAATCCTCGTTCCACCGGTCTGTCTTGGAATTATGAGATCGGGCGCGTTGGGTACCGTCGACCTTGATGTGTACGAAGGTGTCGATGCCCGCTTTTGCAGCAGAACGTGACCTTGAGATGATTGGGGGGTGGTCGAGTTCGTGAGCACTTCGAAGAGATATGTGAAGAGTACCAGTCAACGACTTTGAGCGAACGTTTTCTCCGCCTTTCTCTCCTGATGAAATGAGATACGTGGAATAAACACCTCGAGGAAACACGAGGGGTAGATAAACTTTGGAGAGGGTGCGTACCTGGCGCAGGTTCCAGTTCCTCAGCTTCGCTTTCCATGATGAATAAATTTTTGTAGCGTTTCAAGGAAGCCTGGAGCAGTTGAATCTTCTTCTCAGATTCGACCCGTTTGGCTTCCGCGTCTGCGCGCGACTTCTTATCACCCTCAGCCTGGTAGAGCTTCACCATCTTATCAATGCCCTTCTTGTACTGGGTTTCGACCTGGAGCTTGAACTCGAGTTGATGAAGCATCCGGGAGATCCTTGCCGTGGTGACGGGCGTATCGGCTTTGATAAGATCTAGGTTACTGTAGACCTTTTTGGGTGGGGGACCCATCCTAGAGTTCTCGTGACCGCCGGGGGGACGACCACCTGGCCGCTGGTTGTACTCCGGAGAAGGAGAAGAGGAAGCGCGGTCTCTTTGAGCACCACCGCCTGAGGAACCTTGGGCCAGCATCATCTTCTTGTTCTGGAGTTCACGAAGAGTGTCCTCAAAATAAGAGAGCTGTCGCTCGGCCTCTCTGATCTTCGCTTCATTGCGCCTGAGAACATCGGGGTTTGTGGTAGCCTGACGGAGAAGCTGGGAGGCCTCCAGGACCTTGCGTTCGGTTTGGATGCGCTTGTAGACGTCCTGGATCTTCTGGTCGATGTCCGACGCCTGTCGATAAGATGAGGAACTCATGACAATTTTTATGAATTGTGTTGGTTTTTGCGATTACCATTGAGGGTCAGTCTGCGATAGCGAAGAGAGGCAGTCGAAAGCGAATCGAAGATGGTCGTGGATGGAGAAAGAGAGAGTCCGAGCAGGGCAGATGATCTCGGTCACACCACTTTCGCGCTCTCATGCCGACCCTGTGTTTGTCTTCACCGCTCCTCAATGCGACTGCGGATGGCCTCTCTCTCGCAGTAGGAATAACCCACCAGTTGAAACTGGCCATGGACGACGGCCCCGTCCTGAAATTACAGAAATTCCCGCCCCCGGAATCACTCGACATCCTCTCGTCATCCAGAATACTAATACGCCTCAGCGGCTCATTCGGGAGGGAACAAATCTCCACCGATACGCTTCTGCGGTCGTCGCTTGTTTCGTATCTCCTTGAATATCTCAAATTTGTATGGAACGATCCCGCATTGCGGCGCATACATAGCCTCCTCTCACACCTCACAGCATGCTGCTCAGTTGTTCATTGGCGACATCTCTGACCCCTACGTCAGTGCTGACGGAACCCTTGAGTGTGTGTATTCTTCAAGATCGTTTCAGTATATTCACTAACCATCGCTAGCAGTCGCAATCGCGTCGTCTCGCCCATTGCTGCACCCAGATGAACTTCCGGTTACCACCGCGACTCTCATTGGAATCAATTGGTCCTTTGCTTGGAAATCGAATTCAACGGAAGGTACTTGTTGGTATCCACCTCGTCTGGCTCAGGCTTCTTCTAAACAATAATAGTCGTGAACCCGTTCTCTACTCAACACCTTCTCCCCGTTCAAAACACGATGAGCTCTGTTATCGAAAAGGTACTCTCCCGGGACTTTGTCAGGTAAGGCACCGCCTCCTTCAGTGGATTGATCGTCTGACGCTTGCCTAGACGTTATCCTCTCATCTTCGGTTCCTGGAGAGACGTGCGCATTTTCCTTTTTGTTTTTCGCTCTCGTTGAACCCGTGCAGTCTCTTGGCGCAGAGATGGACATGTTTCCTCAGATCGCACAGCCCATCTTGAATATCATTGCTCGATCGAAAGATACCGCCTTTCAAAAGCGATGCAAGAGACTGCTGAGAGCAAGTGTTATATTCACTACCCGTGGAGTCCGACTAATGTGTGCGAAAGTCGCTGCGAAGGAGCAACAACGCGATCTCTGGCAGCTCTTTGGATGAACTCCAGGGTGCTCTCGGCCCGACGACCCTAGATGGCGTCTCGGTCCCGCCTCACAGGGACGACGAACGGGTCCTTCTTGTATCCCTACAACGTTTACATCGGACTTTGTTTCGTGCTGAGCGCTTCAAGGTTTGGATATCCCCTTCCATACTCAGGGAATGACCTCTGAGGGACGTTGTCAGGGTTCTACGTTTATCACCAAATCAGATCATCCTTCACAAAGTTCTGATCATTACACACCGTCATCAGATGCGCTTCTTGAATACGACGATTCGGGGCCTTTCGAGGATCCAGACAACCCACCTCTGGATCCAGACGAAACTGCCTTCATGGATTTATTTATCGAATCCGAGCCCTCCCAAGACATAGGAAACATGGTTTGTGATTGTCTCCTGCCCGCCGCGCATCTAACCAACGACCTAGGGTACACCTCCTGTAATTTCCACATATATGGTTCAACCGCAGCGGCTGAAATACTAACTTTCCGGATAATACAGTTCAAAACGCTCGGTCTCGAAGCAACAGCTGATACTGGCCACCTTATCAAGGCAAATGACGATGTGTTTACTTTGGCCGGATTGGACGACGACTGGGAGTCAATTGACCCGCAACCGAACCCCACCCAGAGACGGGAAAACCCTCCCCCCGACGACTATGACCTCCACTGTATGGCTCTTGATCTGGATGCTTCTTCAGCTGGGCTTCCCTGGCACGTGAGCACTCGTTCGGATGTTTCCCGCTTTTACGACATCGGCACCGATGCTTTGGATCAGTCTGTGCTTGACCTGGACTCGGATGACGAGGAGATGGGCGAAGAAGAAGCGATTCTCGATTTTTTGGAGGTTTAGAGAGACGTGTTAGTGTAATACCGAATTACAAACTCGCATTGCATGAAATTAGAACACACGAATGTCGCAAAAATCCCACGGTGAATTATAATCAAAGACATAGGAAAATGGTTATAATCTCGTCAAAAACACATTAAAATTCCGATTGAAATCCGATAAAATTTGGATTTTTATCATTTTCGATTATAATCCAAGTGATATTTTTGCGACACTGAGGGACAAGATCCGCCGTGTTACTTATCTCGAGGTTACATGTCATGAGACATGCGGTATCAATTAAAACTCCGCACCCAATCCACCTTCCACTCCATCTCACTCTCAACGATTGCCGACACCCAACTCGTCTTCTGCATCAACGCCAACCTCGTTCTTTCCCCAGAGTTCAGAGCCTACCGTCAGGGCCCATCAAACATGCTCCCAGCCAGGCGCAACAAGGTCGACATCAGCGTACGTACCCTCTTTCAATCCCAAGTCAGGCGTCGCATCTTCAATCGCACATCTCGCCACGACCGCATGCGATCCGGAGAGGATATATCGACGCAGAAAGGTGTTGACCAACGCCTTTTTGATTTCATTTCTACAGGCTATGTCCCCGGAGGAGCAGAAGCTCTTTCGTCTTTATGGCAAGCTCCCCACTCACAAGAATGTGTTGAATAAGATGCAAGGGGTTCGCATCGTGCTGATCTCTGATGCCTTGTGTATGTTGACGAGCCACGATACGTAGGACCGGAAGTATTTCGATTCCGGAGACTATGCGTTATCTAAAGCTGGCAAGGCTCCCCAGAACACCGTCGGTACTGCCATCCCCAACCCGGAGAAGTACGTTCATACTCATCTCAAAGAGCCCGTGTATGCGCAATCCTAACATCACTCTCTAGCATTCCCCATGCTTCTCCTACCCCGGTGTCCAATTCCTCCAACCCCCACATCTCCGTTCAGATCTCGCCTGTAAATTCACCCACGAGTCCGGCCAAGGAAAGCTCACTCTCACATGAGTCGACCCTTGCCGATATCATGAGCACCGACCCCAGTCCGCCGGATACCACTGTCAAGATCAAGCCGACCACCGTTGCGGAGCCCACCGAAATTTCCGACCCTAACGATATCCCCACCCAGGGCGCCTCTGAAATTGAACCCAAAACCATGGGATCTGGTTCTGGGGACTTTGATATCAAGATGGATTAGCTGCCCGGAAGAAGGATATGCCTGTTGTTTGGAAAACGCCATTGGCCAGTCTAATCGTTGCGCTTCGATCTGGTAAAACCTTTCGAAATCGATACAAATGGTAACATTCATCCATCAGTCCTAAGACCTTCGTATGTCTCTTGCCAGAGAACGGCTTTTTATCTCTTTCCTCCCTTTCCCTATCCTCTTTGTACAACTTAGTTACCTGTGCGGCGATCAAATCCCGTGCATTATGGAATGGGCGTGTGGCCGAGTTTACGAGGTCGAATGAAACTTTGTACGCTTTATGGAGATATTGTAGGTCGGATCCAGTTGTTGTCAACTCGAAGCCCAGTCCGAAAATGAAGCTTCCGGAGTCGGGGTGTGTAAATCGTGTCGCGATGTGTCCAAGTCTAAACTGGTATCTACCGGATGAGCTTCTGAACCTTTTCTCCCCCATCGACCTCCCAAGCGGTAATCTCCACCTTGCCCCCTTCATCCGCCACAAACTGTACTCCAATCTTCGTCTTCCATCTCCCTCTCTCCTTCTTGCTATTCTTTACGGGGACGACGATGCTCGTCAGAGCCGCGCCATCTTTCTCGATCAGCTTCTCCTTCTCCTCTGTCTCATCTTCCTCGTCTTCGTCCTCTGGAGGGGGTACCTTGACCAACTCCACCTTGACGCTTTCGTTTACCTCCCACACCTCGAACCCGACCTTCTCGGAGGTATTCTCCCCGAGGTCCACGTCAAAGGTGCATATTCTCCTCGCTGGAAGGGCGGTTTCCTTGAGGATCACAGGAATCCACTGACCACCCAGACCACCCTCCTCCGCGCCTTCCTCAGGGAATACCAGCCCGATTGTCTTGCTCGTAGACCCGACCTTCGTAAGTTCCGTCTCGGTTTCAAACGCTGGAAGGAGATCCTGATCACCAGCGATCTCGGCTAAGAGCTTCGCCTGAAGGACGGCACCCTTTGCTAAAATTGTGGTAGGATCCGAGGCTCCACCGCCCACAGCGGTTCCAGTAGAGAAAGGGGTAATCACCGTCTCCTCGTTGAATCCAACGCCCAGCACGGCCTCGTCCAACCCCGGCAGACACCCAGTTCCACCAGCGTAGACGATCTCATCTATGTCATAAAGGTCTATGCCGGCATCAACGACGAGTTTTTTCGCCGAATCCGCGATCTTGGTATACACCTCTCGAGCTTCCATGTCGAACCTCATTCGGTTGATCGTCCCCGACAGGTCGTAACCGTCTTTCAAACTCTCAACCGAACATGTGGCAGCACCAGGCGAAGCAGAGATGGTTCGTTTTGTGTGTTCTATAGCGAGACGAAGTTTGGCCTCGGCACGTTTGTCGGCAGCAGACGGGGAGGTGGTGACGGGAAGTGATAAGGGAACCTTGGTTTTCTTGGTGAATTCCTTCGCGAAGAATTTTATGAGTTTATCATCGATGAGATCAGCGCCGATCGTAGGATCTGAGGAGGACGCAAGGGGGTAGATGAGACCATGACGGATGGAGAGGATAGAGAGGGAAAGGGAGGAGGAACCGAGGTCTACGACGAGCTGGGTTCTGTCTTCTTTGGAGTTGGGAGAAGTAGGGGTGGTAATTGATTGGAGAGCGGCAGCGGCGATATCGTCAATTAATTGGAGGACCTTGACACCAGCGTCCTCCGAGGCCTTAATCAAAGCCTCACGCTGGACCTCTTCGAACCATGTCGGGACGGCAATAACTACACCTTCGACCTTCTTTCCCAGGAAATCCTCGGCGGATTGAACGAGAGACTTGATGAAGATCGTATTGACCTCAGAGACGGTTAGGTACCGTTCTGCCGGCGTAGGCTCCGATCGCGGTGTGCCAAATTTTGAGGCGGCGGGGGTGTTAACGGTCGAAGTAACCGCAGAAGTGGGGAGAGGTTTTGGGGCAGGTTGTAGAATTCTGACCTTGTAGGCGGGTTCATCTGGCTTTTCAGGGTGTTGGATGACTGGGGCGGAAACCACAGGTTTATCCTTTGGTACCTCGGAGAATCTGCAGCGCAAACGTTCAGCACAGCACTGTAACTTGTGGGAAAGATGTCTTCACTTTCTACCGAGTAGGTTCCTGAAGCCGATGATTGTGTTCTCTGCGTTTTTCACCAGCTGGTGTTTTGCGCCAGTACCGATATACTGTACCCCACGTTGAGATTCAGAAATTCTTGGGGATAGAAAAATGCGTACGGTTTCTTCGCCGTGAAAAGAAATAGCGGAGGCGATCTGGCGTTCGCCGTCCTCGTTGGCGATACAGTCTGCCAGTCCTTCCTGCGACTCGGGTGAGCGATCACTTGATTGCGAATTGCGGAGAAATGCAAAAAGACCTTGGACACAACTGCGATAGATGCGTAGGAATTTCCGTAGTTAATGCCAAAAACCGTCGGCAGTGAGGAGGAGGAAGCATCTATTGACGCGTTGGCTGACCCGTTCTGCGCCATTCGGACGGAGTACTTCTGAAATTTTGAGCGGGAAGGGGGAAAGATAATCGACGGGTCACGTGGTCGCTCGGCCACACGCGACAGGGAGAACTGTGCCCGAGTCAGTTCTCTCCGTTGATCATCGTTCTCATACGAGGTGAGGCCCCAACTTCGTGAGAGAGGGTCAAATAGATTCGTTGGGCTGATCTACTTTGCAACATCTGGGACCAGGAGTCATGGATCTCGCCCAGTTGCACAAACTCCAGCCTCCAAAGCTGTCACAATCAGTACATCGAGAGGAGTGCACGCAATGTTTCGATAACCAGGTGCGAATGCAACATCGGGGGGTTTCGATCTCGGTTGCGATTTTAATCCTTCGTGTTTGCAGGATGGTCCTCTTGGGATTGATGTCTGCTTGACTTGTTTCAACGGAGGATGTCTTGATGCCGAGCGCCACCACGCTCTTAATCACTACAAGAAATCCGGGCACAAGTTTGTGTTGAACGTGAAGAGGCGAAGGGAGCCTCCTTCTAGGAGGGTATGTTTTCGCCATCCCTTGCCCGCCACGGTCCTGTCTGATACCGCCGATGAAGGGAGAGGGTGAGGAACCTCCAACGAAGATGACGAAACTCGCCATAGTCGAGGAACGGGAAGAAGACAAATACGTCCACACGACCGTTTTTAAATCATATGAGGATGGTCTTGAGCACCCGGAATTAGACGCGAACCCCTTCGCTCAATCGCTCTCCGATGGGGTCCTCAAATCACTCTCCTCAGGTCGACAATCAGAGGTTCAATCTTGGGAGGAAGAGTTTTTACCCTGCGAACACACATTGACGCTTGGGCAACTTTCTACTGGGCCCATCCCTGCATCTGGGCTCGCGCACTGTAGTCGATGCGAACTAAAAGAGAACCTGTGGATATGCTTGACCTGCGGCTCGCTTGGCTGCGGAAGGAAGCAGTACGGTGGAGCCCCTGGCGGAAACGGTCATGGTCTCAACCACTTCGAGGAAACTGGTCACCCAATCAGCGTCAAACTTGGAACCATCACTCCCGAGGGCGGGGCAGGTCCGTTGAAAGCACCTTCTGCATGCCCTCTTCACTGACCCTCTGTCCAACCAGATGTATATTGTTATGTTTGCAATGATTCAAAAATTGACCCCGAGCTGGCGTCACATCTGTCGACGTTCGGCATCAACATCCAGACACAGAAGAAAACGGAAAAATCGATGACAGAATTGGTACGTCCCTTGTAGCAATACTCTTCGAGAGCCACGCTGAGTAACGCATCAGCAAATCGAACACAATCTCAAATACGATTTTTCTCTCACCGGTGAAGACGGGAAGGCACTCGAACCCGTTTTCGGACCTGGCCTCACGGGCCTTTCCAACCTGGGCAACAGGTGGGATCGCTTGCCGCAAAATTGCATATGATATCACTAATATACGTTTATAATTCAGTTGTTACATGGCTTCTGTTCTCCAATCCCTCTTCTCACTTCCCTCATTCCAAAAAGCTTACTATCCGTCCGCTGCAGAACACTGGAGTAAGTGTACGGAATCACTACCAGCCGATTGTGTGGCTTGTCAGATGCATAAACTCGCCGATGGTTTGCTCTCCGGTCGATATTCCGTTCCATCTTCCACTCGGGAGATTACCCCTCTCTCTCACGATTCCCCTACCCCTGTCTTCCAAGATGGTGTGCGCCCCATGGGATTCAAGACCCTCATCGGGAAGGGGCATGAAGAGTTTTCTACGATGAAGCAACAAGACTCAGAGGAGTTCCTCACGCATCTATTGAAGGTCCTTCGGCGCACGCTCAAGCGAACTCAGGATACTGCCGGTGAAGTTGATCCAACCCAAGTTTTCACGTTCGCGATGGAACAGCGGTTGCGGTGCACATCATGTCATAGGGTGCGATATAGGAACGACGAACTCGACACCGTCAGCATTGCTGTTCCTGCCATCGAGGAGAGCAAGGATGAAGAAGGGAAGGTCTTTTACAAGGATGTGTTATTGACGGATCTCCTTGATATCCTAACTGGGGACGAAGGACTGGAGTATACATGCCCACAATGTGATAAGACTGTCGTTGCACAAAAGTGAGCTTATTATAACGGCTTTCTTTTCCCTCCTAACCTTAGCTCGGCAGGCGATCCCGATTCGCGACGTACCCAGAGGTCCTCGTGATTCACGCGAAGAAGTTCCAACTTGTGAACTGGGTCCCTACTAAACTTGATATCCCCATCAACCTCCCCCCTTCGGACGTCCTCAGCCTGGACAGGTACATCGGAAAAGGGTTGCAGGACACAGAAATCGAGCTTCCGGAGGACAAGCCAGGTAAGGACACCTTCCTGTCTTGTCGAAGGTTCGGGACTCAATCTATGTAACCCCTGAAGAATCTCCTGTTCTACCGGCATTCAATGCTGAGGCGATAGCTCAGCTCGAGGGCATGGGCTTTCCAACAGTTCGTTGCCAGAAAGCGCTACTTGCTACCGGGAACACTGACCCAACCGCTGCGATGGAATGGCTCTTCGCACATATGGAAGATCCTGGTATGAATATTCCCTAAACCAGCGACGCTCTCCAGTCATTGACAGCCATAAAGGGATTGATGATCCGATTCCTGTTGGCGGTAGCAGCTCTAAGAACCCCGAACCATCTGATGAACAAGTTGCTATGCTGAGTGATATGGGATTCTACCCCGCTCAGGCCAGGAAGGCACTCCGTGAGACGGTGAGTACCAGGTTATCCACCGACAGGGGGTATTTGATTGGGTCGTTGAAGGGCGGTGATGCGGAGCGAGCCGTCGAGTGGTTGTTCAATCACCCCGATGATACTGGAGAAGACGTACCGATGGGTGACGTTTCAGAGACACCTGCCCCTAAGACGAAGGATCTTCCAGGCACCAAGACGTTGCCGGCGAAGTATAGGCTCAAGGCCTTCGTCTCTCACAAGGGACCTTCGGTGCACTCCGGTCATTATGTCGTTCACATCAAACACCCGGGCCTTGTCTCCGGAAGTTCTGGCAAGGATGCGGATGGAGAGCCCGAGGAGGGTTGGGTTTTATTCAATGACGAGAAGGTCGTGAAGGCAGATAAGGAGAGCGTGAGGGATTTGAAGCGCCTTGCGTACTTGTATGTGTTTGAAAAGTTTTGAGCGTCAGCACACTTGTTGTATATGTATCGGATTAAAGATCAACGATTTTGGAGAGCATCCATTGTGCATTCGCGAAAATAGCCAGGCGGATTAACGCATATACAACGCATGTGTACGGAAATTGCTTATTTAACAACACGAATAGGTACCTATGTGAGGATGTGCATCCAACCCGCTGCTGCAAGTCGTTGAGCAAGACCACTTGCGCCTGATAACCTACTTTATGGCTTGGGGAACATCCGAACGAGGAAGCAACGCCACCAAATTCACCCTGGTTGGCTTTGTGAAGGTCATTGACAGAGGAGTTCGCAACCGCCACTCTCCTCGGAGGTCCCTGCAGAGGAAATTTTCAGTCGTGGAAGTTGAACACAAGTTGCACGCCTTCGCATCGCATTGCATATGACGTGGATAACCGATTTTGGTCTGGGGAAAGGGTCCGTGACATCTCGAAGTCTGTTAAACTCCCGAGCTGTATACTTATTCATTACACTAGATAATATTATATCCGTCGTGGAAGGGTGCCACTAACCGAGATCTACTCCTCAAAATCTGAGGACTTCGGCATCACATGAACCGAGGAAACCGAACGGCCAAGCGTCAGAGTGACGCCAGGACACGGTGGGTTTGAAGTGAGCGGGTTTCTGGTCTTTCCTAACGCCAGAAATTCGGAAGGTTGGACCAGCCAGCTTTGGGCGAAACGGCTTTAGCGCCACAACTCCAGATGCACGGTTTGGAGACAAAATCAACGACCCGGTCCAACGGTCGGGGTCCTGACAGTTCCCTTAACAGGGTCTGGATATTCGTTTATACACGGATAACACCTTGTGGATAGTCACCACTATTGATGACCTTCTGCGGAGGGTCCCGTCGAGGGAAAGAACAGGAAATATGGAACAGCCAGAGGAGTATCGGCACAGGGAAGGCGGGACGACGGAAACAAGTGTGCGGCGTTCCACGGATGAAAACGTCTCGTTGACAAGGCCGATGTAGGCTTATTACCAGCCCCTAATATTGCGTATCACGGTGAAGTGATCAAGCGTTCGGAACTTGTTACCAGTCTAAGACCGATGCCGGGCCCGTCACCTCGATGCGTTGGAAGTGCTTACCATCGCGTTGTCAGCCGAGAGTGGACTTTCAAAATTTCACCGACGATCAATGTAACTTCTGCGGATATTCCCGGGACAGAATTCACGGTCACCCTTCTGCTTCCTCCAGCAGAATCTTTACCCCGGATGTTCTTGCCCCTTCCGACCTCAAATTTCGCGCTGCAGAAACTTGAAGCGTCTTGACAACTAGCACCCAATTGGTGTTTCTTCCAACGTATGTTTAGCTGCTCCCCCAGGCCTGAAGCTTGACGATCGACATCCAGAGCTGGTCAACCGACACTGGCCAATTTGTCGACCAGCTCAGTTCCTCTTACCTCCGAGACATATTCTTTGGCTGGAATGTCCCTCCCGGATGTAATCTGCGTGAATTTGCGTTTGCATTCTCGCCGGTGTATGCGTCAATGGAAACATCACTCTTGGGCATAATATCCGATCCAGCACACATTCTGGCCCCCTCCATCGACCTGGAACCGGCAAGCGCATGAAAATCTGCTGGTGAACTGAAGTGATACTGCACGTTCATTTTCTGCTCCATTTAATCACAGCTCATCTCCCGACCCCCGGCGAAATTGTTATGAAGGCGTACGCCATCCACTTCCTCGTTTTGCACTCCGCGTGGCGGAAAGATGGAAAATCCCCTTTGCTTCTGACGGCTATGCAGGCCGCCGGAGCATCTCACGTAAAATCCCGCGAAGCGCAGGAACTCCTGTGCTTCCTGCTTGCTGCATACCTGTTCCTCCTTGTCCATTCCATATTCTAGCTCCCAATTGATAAACAAGTCCGGTGCACTCGCTTGGTTGTAGTTGGAGAGGCGATCAAGGAGGTCTGTTTGTCGCACTCGTCATACACGACGGTCTCATTAACCTTCCCTTAGATGATCAACCAGAAGGACTTGATCAACGACGTCGCCACGCGGGAACACTTCATGAGCTCTCCGCCGACAGCCAGTGCAATATGAAATGAGTGGTTAAGGTGTCAGAGTACGAATCGAGGGAAAGGTTAGATCCGTTTATCAGTTGCTATATCATAAAGGGTTGACATCGGTCATAGGTTGTTGTGGATGCTATACTGTTTCGACGCCATCCAGGTCCCCTATCCAGCTTTCCACGCCTCATACTTCACCACTCTCCTCCCCGCTGAAACCTCCGTCTGGTTTGCAGATAACGCCGCGGCCTGGATTGACGCCCTCAGCTCCGACTCCCAGTATGGTCAGTTCCCGGAGCGCCTGGTCGGAACGTCCATTGCCCACAAACTCCATGATCTTCAGAGAGACTTGGATGCGCCTCTCCCGCTTAAGTAATGTCTGGCGACTGGTGTATACGGTGGTTGCGGCCGTCGTCGAACTGGAATCCTGCCTGTATCAAAGACACAATACCAAGGCCGAGACCAGATACCATCGTCCCGACGAGATGTCCCTTACCATCCTTGGGCGACGCTTTGATAGCCAAGCCTGGGCCGCATTCACAGTCATCGTCCCAACGTGTTTGAGCTCGTTCGTCGGCCCCTCGTACGTGTTCAGGAACACGTGCGAGATATACCACAAGTGGATGATATCCTTAAACGTGGAACTAACCACCTTCGTAAAGGATTTCAATGCAATTTGAGTAACTGTCAATCCAGGTTTATAGCATCTTGCGGGCGGTCGATGTGGGCACGTCCTCCCCGAAAAGTATCATTCGGTTGGGCCCAGGAAGGCCATCAAACAGGGGGACATCGGATTCCAGAATATTGATTATGGATTTCAGGAGGACGGCTGTCAGAGATGAGTACTTTTGGAAACCTCGGTTAGTTGGTATGGCCAAGCGAGTAGCAATGCAGACCAGATCAATATAATTTTTACAGTCTGTCACAGGGCGGTTGTCCGTAAGGTTGGAACCACGTGTACCCGCATATAAACGGATCTCTGAGGACTGCTAAGGAAGGACCTACAGAGACCCCAACCGCTCTGTTGGGTGACGGGCAGTGCAAATCTCGGTAACTGGCACCCTTCTATGACGTTTGGAGAAATTCTACTGTCGTATGGACAGTGAGTGACTGTCCGTAAGGTGATAACTATCTATAACTTTCTTAGAAGAGTGCCAGTAACCGAGATTTATTCCGCAATATCTGGGAACTTCCGTATCGCGTAGACTGATGGGGCTGGGCAATCAAGTATCGAGGTGGCAGCGGCGCAGAGTAGCGTTGAAGCAGGTTGGGTTACAGTCCTTCCCGAACCTGTAGTTCTGAAGGTTGTGTGGATTTCGAGCGAACTGCTGTGGCACCACAATTCCAGATTCGCGGTTTGGAGACAATATCCCCGACCCGACAGAGCGGTCGGGGTCGTGACAGTTCACCTATAAGTGCATGGATATTCATGTGCAAATCGTACAGGCCTACGGACAGTCACTCAGTCACCCAGTCAAGATTTGATTTTAGGAGTGCAGTAATTGTGCATCAGCGAAGGTGGCTAGGTGCAACGCATTTGTATGAAAAGTGTTCATTTTGACAACATGAACAAGAACTTCTGTGGACGAGCATCCAACCCGTTACTGCAGGTTTATGAGTAAGACCATTCGCTCCTGAAGGAGACAAAGCCTACTGGTATGGATTTGCGGCAGCTGTAGGAGGAAACCGTGCCACCAAGGCCGATGCTGGTAAGGTTTCCAACTTGTGGCTGTAGGGGGACTGCAACGTTTCCCGGAGTAAGACTGCAGCCGTAGTCCCTATAACACAACCGCAACGAGGAAGAATACATAAAAATCCAACAAAAAAACGAGAAGAGGAAATTTGACTCACACGAAGCCGTCACACGTTATCCCGGGAGAAGTTCGGAAAGAGTAGAATTTATCGTTGTAATGGCCCACTATGTCAAAGCACGAAGGATCGTCGACGGTCACTTTGTGAACTGTACAATCACCCTGAAACTCGTAACCGAGACAGAATTGAGTCCATCCAAGAATATCGTTCGTGAAGCAGAACAACGAGGAAATGGCGCCACCAAAGCCAATGGCGCAAAGGTTGGCCACCTCGGACCCCAAATTAATATACCGTTCCGCCGGAAGACTTGGGCAGCCGTGGTCCCTATAACGCAGCCGCAACGTGAAAAAGTAAATAAAAGAAATCTCCGTAAAACAGCAAAAAAACGAGAAGAAAAACTTTGACTCACTTGAAGCCGATACACTTAAACCAGGGATCAGATTGGAAAGAGTAGGCGTCATTATCGGTATCGGATGCGAGGTCGAGGCACGCAAAACCATCGGCATTTATAGGGTACGAGGTCAGAGTACCTACAAACCCGGGATGGTTATAAAGTCTGAACTGGCCCGGGGATTTGGAGGAGACGTCGGGGGATCCTTTGACACCGACTGCCGTGGCGACGAGAAGTGCTGCGAAGGGGTTCCTGGAGAACAGCATTTGTCGAAGGGCGAAGAGCGAAATGAGAGGCAGACAGTAGAAGAGCGTGGAGGGAATGCGTGGGGCCGCTGTGGGATTCCTTGAGCCAATCCTTGAAGCTTGAACCTTTTATACGCATGCGGCTTTTCGTTCAAGCTGACGGTTGCAAACGGTGACCGCTTGCCATCTTGCGTTGCAGTTCCGGGGTCCTGCATGGCGGGAATCCTTGCGGTAATAGCAATTGAAATACTCCTCCGTGGCGATCCCGAGGAGTGTCGCAATATTATCGTGAGAAATCTCATTCCCGGCACAATATCTGACCCACGTACTCTTTCGCAATGAGTCCATTCCTCCTGAGAGTAATTCCATGTCTCAAGAGTGTCCCGCATACCGTGGACGAGTCCACAGCACTGAAAACGCGGTTCGCTTCCAAGCCCCCCAACTCATGGATGAACAGGGATATACAAGCTGCTGCTACGATTTCAAGCGACGGGTTGCAGAACATGCCGGTGATGCTGAACTCCACAAATAAAAAGGCCATGTGTGTTTTCTCGAAAACGAGCTATCGAATTGCAAGCGGCTGTCAAACTTCCGTGGGTCAACACTGTTAGTTGTGGGGGTAGGAACAGTGTTGGACCGCCACCGGAATGCCAGAAGCTAAAAGACAGGCGAAGCCACTGGCTATAGCCATAAATCAATGTGTCCGCTGGTCGTTCGGCCTCGCCCGACGGTGTTTATGAGTAGATTTTTAGACATTCCCCCTTTTGCTTCGTACCCAAAGTCCCACCGCCATTGGCGTAATATAGCCGGCTGTTTTCCGGCGCAACACTGCGCCACACACGATCATTATCGCTGAAACCGTTGGGAGAAGGGGATGGATGAATGTATACGATGACTTGCGGCGTGTTTGGTGGTGTTGCCCATCGCCAGTGACAAATGTCACGCGTTTTAGATGCGTGACACGTGATGTGACTAACGCGTCCCAGCGGCGATCATCCGACGCTGCCTGAACCCCACACCGATGGCGTCCACGGTTCCTCCCAAAGTGCTTTTCAAGAAACTCGAGAGGGCTTTTCACGAATGCCTCCCTGAGGACTGCGACCACCTTCTCGACGAATGTGCGCTCCCCCTCAGCGGCTACGCAGCATTTATAACTCACCGTACGATAGGTGTAAAGCTATGCCAGAACTATGATCTAATGCCCGACCAGCTGTTTTGGAAATGGGAGACAGTCAAGCACCTAAGTCGAGAGGCACGCAGACTGGACGTGTCCAGTATGGATGAACTCAAGAAATATATTGCCCAGGAACAGGCAAAATCTAGCAGAACCACGAACAAGGGTTTCAGTGCACGGCTATCAGGCGTCATGTCTGTGCGCGGTGGGGCCTCCGGGTACGGCCCTGGAAGAGTTCCACGCCAACCCGATAGGGGCTTCATGTCCGGTGTGAAGAAGGAGGACGTTGATCGCCCAGTTCCCGTCGCGGGATCGAGCAAGATCTCGTTCCTGCTGGTGGATAAGGTTGGAAGACGTGAATGTAAGTGTTCGGCTCATGCCAACCTCCCATATACCAGACTTACGCACATTTAGGCCGCTACATGTACGAGAAATTGTCAGAGAGGAGTGATGGTACGAATTCCATCAGATTTAGGAGCAGCAATCGTTGATGGGTTCCCATTCGACAAAAAGTCTTGGACGAAAGGATTGACGATATGGCCGAAATTGTCCGCCTGCATTACAACCTCCAGGAACTTTGTGATCCAGCCTCTGCAACAGAAGTACTTCCCTTCTTTCCACTGATCATGCTTTCCGCTGATCATGTGCTCTAATAACCACACGCCAGGAAGATGTGGTCGTAGTCGGAAGGATTGTAGCGAATGAAGAAATTGCAGCAACATCCGGTCCTTCGAAACTCAGCGAGGCTTCAATTGCGCTCGAATCGTCCCGGATGATGGGGTCTGGTGTACGTGTTCCGCTAAGGTTCAACACGCCGCTCAAGATCCACGGGGGCACTCGAGTGGGGTTCTTCCCCGGTGCGATAGTTGCTCTCAGAGGCCGCAATGGTGGCGGAGGTTGGTTTTCGGTCTCAGAAGTGCTTCCGGTAAGTGAGAACCTTCTACCTACTTTCCTCATGCTCACAATGAGCATTGCAGCTGCCGCGTATGAATGGCCCTCCACCTCCACTGAAGGAGGATGGCGAGAGCTCGTTTAGTATGCTCATTGCGAGTGGGCCATTCACACCGGACACCGATTTGCAATACAGACCTTGGAAAAACCTTGCACATGTTATCTCCAAGGAGTCCCCTGATATGGTCCTGTTGGTCGGTGTCACAGTCCACAAATTTACACACGAATGCTAAATCTAAGCCAGCTTGGACCATTCGTGGATTCATCGCATCCGCGGATAAAAAGTGGCGACCTGGATGAGACACCGGAACAACTTTTCGCAACCCATTTCGCGCAAAGCATCGGGGATATCTTGGCGGAGAAGCCCTCGATATCGTTCTTCGTAGTCCCAAGCGTAAACGATATTCTCAGCGAACATGTGTCACTCCCGCAGAGTGAATTCGACGCATCGTTACTGAGTCACAGTGTAAGAGCTGGTCAAAAATCGGGAATTTTATTTCGCTGAATCCGACTCCTAGCGTGTTCATCTGCTCGCTAATCCGTGTCGATTCTCTATCAACGGCATCAAATTCGCTGTTTCTACGGTGGACACCTTATTTCATCTCAAAAAAGAGGAATTATTGAAGCAGGGGCAACGAGCTGATGTCGAGCCGGGGAGCGAAGATTCTCTGGATCCCATGGCCGAATTGTGTCGGCATATGTTGCAGCAACGGAGGTAGGTTTTTGCGGTTTTTAATAGTGAGAGTACGGGGATCTCTTACCCGGTTTAGCTTCTACCCTATTTTCCCTCCTCCAATGGACGCCTCACACGAAGTCAATCTCGATGTCTCGCGTTCCAAACTACTCGACTTGGACCGTGGGACTCAAGATCATATCCCCCACGTACTCCTGGTCCCCAGCCGGTTGAAACAGTTCTACAAGGTCGGTCGGTTTATACAAAACATGTTGTTAGGTTTTCTCAAGTAGCCTTCGCAGAGGGTTGGTGGTGCAACCTTTATCAACCCATCCTCCGCTTCCAGGGGTTCGTACGCGTTCTTGAGGCACTCCGGCCTGGAGGGTGAGGAAGGTGTCAACGTGGACATCCGAAAATTATAGAATACCGTGTATCTGCTGTTGTTCAACAAGCCACCCCATTCGCGCACCTATTCAACCAGCCGACCGAGCACCCGGGCAGCACAGTCCATTTATTTATCAAACTCAGGTACGCCGGGCCCTTCCAGAGTTGTAGGAGAAGGAGGTGGTATCATCCGGATTGCAGGTAGACCAGGAAAGAGGAATAGCGATGATACCGTCATCTACCGTGTTGCAATTCTTGTCACCAACGTTACCCTCCCACAGTCAGACGAAACAGAGTGAGAAGTGGCAAACCGCTTGCATTCGAGTACCCGGCCTTGAAATCGCTCAAGGACTCTCAGCGCCATTAAACATTTGGGTTCTTTTCTCTCCTATGAAAATGAGAAGCCGTATCTTGGCGGGATCCTGGGGTGGTTCTGTTGTCGACCGAATAGGCACTGGAGATCCCGCGCCGCCCGCAACTGCGAATGTGGCTAGAAGATTCGCAACGCTGTACACACAATCACACTGTACGTCAGGCATTTATAGGGCACAGTGCCGCCGCAGCCTTGCCGGCTTTCCTTCCAAAGACCGCACCAGAGGTAAGTCCGCTTCCTCCAGGGTAATTCCTGTCAAAAAGAGTTTCATCGTTACTCGGGATGGTAGGAAAAGAGATGATTACGAGTAGAATAACCCCCCAATGATCTCTCCTGTTGCGAAGAGGCCAGTTATCGGTTTACCGTTCTCCAGGGAAATGACACCGGCGGTATTGGGATCGACCGACAAACCCCCAAATGTGAATGTGATCCCTGTGGCAATTTTGGCGGCCACGAACGGCGGCTGTTCGATGGTTTGGGCCCAGTTCGACTTGGGTAACTCCAATGAAGACCCATCGGAAAGCCCATCCTTGACCGCAGGATCCCATATCTTCTCTGGATGGAGGTCGGCGAAAGAGGAAACAGCTTTATTGAAGTCTCGCAAAGTCTCCAAAAAGCGACCGGGGTTTTCCAACCCTTGATATGAGAGCTTCTCTGCCAGCTCTTCGACGGTTTGCGCAACCACTTTATCCACAACATCATCCGCGTACTCCTCTTTGCGTAGCCACGGCGTTACCTTGGCATCGAAAACCTGGAACGCATACCCTCCTCTCTGCTTCAGTATTTCGCGTCCAAATTTGGCATATGTGTAGTTCCTGAAGTCTTCCCCTTCGTCGACAAATCTGTCCCCGTCAGTATTGACCATGATTCCGAGAGGGTAACCGGACTTCGTGAATTGATTGCTCAGAACGCGGTCGCCGACGTCCATTGAGGTGTTGGCATCCCAACAAGTGCTATGACACCCTCCCCAATCACCTTGGAACGCGGCACCCGCACGCTGAGCCATCAATAGGGTTTCTCCGGTGTTGTAAGGGGTTCCTCGAACCTTTGAAAGTCAGTAGTCCTGCCAATACTACATCTCGAGCATAGCCGGCGCACCCTGGCATTCAACCATTCGGGCCCAAGGTGTTTACACCGCATCTCACGGCTAGACTCAAACCCACCGGAGGCCAGGACGACGGAGGTGGCCTCCAGAATGAGTGCTTCATCGCCTTTCTTGACCTTAAGTCCGGAGACCCTGCCGTTGGACACCACCAGATCAACTGCCTCTGTGTTAAACCAGACCTCGACTCCAGACTCCTCAAGGGCCCGGTGGTGAGCTGCTACAAGCCCTTTCCCTCCATCCTCAACCGCAAGGACCATACCACCCCAAAACTTCTGCCTTTCATTGACTAAATAAGCCTGGCGGTGGAACGAGAGTATAAAGGGTATTTTGAACCGCTTCGACAGCCACAAAATGGTGTCGTGAGAATCACCGACGAGGGCTCCGGCCAGCGCAGGGTCTGAACGTCCATCCGAGAGGCGCATGATATCTTCGAGGAATTGCTCGTGGGTGTAAGGTTCCATATCGACCGTAGCCGCGAGTTTGGGATCGATGTTTGGAATAATTTCAAGGATATCCGTGAGACCGCCGTGAACGGTACGATAAGCGCCAGCCGTGAAGTAACCGTTCCCACCTACCCATTCTGGTGGACACTTATCGATTAGGAGCACTCGTTTGCAACCGCTGTCGACGGCCGAGAGGGCAGCTGAGCTCCCGGCGTTCCCGGAACCAACTATTATGACGCCAAAGGTGAGATGGCCCCCAGGAGTGTGGGACGTCGCTTCTGTTGGAGGGGTTGGCAGGCTGGACATGTGACAGTTCGTTGGTTGATCGTTGGTGGCTGGGAGGAGAAGCAAGCGTGGGAAACTTCCGACGGCGCACATCAATCGACCGCCACCAGGGTATTGGCAAGGCCTTCTTCACCCTCCCCTTCCTGCAGACCATGGAGACTATTTCTTCACCTTCCAAGTCGAAACACAAAAGATCGCACGACAAGGGCCGCGACTCAAGCAGCAGAAAACGCGCGAAACATAAACACCACAGCAAAAAGTCGAGTAAGGAGAACGAAGATCACCTACATGTTGTGGACGATGATGTGGACGACGAAGATATGTGGGTTGAGAAGAACGTAGACATGGATGGAGAGAAGGTACTGTTCGATGGTTTGATTTCTTTGTTTGCTAACCGTAAGAGATAGGTGTTGACAGCTGATATCCCAACCGTAGAATCCCTCAAACTGACATCTCAAGCTCCGGTCCCCGTCACAGGCTTGTCATCCTTCGTGACAGAAACGCCAATAAAACGAGATGACTGGATGCTGGAGGGGACCTCCAAGGATGATCTAGACTCTAGTGCGGACTTCTTCTCGATGCTTGGTGGTGAAACGAGGAAGAAGAAGCAGCCACCCCCAGCCCCAGACCCTGACAAGGTATGCGAAACTCCCACTAAGACGCTTCTGCTTACTAAGGCCTTCCCGGGGCGCAGATGAACATAAACTCGAAGGAATTGAACACGCAACTGAGGGATGGAAAGTCACTCGACGAGTACGTCGCGCCGGCCCCTACAAATATCGTTCCCGGTGGCCCTGGCTCTCAGTGGCGCATGATGCGGTTAAGGAAGGTTTATGAGACTGCGGAAGAAGAGGGCAGACCTGTCGAGGAAGTCGCAATCGACCGATTTGGTTCTTTCGAGGCGTTCGAAGAGGCGAAAAGGGAAAGAAGGATCTTGGACAAGAGGGAAGGAACTAAGCCCGAGGAGAAACCTAGAGGGCGGCCAAAGGAAACTGGGAAGAAGTTCTACTTCACTGATATCGGAAGTACTGGCTCAAGCCGGAGTTCTTCCTTCCGCCGTCCAGCTTTGGCCGGTGATAATGGTCCACCAATGCCTTCTGCTTCCAACCTGGGACCCAATCGACGATCAGAGCCCTCAAAACTTGGGTCCCAAAGGGGAACGCCTCAGACTTCTACGCCAATCCCTTTAGCCCTCACACCTTCCGTCCTCCCATCGAAAACCACCTCGCGTGGGCTGTCCCCTTCCTCCCTCAACCGTTTACAAGCCAGGGTCCTTAAGGCGAAGTTGCTGGGATCTCCTGATGCAGCTGCTCTGGAGAAGGAATATGAAGAGGAACTGAGGAGAACGAACGAGGGTCCCAGGACCGTCACAAAAGTGGAGGTCCTGCATACTCTCGATGGTCGTGGACGTTTATACGATGTCGGAACCGGGAAGGACGGAAATGCACCATTACTACCGGGTAACCGACGCAAGAAGGAAAAGGTCGAGACTCGAGACCCCAAGACTGGAGAGATTGTACGATACAACGCCGACGACGACACAACCACCCTGGGCGAGATGTTGAGGCAGGAAAAGTTCGGTGCGGGATCCACAGACCAGAAGGACTTTGACGGGCAGCTTGCGAAGGCCATCATGAGTGACGGCAAGTTCGAGGTAGGCATGTGTTTCATTTTGTGCAGTTCACACTAACACCATACATAGAATGACCTGGAATATATGGACGATAACGCCGAGAAGCTCGGCCGACGTAAGATGCGCTCCGACGCTATGAAGCGGCAGTTCGCCATCAACGGTATCTAGAACCGGCCTGTTTGGTCTTTAACCTACTGATCCCTCCTAGATTACAAGCGCACTCAGAAGGTTTTGGCTACATGCCCCTTCTGTTTTGGAGAGGACGACTCACCACCAAAAGCGCCGATGATTGCCCTCGGAACTAGGGTCTACCTCTCGTGTACAACGCATGAGAGTCTAGTGGATGGACACTGCCTCATTGTCCCGATACAACACCACCTGACAATGCTTGAGGGAGATGATGATGTTTGGGACGAAGTCCGGGTAAGCCTCTGGATGAGCATCCCCCGGTCCCGCTAACGGTACCGCAGAATTTCATGAAGTGCCTCATGCGCATGTTTGCTGAAGAGGATAAAGGAGTCATCTTCTACGAAACTGTGCTGACGCTCAAACACCAAAAACATTCCTTTATCGAGTGTGTCCCTGTTCCATGGTCAGAATTTGAGGTCCTCCCCGGTTATTTCCGGGTGGGTGGAATTGGTATACCGCGTTGCTGCCTGTTGATACCCCCTCGCAGCAATCTATCTTGACATCTGAGACGGAATGGTCACAACACAAAAAGTTGATCGACTTTTCGGCTCGCCCTGGTGGGTTCCGGAGGTCCATGGTCCCAAATCTCCCCTACTTCATGGTCCAGTTTGATTACAAAGGGGAGAAGGGATACGGACACGTTATCGAGGGCGCGAATGCCGCTGAGGAGACAGAAGAAGGCATGGACGAGGGTGAAAAGGGAGGTGGAGATTTCCCGAGGTCAGTGGCAGTCTGTGGTATTTTCGGTTGGTTCTAATTGGGTCTCTTCAGGTACTTTGCCGGAGAGATTATTGGAAATCTGCTTGAGCTAGAGCCACGCAGATGGAGGCGGCCACGAAAGGTTGATTGGAGGGGGCAGAATAGCATGGCTGATGACTTCAAGAAGAAGTACTTGCCATTCGATTGGACGGGTATGATCTCCTCCGGCCAGTAATTGCCTCACCAGTCACCTGCATGTATTTTGCGGACCCGACGGGGACCATTGTCTACACTAGCGGACTTGTCTAACCTCCCACCACCATTGCTGCACAGCATTCTGTACCCGTATCCACATCAGTCACCACCACGACACCTTAATCTAGGATGACATCTTTCATTGTCGAGGCGCACGTCGACCGCCACATTCACCCTGAGTGGGCAGACAACCCTCAATGCGCGTTCTGCTCGATCTTACTAAATAAAATACCCGCCCACATTCTGTACGAAGATGAAAAAGTCATCGCAGTCCTAGGTCGGTCACCATGCGATGTTTAGCTTTTGAATCGCTGAATATTGGAGAAGACATTGCCCCGCTTAGACCAGGACACACCCTTGCGATACCAAAGGTCCACCACAAACACATATCCGAGCTACCTGAAGAATACGCTGCTGCCCTTGGCCTTGTCGTTACCCGGGTTGCAAAAGCCTTGGTCAAAGGTTCGGTAACTAACAAAACATCCCGACGATTCGGTTCCTTTACCCGTGCCGTAGTCCTAGAGAATCCCGGGCTGAACGTCGTTGGAAACCAAGAATACGCACAGGCTGTACCGCACGTAATAATTTCAGTGCTCGCTCGCAGCATGGAGTTATTTTCTGATTTTCTCTTTTGAAGGTTCACTACCACATCATCCCCGCTCCGCAACTTGACGCCCCGAGAGACAGAAGCAAGTACAAAACGTTAGACCCTCCAACTGAAAAAGAGATGCACACGATGGAGTTGGAAGGGAGGACGGAGCTTGACGAGGATTTTGCCAAAGAATTCACAGATAAGATACGACGCGAATTGTCTCCGGCAGTGTTGAGCCATCTGTAATCATGATCATTACGCGTTTTGAACCCGAGTTGCACCTTGTCCGCTACCACCATGGACGACGTTGACGACTGGTCCGAGGAAGAGTCTTCCGACGACGACAACGACCTGTACGATGATCTCACTCGAACGCGCCCCAAGAAAGCCACCATTCCGGCTGTGCTTCAAGCTGGGTTCGACTCGTACTTCCAACACCAGGGGAAGGTAGTCAAAACTTCACCCGCCGTCTTTTCGACCCAGGTGGAACCACTCTCGGCCGAAGAGTACGCTGATGCGATAAAATCCGCATCCGAGAAGTACAATCTCACGTACCCCGCGTCCTCCGCGATCCAAGAGTCGTTGTCACACCAGTTCCCCAGGTTTCTGCTGGAACTTGAACAAGGTTTCAATATCCTCTTCTACGGATACGGCTCGAAACGCGCTTTACTCAATCGCTTCGCGACTGAAGTATGCTCGAAGCGCGGACACGTCGTGGTTCTGAACGGGTCCCAACCAAAGGCCTCAATCAAGGACCTTCTGACTGCGATTGAGGCAATCCCTGTGGTCAAAAAGTTCGCAGAATCCACGAATGCGACCACGGGGAACTCGAATGAATCTCAGCTCGCCAGAATACATACTTATTTCTCATCTTCGGACGTCAAATCCCTCTTCCTCCTCATCCACAACATCGACTCCCCGAATCTGCGCTCACCCAAAGTCAAATCCCAACTGGCCGCTCTGGCGAGCCACACACGCATCCACCTCATCGCGTCCATCGATCACGTAAATGCTCCGCTCCTGTGGACCTCCACGGAGTGCTCGACGCGGAAACGAGAAAACATCGACGAAGAGTCGTTGAGCTACCACGTTCCTGGATTCTCGTGGCTGTGGCACGACCTCACTACCATGGCTTCCTACGACTTCGAACTTGCCCACGCCGACCGTTCTTCCTACGCGGGGGCTTCAGTGAACGCACGGACCGGTCGAGGGGGGGCTGGTCTTGCTGCAGGAAACACCGTCATGTCCGAATCCGCAGCACAACACATCCTCGCATCCGTTACGCAGAAGGCCAAGAAGATGTTCAAACTCATGGCCACCAAACAGCTGGCAGTCATGGAGGAGGACGGGGAAGTAAAGACTCAAGATGATTTCGAACGTTACGGAATATCCTACGACACGCTATTTACCAGTGTCCGGGATAATTTCATCGCCACCAACGACACTGCAATGAGGACCCTTCTCGGAGAGTTCAGGGATCACAATCTCATTGTGGGGACCGGGACGGGTGGCGCGGAGATTTTATGGATACCAATGAGGAGGGAGCGGTTGAACAAAGTCGTTAGAGGGCTCGATGTTGAATAGGTCAATAAAATTCTACGGATCTTCACAGTCAATGTACGTGGAGTGATTCTCCTCAAGAAATCATGTCTATAGAGCGTGAAAATGAACTGGGGTTAGCTGAAAGAGAAGGGTATATACAGATGGGATGATTCATCGATCAGCATTTCTCAATCGTCTCCTTTCGTGCACTCTCGCCGAATTCCTGTGACACCTTCACACTGTTCTTAGTTGGGCTGCGCAGAACTTCCGCGATTTCTATACCAGTGCCGTCGACAAGCGGACTATCTTCCATCTTGGCGAACTCGTACGGCAACATGATTGCCCGATCAAGGGACATGGGCAAACCTCTATGGCGACCCCTGAGCATAACGGCACACAGTAAGACCTTGGAACCGGTGTAAAGCGCCCCGGAGAAAGAATAGTTTGCCTGCGAGGGTCAATCTTTGGGTCCGAAGTTTCAAGGAGTGCGTGAAACACATACGGTGGGTATCCCAAGGCTCAGTCCAACTGTCCCATATGCAGACACCATCTCAAACACTTCACAGACAAGAGTCAGTAACTCCTATAAAGAGCGGTACACTAACACTCACTGAGCGAGAATATGTTGAACCAGAATGTGTCGGGGGTATTCTCAAGCTTGTTACGCTCGATGAGACACATCGCAATCAAGCAAAATGCCATCCACCACATATCTAACCACTCATGGATTAGCCACGTACGGACCAGGAAGGGTTAGACTTACCGAACGACAACTGAGTCCTGGAATGCTGTAGAAGGTAATTCCCCCAGATTGCGATTCTTGAGCCACCCTCGAGGTGCCACTCTTCGTCCTCGAAGACTCCCAGCGAACGTTCCTCATAAACGTTGGTTGATCGGACACTGCCTACGTGTTAGGGCTGATTATCCTCTGAAGTGCTTGACCCCACCTCAGCGCTATAGGGTAAACCGCGATATACATCATGGCGACGTACAACACCCTTGTCCTCTATAGTTCATCTTCAGAACTGACACGTGAAAATCGAGGACCACAAACTTTAATGCTGGTGCTACGGCAGCAAGTGGGACTACTTGGAAGCCTGCATTTCGAACAGAAACGGCCTGTAGCAATCCAATGAAGACCCTCGTCCCCGTTGGGACAGCTTCGACAGTGGGGTTACCGATGTTAAACGTTAAGAAGCACACCCAATCGGTTAGACTATAAGATGAAAGGCAAAACATCAGCATGTTATACTGCGGGCTGAAAACCATTGTTCACTTGATCACGGTCAATATGGCAAACAACAGCCAAGTTTGCCGTGAGGGGAACATGTAAATGAAGCAGCGGCGTGGATGATCGAGCAAAAAGCGAGCAGTTTCATAAGTTTTGGAGGACTTCCACACAACCTTGGAATATGCCCAGCTATAGAAAGGTGTTATCATGGGCAGCCGCGTCAAAAAAAATCACCCGCCCTCACATTGAAAAACGAATGCTTAGGCAGCCGACCTGAATGTGAGTGAATCTACGAACACAGGGGAAGGAAACTCACAGAATCGGCTAGGAGGGAGGAATCAGCAGAGCCGGGAAGGGAAAAACGGCACACGTACGAACGCAGTGTTTCCAGCTAGGATGCAGTAAATCAAGAAAACAATCATAGGGTACGCTGTTTGGAAAAGAACCATGTTCTGACTATCGGGACGATCAATTAGAGGTCGACTGCGTATCAGATATACACCTACTCGACGAGGGACATTCCCGTGTTGGCCCAGGCTCCCACCACCTGAAACAAGGAAAACCTTGAGAGCGTAAGCAAACGCCGAGTAATGGTTACAAAACCTCGCTCACCAGACCGGGGATATGTTCCTGTGTTGAGTGGGTATTAAGAAATTATCCTTCCAGCGAGATCCCGAGATATATGGAGCGATAACAGCGAAGGGTATTGCCAGCGAGAAAAAGTAGTACTGAGAGAAGTTGAGTGACGGTCCAACACGATCGGCCACAATGCCATGACATACCAAAGGCACAGCCCACATCAACATGTTCAAAGCGCGAAACTCTATCCCTCCGAGTTCTTCCAGCTGGTCTTCTGTGAGGCCGTGAAACACGGAGTTTCTTCCGACTATTGTGGGGAACGAAAGATAAGGAACCACCGTGCTGCTGTCATGGGGAGCTCGCGAGGTGCGCACGGTGTCCGCGGGGAGTAAGGTCGCTGTGCGCGGCATGGTCACAGTGCGCTTGACTTTCTGGTGGATTCCCGGAAAAAACCTCCGCAAAATCTCCGAGATTGCGCTATGCTGGTGTATTTGTGGAGGACTGTGAGGGATATCTTCGGCGGTGCCAGGAGGAAGCGTCACTGACAACCCGGATGCGGGGTGCGAGTCTAGGACGCATGGGTGGTAATTTGGGTGAACCCTACATTAAGTGAAGCCTTACCAGAATTCCAGTCAGTGGACAAGATTGGCTGGGGCGCTTCATCCGCTCTTCGAATGGTGTTGGTAGAGGGTGGGGTTTTCGTTCTTTGGGTTATACCGGTCAATTTGATTGATCGATCACCAACGTTGACGGGCCGGATTCCGGCGTTCTGTGCTTCGACCCCTTGCTTGCGCCCCGTATTGTGCTCGACGACATCGACGAGATGTTTGATAAAGTAATGCCTGGGGCGGGGTGTTGGTTCGTGTCTACGCATGAGACAAGGGAAAGCTCACCTCCTGAACATGACCACCACCCAAGATACCGTCACGGGCGACCCGAGAATTTGCACAATAACCAAGATAGTTTGCTGCCACGCAGTGATAGCACTCAGGTCGATGGTCCCCAAACCTGTCCCGGTGGCTGCACTGACGCAGAGGAAGAGGGAGTCGATGTATCTAACGCGAAATGCTCCACTGGATCCCCAGAAGATGACGGACCAGAAGAGCGGGATTACGATGCTGAGATACAGGAAACGGGCGGTAAAGGTTGAGTGGACCTTGAAATAGATCTTTATACACACTTACAAAAACAGCACATGCACACGGAAAAAATTCAGTTGGGCTTTGAGCCATGAGAAGGCCATTCTTGCTCTACGACGGAGCTCCAGGTGGTGGGAGGTGGGTGAAATGTCGACGGCAAAAACAGCTCAAAGACCCTCGACCTATAGCGCTATGCGATTCAATGAGGTCGGTCAAATTTCAAATTTTCAGGTTCCGGTTAAAATTTGACCGGTTTGAATGGACCCCGCCGTAGTTGCGTCGCCGGGCCACTTCTGTCTTCGTCTGCGTATGCGCCCGCCAGCGCCGACATCAGAATCGTCGAAGGTGATAGAGATAGACGTAGCAAGCGCATAAAAATCCCATCAGCTTACGCCAGTGCGCCAGGCCAGAGAGCTCTTGGTCAAGCTCTAACTGGGGGGTTGATCATGGCGGTAATATATAAGCTTAAGTATACCACACAATCGATCACATTCCTTGGTAGCAGACAATCGAACGAACACTCCTCCTGGACTAGACGGAACAACCAGAGCTTTCTTTACCTGAAGCAATTAGTATACAGTCTAGTTCAATAAAAGTGGTGGTCATTGTACATGGAAAGAATGTAAGAGAATAAAAATACCGGCCATATGCAAAACCAAGACTGTCAGGCGAGGGGGAAGGGGTAATATTATACTACAAGAATCCGCTTTCCTGCAACAGACGCGCCATCTTCTCGTCCTCACGCTCCCGAGGTTCTCTATCCAGACTAAGGTTCCAGAAATAGTCACTCAGGTCTCGCCCATCATCGAATGGCCGTAGCGAGTCCTCAATGAACGATGCCACTGAAGGGACGACGTTTAGAGAGTAGGGAGTCAACTGCCATCGCTTGATGTCTTCAATGACCTCCGCGGCCTTCTGTCTCTTACGGAAATTGACCAGGCCTGGCCCAATCATGTTGGGATTCTCGTTGACGAACGTCAGTTGCGTAAGAAAGACACCTGCAGACCGGTAAATACCGGGCCATCCACTCCGAAGGTTACAAATTGCTCACCGATGAACGGAACGCATGGAGCCACAATGGTCGACAGCTTGTGACGGTAATTTCCAAAGTTTTTGTTGGTGTTCATCATGGTCTCACACTGCGATAGCATCGTCATGAACCGCTGAGGGACTTGCTCCCATGTGCGCTTCAGCCGACGGATCGGTGTGGTGTTCAGACCAGCGACGATGGCAATCATCGACGGGAAGTTGTGCAGACCCTTGCAACGCTGAACGGAGGATTGGGATCAACTACAGCACGACAGTCGATGGGACGAGGACCCACATCAGCGATAGCGATGAAGTTCTTCACGGCACTGGCCCTCCGCCTCGAATCGTCCTTGGCAAGAACCGTCTCGGCAACCCAGTTTGCAATCTTGTTTGCAAATTGGATAACCAAGGAGATGTTATCGCTGACGTCACCTTTCTGATCCCTGGATCGCTGTAGACATTCGATTGGCCGGATCTTCTGGTACAAATGACTCTCCATCAAGGTCAATTGCCTAGCCATTTCCAATGGATCGACATCGGATAGCTTCATTTCACCCTTCTTTGATGTCTTGGGCTGAATTGACGGCGGTGGGGGACCAGTTAGGGTAGAGGTAGTCAGTCTGGCATCTCCTCGTTGCTAAAAGTATGCCTCAGTTTCAAAAAGTGTTAAACACTGGAGCAGGAGCAAACGCACAGCACGCTCGATATGAATTCCCAACTGTTTCGCGGCAGCGAAGCTCTGTACCTCCTCGTTGGAGATAAACTCTTTCATTCGTTCAAAAATGAACGAGTCCTCATCCTCCAGAATGTCATTGTCGACGATCATCGACTTGAAGGTATTCAAAACCCTGACGCTAACGTTGAGCGCACACCAAAAGAGGACTTGGAGGAAGCACCAACCTAGCTCGGACTACATGTTGTTTCAACCTCTTCCATTCGTCGAATTCTGCGGGAGTGATATTCTCGGGGGGCTGTGTCGAGAACCTAGTCACTAGGATATCGAATAACTCGTTCGTTGAGGTGAACGACTTGTAGGTCATCAGGAATGTCTTGTTATACTTGGTATCTGCGAAAGGATTGTCAGCGAACATACATAAGGAACGCCAAAAAGGGAAACTGACCTGGCGCATCGTGGGTCGTAAGCCTCTCAACAAGAGCTTCTATCGTCCCTCCTTTGACGGTACCCTCTGGATCTGTTTGAAGGTCCTCTGGTGCATGATCGGAACGCAGGTACCACTTCTTGAAGTCCGCATTGACCTTGTCAATATAGGCCTGAGGAGCATCATCGCCAAGGATCTTGCGTAATTTAGCTGCTCTCGGCGGGCTCTTCGCAGTCGAAGCTAAAAACAGTCCATTCGGTCTGAGAGAGACGATAGATCAAGAAGGAACGCACGGTTGTTGTCTTCCTCTAGGAACCGATCGATATCCGAATCAAGGTCGATCCTGGGTGTCAACGCGCCCGATCCGTTGATCATCGTGTCCAACCCATCGCGGGACCACGTTGGTGTCATTGACCCTCCACCCGACTCGCTACAACTCTCAATCAACTGCTCCAGACTCGCCTCCGAGCTTTGCGAAGGGTTCCTGTATAACAACGAGGATCCAATTGACGATGACTCGCCGCCAGTCAACTTCGCCTTCGGATCAGGTCTCCTGAACGCCAGTTCCATGTTAACTACTTCATCCTCAGTCTCGATCTCCGACTGTGAGGACGCTCCAGCGATACGTGGGAGCGTGACGACGGCCGCAATCCGACTCTCGATGATGCTGACGCGAGACATTCTCCATTCGATCGATCCGTTGTACTCCCCTTGACCAAGATCTGCTTGATCATGGCCCACAGACAGCAACGCCTCGAAAGTCTCGCGGACGGTACCCAAATTCGTCTGCAGGATCGCCGTCAGAGACAAAAGCTGGTGCCAAGAAGCGGGAAAATCGGTCATGGTTGAGCGCAGGGTCTGAAGGGCCATGAGGATCGAAGCCCCCTCATCGTAAACCGCCTGAACAGCTACTTCCAGCTTTCGAACAAGCCTCTGCGCTTTGTCGACAGTCTGAAGGTACAGTTCGCGGTTCGGCGTAGCCCCAGCATCCACGTTGAATCCATCGATGTCAACATGCCTCGCGACATGGATCGTCGAGATATAGTCAATGCACTCTGATAACCTCGAGAGGAAATCACGACAATGGGTGACGACATCTGTGGGCCGGGAGCATTAAGAGATGAGCTTAAAAAGCCAATCAAAGGTTATTCCATCGAGAAATGTACCTGGTTCACCAAGCGCATCAAACTTCGTATCCACTAACACGGTTCGCTTCGCGTCAATTCCGGCGACAAGGCCCTTCAACTCTGTGATGACCTCAACCGACAACTGCCTGTTTGGAGCTTCATCCTCTCCTTCTAACGCTAGCCATCCAAACCCCTTCCATCCAGCCGCGGCGCCGCCCCCAACCAGTCCCAACCCCACGTGCTCCGGTTCGAACACGCCATACAACCTCTTGATCACGTTCGCATCTGAGGACTGGGCATTCTGCTCTAGGAACCTCTGCACTTCCGTGACAAACGCGACCACGGCCCTATCGAGCTCTCCTGCGTCGCCTTCCATACGCATCGGCTTATCGGCCACTTGGATATGGCTTGCCTCGTACTGAACCGCTAGGGTCGACAAGACCAATTTCGAGAGCGTTCCGGCCACTTTACGTTGCGCGGGCTTTAAATGAGCCTGGAGCGCCTGGGAGGGAGGGGAAGTTCGTATATGCCGAGTATCCCGGGGATAGAGGTTGCTCGTGATCTGGCTCGATGGCGTAGCAGAAACGTAGAGCAAATTGCGCACGCTGTATACGACGGCCAGAACCCGGTCGTTTAGTTCGTGCCCGTATCGACCAGGAGAGGTGTTGTCATGAGTTTGGATATATTGGACAACGTTTCCAATCGCTTCCCGGGCGACAACCTCGAGTTGATTGACCGAGTCGGGGGGTGGGGCAACCAAAGCTTGTTGCAGTTCTTGGGCGGAGCGCTCTGCCGGTGTGAGATCACTCGACAAGGAGTGGGACAGTTGGGTGGCCGTGGGGTTTGATGGTCCTGCGCTTGTGGGGACCGTAAGGCTCGAAGAAGACTTTTCCCGACCCAAAGTAGCGGGTGCAGGCTGAATATCTGAATCGTCCGAGTGTACGCTATATTGGTCGCTCTCGGTTCCAGATGCGACGCCCGTTTGCAGGGGTACGCGCGCGGTGGGTGAGATATGGGAAAGTACATCAGCAGGAGAGACATCAGTCTGAGATGGACCGGGATCTCGAATGGTAGGGCGTAGCTGCTGGCTGCTCGCTGGCGGCATGGTCAAGCTGATCGTTCCGTCAACCGCGTTGACAAAATAATAAGACAGTCCGTCATCAGCTAACACCCTCTTCCATGACTCGGGCGTACTAGTCCGTCTCGGAACACCGAATCCGGCGCCGTTCCGAGGGCCATTGATGGTCGTAACATCTGTGGTGATCATTGTCAGCAAGATCGGCCCACTGCAACGAGAGCCGGTAGGGGGAGAGAGCTCACCCTCAGATATGTCTTGGTCCACGTCCTGCGGGAGATCGCGAGACTGTTGACCCGTTTGGGTGTTTACATAGTAGATCTGGACAAGTGACGCCGAGGAACCATATAGTAAGCGCCCATAACAAGGTGTGTCGCAGATGGTATATGTCATAGAGGCAATGCAAAGGAATGTTCCAAGGGAGGAAAGGCGGAGAAAAAAGAATTGGAACAAAGAAAAGTGGTACTCACCCGCCCGTCCGCAGAGACCTGTGGCACCCAAAAGTCGCTCGACTGGGTCCCAGGCCTCGGGTACAACCCACCCCCCCGCGAGCCAACACCTGCACCGGTAATGTTCTGTTGCGGGTAAGTGACGCTATTCGTGTGAGGTTGGACGTTTTGAGAGTGCGAGAGTGTGTGAGAATGTGGTTGGAGGGTTCCATGGGGCATCACATGCGGTTGGTCCCACTCCTGAGAGGCGACGACGGTTTGTGGGTGTGGGAGTCCAAAGTTGTGTGCGTGGCCGACGGTGGCCTGGGCATCTTGGGACTCGAGCTGGGCTGCGGCTGCAGCTTCAGCAGCGGCGAGGGCGGTGTCGGCCTCCTGATCAGAGATGACGGTCACATAATTGGACGGAAACCATCCGCGCTCCTGGCCGAGCAAACCATCCCACCACCCCGATTCCAGCCTGGTGAGAACCTCGATAATGTCGTCTCTGCGAAAGGAGAGGGAGGAGTCGTTATCGGTTTGATAGTCGAAGAGGGCACGGCAGAAAAAGGTCGAGAGGAACTGTTCCTCTTCCGGTTGTTGCTGGGCAGGGTCGGGACCAAGAGACATGGTTTGTGCTCTCGAGTTGAAAACTTCAGCGGCCATTATCAGACCCGACGTCTCGCGTAGTGGTGGTTAGCGAAGCCGGGGGCGACAGCGGGCGGGTACCTTCGCAGGCAGGATGGCCGTGCTTGAGCATATACGTACGGAGATCAATTCCCAAAACAGCGTCTGCCACCCGCATAGCACACGTGACTCTATATTTCAGTGATGTCTACCGAGCAACCAGCCGAGAACTAACGCTGAAACTACAAGTCCACCTTCCACTTTGTGTGGTATACTGCGCCAGTCATTATATAGCCTATAGGGTAGTGTCGTCGGTCCTGGCGGAACAGAGACGGTTTCAACCTCGATCGGAGGCGGAGACGAGGATGGGGGTTCTGGCGGTGGAATGGCCGCTATCACCGTATCCAGCCGAGTTTCTAGGTGGTGTATCTCCTTCTCCAATAAATCTTTTGTTTCCTCGGACAACTCCTCGACCCTCTTCTCGAAAGTGTAAGCCAACCTGCGCCTTTTCCAGGGTTCGACGATCAGGGTGGCCATGATAAAGACGAGCAAGTTGAGCGCCAACGCCGCCATTGATCCATACGTCGATGCACTCCGGATTTTGTCGGACCAGATCTGTTCCTCGTGGTACCTCGCCAAGATGGACCGAAGAAGCTCCTTTAACTCCCGCTCAACATCACCGTCCGCCGCCGTGGCAGCCTCTTTTGCCCGAACTTCGGCCTGTTCGTACGAATGATCCTCGCGGACGAGCATGGTGAATTTCCCGACATCAGCGTCGGTCCACGTGTGTTTGCGTTGCAGAAGTTCATTGACTTCTCGTTGAGAGTTGGAACGTCTGACCACAGCTTCTTCATATGTCCGTTTCGTGGTTTGTGCCGCCTCGCGAGCAGCGTTTATCCTGGACTCTGGTCAGAACGAATTGGCGACGGTGAATTTACGTGCAACGCCACTGATACGAGGGTAGGGTGAGAGAAGACATACCTTGTTCCTCCACTTTTTTCTTTAGCAACTCTATTTCTTCGTACCCAGTAGCGCGATTGAGTTGTCCGCCAAGCTCGGAAAACAGAGCTTGAGTGACGGCGGTGAATCCGTCTGCACGTTTCCTGATGTTGATTGCGGTATTACCAGTGGCTTTGGTGATGTGCCCTCGGAGCAGAGCCGTAGCCTCCCGGATTCTCTCTGACAGGACGGGTCGACCATCCGGTCGAGCGCTATCCTTCCCCTCTGGTGGGTTTACCGGTTTAAACGGTGCTGGTTGGGGTCGTACCGTGTTGAGACATAGAGGCGAGGAGTGAAACAGACGACTAGAAGAGACCGTCCTCGTCACCGATCGGGAGGATCGGTACATGTGCGAAGGAGACAGACTCGTGAGACAGAGGGTGTTTGACCGATCATCCTGCATCTGCGTTCCACCACCATCTTGTGCTTTCCTTCGTGGTATCCAACGGTCGCTGTTAGCGAAGCGGGGGCATTGGGTGGTTTGGAAGCAATTAGTAGTGTCCAAAACCAGTCCCCGCTGACGGATGCGCGATGCGGTCGGATCCGGTGCTCCCCTCTCCTCAGCATATGAACCAGTTTGCCGTCCTCGCTTCCTGGTTCTGGAGTCCGTGGCTTTGCTGGACCCTCACGCGAGATTAAACATTGGAACCGCGAGGACCCTCCCTTCCACGCATTCAACATGCGGGTGTTCCATGTTGCTTCGAAGTTGACATACGAACGGCCTCTCCTAGTACGTGCAGTAGGTTTCAATTCTCGGACGTATTCGGCTAGTACTCGAACTGAGAAATTCTCGGGCTTTTTTTTGCGTTCTCTTCATCCTCGCCCGTAATCATCTCTTGGACGCTATCCCCATTGTGGATGAATGTTGCCGCTCGGGTTTTGATCATCGTTCGTATTGCTCTTGTGGGAGGTCGAGGCTGCGGCTAGAACCGTCACCAACACAAGAGTCGATAAACCAACTTCTCCCCGAAACAATTAGCCCCTACTCGCTCTTATTCTCTTTGGAACAGGATCGATGGCCAGGTTCGTCCGCATACCTATATACAGTGTTCACCCTAACAGTCTATTGAACTAGGTTAGGCTGGAAGAGGTTCCCAGAACGTCTGCGCCTCTAAAGCATTGACAAACTACGCCAGACCTACCTGCTAGCTACCCAAGGTCCGAGTTGGAGCCGACACGCAGGACAGGACACTTTGGGACCCGAACGTCAACGTCAATATTC
>Ga0307515_10002700_pt1 | contig 38001 bp, 37 predicted proteins | sample 17_EM_MG_FD_194513 | JGI IMG/M metagenome (GOLD analysis project Ga0307515, IMG submission 194513) | Populus trichocarpa ectomycorrhiza microbial communities from riparian zone in the Pacific Northwest, United States - 17_EM | ecosystem: Host-associated > Plants > Roots > Unclassified | place... | reverse complement strand
TCTCGTATGGACTCTTTCCTGTTGTTGAGTGAACCTGCCGATTCATTGAGAGCATGGCCTCTGGAAGTGCAAGCCACCATTCAATTGATTCCATTTCGGTCATCCATGCCAGGATCTTACTCTTCAGAACTCCATTGGCCTGTTCAATAAGGCGATTGGTTTGCGGGGTACGAGGTTTGCTGTGGACGACCGGTATTCCATGGTGTTTTACAAGGCGGTCGCATGCTCCTTTAAACTCAGTTCCATTTTCACATTGCAGAATTCCTGGTATTCCAAAGAGTCCGATAAATCCTCCCAAGAGTAATGCAACATTCTCGCTTTCTTTCGACTCCATCGCATAGGCTGCTGAGAATTTACTGAAGTGATCCCGTACATGCAAGCACCATTAGAATTTCTGGCCTAAATGACGAAAATCAATCAGATCAATTTGAAGTCGTTCCCAGATCTCCTTTACAACTATGGCATTGAGTGGAGCAGCAGTTTTCGCAGATCGTGTTTTTGCACAAGTTATGCAGTGATCGAGTAAGAACGCGACTTCTTTCTTGGTAATACCATAGTACTTGCGATCGATTTCAGCCCATGTTTTGTCTCGCCCAGCATGCATGAGTTCACTGGCATGTTCTCTGACTATTAGGTCAAATACTTCGTGTTCACGAGGACAGAAGCGCGGAGTCTTGTGCTTTTCATCTGTCTGACGGTAGGGTTGGCCACTGATAATCTGATAATCGTGCAAGGCTGTATATCGAACGCGTTGCTGCTCAATTGTATCCGCTGGGTGCTGTGGATTGTCTGCATAGATCTATGTTCCACTGGGTCTTAGAAAGATTCACAAGCTTGATTGTGTTATGCAAGAGATTACTGACCTTAATTTGGAGTTGCTTGAATCCATCCAAGCAGTATCGATTCTTGTGTCGAGAGGAATTAATATGCTGCAAGAAGGCATCACGAGCTTCAGTACTGAAGGGCTCATGTAAAGTCGGTGTAGGATCGGGTAAAGCCATGATTATGAAGATAGAGAACGTAGTCGTTGTTGATTGGCAAAGATAATGTGAGTTTCGATATTTGAGATAATGTGAGTTTCGATATTTGGAAGATACGAATAAAGAATGTACTTGTAGAACGATCCAAAGGCAGAATCAGCGACATATATACATACAGAGAGTGTATTTAGATCATGAGCGTCATCGCAGATATATCTGGCTATGCATACACTCCTCACTGGCGCTGGGCTGAATGCACGTAGTTGCGCTGGTCTGAATGCACGCAGTTGCGCTGGGCTGAATGCACTTAGTTGCGCTGGTCTGAATGCAGGGAGTTGCGCTCAGCTGAATGCACATAGTTGCGCTCGTTTGAATGCACGCAGTTGTGCTGGTCTGAACACACGTAGTTGCGCTGGGCTGAATATGGCCAGCTGAGTGCGCCTACATGCGTGGGCATATATGGGTGCAGAGCATTCACCAAGTGTACACTCGGTGAATGGACCAGTCCAGTCACAGAGGTGGGGTGCAGGGGTATACTCCGCGAATGAACCAGTCCAGTCACTGAGGGTGGGACTCCGTGACTGGACCGGTCTCTCCGCGGAGGGCCATCCTCCTTGACTGGACTAGAACATATATCCTTTATAATATGCTTTACAGTATCCGCAAATTCAGGATTATAATAATCTCCAAAATGCCGTGCCATTCGATCAATGCTAGTCAACACTGCTAGGTTCGCTCAATAGACTGCTCTGGTTATTAAAATGAATGTTAACTGCATTACCACACAGCAGATAGTGTACTAACCAGTGTATGTTCCTTCAGCAGGCAGAATATCTGGATCAAAATCTGTAGCGTGCTCGCTATCCTGGGCAGATGCCTCGAGGTTCAAAGATTCAGCACAGGGAAGTGATGTATTTGAATACGCATATCCGGCCGGCAAGTTGGTGATTGCGAGACATTGAGCTGTGGAAGTTTTACTGTTGCGGCGGGTGATGTTCCGGGCCGAGATGGAGTCGGATCTGGAGTCGGCTCTGGAGTCTGCTGTCTGCGTCAGTTAGGTGGAGGTGCACCTGTTCCTTAGCGTATCCAGTGTGTCTTGTTTGTTTGTAATCATTTTGCATTCACCACGAAGGTGTGCCCAGCTAAGTTACCATAAGCCGGCCGACCACTAGTGGTCATGGCATTTTAACCCCGTCCCCGGAACTTCCTCGGTCTTCAACCAGGAGGGCACAAGGCCGTTTAAACTCCCAATCTCTCTCCTGGGCAAAGTCGTTCCTCCCGCTTCCCGCTACTTCCGAAGAAGCCCACCCCCAAAACAAAAAACACACTAAAATGCAAACTAAAACAAAAAGAAAGTCGTAAATACACATTCTGTTCCTGCAGGATCATCAAAGCCTTAGGCGCGATCTAAACTGCCATCCCATATCCACAACTCTCCCCGTTCCTATGCCCTGCACGGCTAACCCTTTCGGGGTCGCCAACTTTCATATCTTCCCCCGCAGCAGTCATACACTTCAGTGACCCCCCGGCTATCATCATGTCTCGTAACGACCCGACTACGTCGTGGTCTCTCATCCATCTCTTTTTGTTCTTCCGGTGCTTCCGACTCCCCCCTATATTTTTGTCCTCCCCTCCCTCCAGGTCGTCTTCCAGCCGCATCATTGTCCTCCTTCCTCCATGTTGTCGTATTTCTGAGTTCGGTCACTCGGTCACACGACCCTCTGGACCTCCCTCAACCATTTCTTTTTCTGGGATTCTGCGCATTCCGTCGGCTTCCTCCCGTATCATTTTTTCCCCTATCATCCTCCCTCCCGACTACCTTTGCCGAAGCTCCAGCATGTCGAGAATGCATTCAGCTGGGTGGTGGGGACGTTAATCTCGGTGCTTTACCCGGTCGCCCTGGTTCCGCATCCAATTCGTCAATACTCATAGGCCTCACGTTGTAACTCTCGACCCGCTTTGGCCAATTTCTTGTTATTATCTCTTCCACCAATGGCGTTCCTACCCGCATCCTCAATGCTGGCAGTACTGGCCGTGGCCTGATCGTAAGATGCTTTGTTGGTGTGCGTGGTGTCGCTGGTGGCTGCAATTCCGGGTCGGGCGCATCCCCCCTAACTTCACCCATCTTTTTATTTTCCTCCACAAGGCTCGCCACAATTGTTTTGAGCGTCGACACTTCCGTATTCAGGTTGTCGATTTTCGTGTAGAGTTTCGCGAAATGCCCTTCCATAACTGAGATAAAGGCCTTGCCGACCAATTCCTCAACTATTCCAATTGGCAATTCTTCCTGTCGATCCTCGTCGGTAAAAACCTTCTCAGATGCTGTTCGTTTTGGTTGTTGTGGGGTTTTTGAGCCCCCCGAACTCATGGTCTTCTTGGGTGCCGGCGCTTTACCTTTCCCCTTCTTCTTTGGTGTTCGTGGCTTATCTGTAAGAACATGGAGCATCGTAGAAGCCACGGTAGAACCGTCGCTATCGTATTTCGGGTCGATATCTGTATAGGAGGATGAGTCTGAGCCCGATCCCCACTGATTGTCTTCGTTCATCACCTCTTGCACTAAACTAAAGCGAGAGGAAGTCGTAATAGGAGTAGATGGACCCGCACTAGGTGCTGCGGTGCTCGATGGGCGCCCACCTCTAGGCATCGTGAAGCCTGAGAGGGATTACAGGGCGGCTTGTGGTTGGCCAACCACTCACGGCTTGGCAAAAGCTAGTGGTGAGGTGGTGTATCCAGCGTCTCTGCGGATTTCTAGCGGTGCCATTTTGGCATGGAAGGCATCTGGCCGTCTGGTTTTGACGTAGCATAGCCGGGTGTCATTCTCTCACAGCCTTCACTTCTTCATGCCCAGGAAACTCAACACCCCGCTTCTTCTCTTCTTGGACCTCGGCCCGAGGTTTCTTAATCATATATTGGGTTTCTTCTATTCTGGCGAGCGAAAACCCTCCTTTGGCCATTTTTGCCAGGTTGAAGGCCAGGCACATGTCGGGCTGTTCCAGGTGGAAACGACCTCCTTGCCTTGCCATTGTTGCAGACATATTGAAACCCTACAAGCAATGAGTAGCTGCTTGTAACGATGAGATGCGGCTATTGACTCAACCATATACGCTTCCGTAGCCTCCTATAAGGTGATTAACGCCTGTTTCGTCCACTCACAGGAATTCTTATCAGGAAATTCATCTGCAAAAATCCCAGAGCTGACAACATCATGATGTTCTATCTTGCGGACTGTGCGGACGAATCCCTTCATCGACCATGCAGGTTTCCCATTACGGGCGGTGATGAATTGGTCACGTAGCTCTCTCCGTACTCCAGCTTTATGTTATATGGTCAGTTGATAGCCGATTATGATGATATGGATAATCTTACATCCTAATGCATGCGGCTCCTTATTTGTGCTGCTTCCAGTCTTACGGACGATTGGTAAATGCTAATCCTGGGTCATATTTTTGGTGGATTCATTGGCAGTGTCGCGGTGGACTATCAGGTGTCTGCGTTCTTGATGTGTTCCGATTATTGACGTACTGAATGAAGCGCCTGCCAATCGGCTTGATTTGGATCCATTGGGACCTGGCTGAGGTGGTTGTGTATGCATGATTTGCTGGTGTTGAATAGAAGAGGAAGATGATAACGAAAAGAACTGGGCAGTCCTGATGATTATATAGTTCGCATCATGTTAGAATAGACTAATAAGCTGCCAATGTGTTCGTTATACTCAAGATGAATTCTGCTGCGTATAGCTGCAAGTTGCAGGGATTTCCCATCGCCCCAAGATGTGCAATAAGTCAGTCCGATGTTGGTTGTTTGTTAACAGGGATATATAAGGGTGTACGATAGCCGAAATCGCATGATTGGGAGTTATACATCGGACATTGTTTGAATCAAAGGACGTCTGCTGATGTTTGTCTCAAATAATCGCCGGGATACTACGTGAAACTGACACTAACAATCAAGTCATGTTGTACGGTTAGCCTGACTATTCCTGTTTCTTTGACAGTCAAAACAGGGGTTTTGCTTTGTTCAAGACGAGTTAAAGTGCCAACCTTGACATACAAGACGCAGCTTGCCTCCATATTGTCCATATCTTGCAACATCCAACATTTCTCCAAACATCAAACTCAAACTACAATGGTCAATGGTCCAAAAAAGAACTTTTCGCCACTTCCGGCGGGCAGATACGGCAAATCGACAAAGCGCTCTACCCAACAACGTCATCCGGCGAATGAAGGCAAAAGCGGCTTGTAGGCAGAACGAGTCCGAGTGCTTGGGGCATTGAGCAGCTTGAGATCCAACAAGAAGCTTGCGGTGGAGAAACGCTGAGAAACACACTTCTTAAGCAATGACGACAAAGAGAAATGGATTGAGGATTAGGTTTGGAGAGAAACCGCTGGGGCAAGAAAGCAAGTTGAAGATGCAGAGGCAGCGGTTCAGTAAGGGCAGGAAGATATGAAGTATGCTGAGATTGTGGGATCGATGACCAGAGAGCCTGGAAAGACATTTCAGGAGATGATGGTTGCGATCGGAGACAGTCTGAGTGATCTTGCAAGTCCCGACCACGGGGAGGATGGGGAAGATGAGGATGATGAAGAGCCAGAGCAGGGCAAGCTGAGCGAAGATGACGAACCTGGCTGCGGGATGGGCACAATCACCAAAGCGGTACAGCAGCGCCTGGAGAGGTTTCGTCAGAAGCAGAAGAAGCTTGATGAATTGACACAACCGGGATGGGAGGATGCAGCCGACTACATCTGTGTAAGAGATAAGAATTACTGTACATCCGAATTGAGAGTTCCGGCCGTCGGTCAACTGGAAATGGATAATGGCACAGTGGCACCTGCACCAACAACATTTGGAGAGCTTATGGAGTCTCTTGAGATGTTCCCCAAAATATCGCAAATGCCGCAAGGGACTTCTTGACAAGGAAGTAGTCATATTCGGCTAGGTTCAGTAAAGCCGCGGCCGAGAACAAGCATATCCGGTCTTGAGCCCGCCGCAAAGCACGATATGTCACCGGTGTTGAAAGCGAAGCCTATCGAACCAGTAAGCATTTACCCCTGCATATAGCCTCCAGCTAGTCACCATATAGATATCAGATTCTGACGAAGACATGATGACGGCTCCTGCGTCAGCGGACGAATAGATAGGCAAAGTGTAATTTATGACATTATATGTCTGTGAAAAGCAATTTGATTACAAATTTTGCTACGCATCAGCTTGTTCTTGATTTCAGTGACCAAATTGTGAGACATGATAATTCGTCTCTGCATGTGCAAGGGTCAAACACACCTTGTGAATGTTCTAGAATCCAAATCTAGCAGCAAAACAGCCCACACGTTCGATTTTTATTTGCAAGTGATTGTTAAGTGACAAAGCCAATGCTATAGTAGTGACGAAATATACTAACAAATTCTAACTGGGTGATGTCATATGTGTCATAGAAAGTGCGGTCAGTGCTCGTGACGAATCAGTCTGAATGATGACCGTCATGCCTCATTCGTCAATGTATCCAAGTGCCTAACTCTGCGCGCAGACCTCGTGCTCATGGTTGAGATATTTGACAATGCTTATTGTGAGTCATGGAAATCGAGGAGAAGGAGCGGGATCAGGAAAGGTGAGGAAGTCGAGCGATATTTACCAAAAACAAGTGAAATGATCTACATGCCACAAATTGCCGGCCAAAAGCGCCGGAATGCGATAGCGCGACGTCGTACATCGCTCAGATAACGTGGATAGAGTTTGATTAGAAATTGGGAGGTAACATAGCTCCTAGATGAAAATGATAATAGTCAGAAACACAATGTTGGATGTCAAAAATCAGTATATGATTTTCGCATACAGTTAGTGTGTGTATGAAGGCTGTTTCGATGAGATTAATCTGAGTGTCATCAGAGCGTCAACAATTTTGATTGTTACACATTCGGCAATCAGAGGGCTACGTTGTCACATTCCGTGTGTGTTGGTCGCCATCATAGCGAAAAAGTCAAACGGCATGATCGTTGTCACATTCCGTGTGGGTTGGTCGCCATCATAGCGACAAAGTCAAACGGCATGGTCGTTGCCCCATCACAAAAATGAGCCTCAATGGAGCGTCGACGATTTTTGGCCTTGCCTCTTGACAAATCCAAAGGTCTGCGCGGTGACCTTAACACATAATCAAACTATCGACCGCCTTTCTCCGCTAAAATGCTGTTAGGGACATCGTAACTATGCACCAACAATGAGCGTCAACGGAGTCTCATCGATTTTGGGCCATGCATCTTCATTAATCGAGGGACCTTGCAGCGACATTGACCCAAACTTGAACTGTCGAACGCCTTTCCAGGCAAAAATGCTATCGGCGACATCGTACCTATACCCTAAAAATATGCGTCAACGGAGTGTCAACAAGTTTAGGCCATCCAATGTCGTTAATCAAGGTGCCGTGCTTAGACCTCAATCCATAATCGAAATATCGGCCGCCTTTTTAAGCACAAATGCTGTCGGCGACATCTTACCAATGCTCTAATGATGAGCATCAACGGAGGGTCAACGACGTTAGGCCCTGCAGCTTCATTAATCAAGGGGCCGTGCGGCCAGGTTAATCCATATTCGAACTATCTGCGGCCTGTATTGGCAAAAATGCTTTCCACACCATAGTACCTATTCCCTAAAAATGAGGGTCAACGGAGTGTCAACGATCTTAGGCATTGCATCATCGTTACTCAAGGCGCCGTGCGGCAGGATCAACCCATATTCTTACTATCGGCCGCCTTTATAGGCAAAAATGCTTTCCACGACATCGTCCCTATGCCCTGAAAATGAGAGTGAATGGAGCATCAACAAGTGCAGGCGTTCCTTGTTCGAAAATCAGCAGGCTGTGCAACCACGGTGTTCTGTAATCGAACTATCAGCCGCCTTTCTGAACAAAAGTGCTTGCAATAACATTGTATCTAGGTTCTACAATGAGCGTCAACGGAGTGTCAATGCAATGTCTCACAGGTCTCATTTTTTTGCTTGTACCTCTAGGGTTAATATTTATAAACCAGCAATCTGCTGTACTATAACTTTACTTTCGGCAGTCGCTCGTATCGTATTACCAATCATTCTTATTCATACCGCCATGTCTGATTCAAAATCTTTAAATACCTCAATGCTAGAGGTTATGATCTCTTCCAAAAATGAACATGTCTTTGGTCAGGATTTGACCGACCTTTCTTTACAAATCATCTTCGATGCTTGGTGGGCTTCAATGAATGCACCCTCGAAACGTCCAATTGCTTGGAATAATTCTAGACATGCGGCGTCGTGGAGATTTTACTTGCACTGCGGAATTGAGGAGAACGGCAGACCTGGAATCATATGTATCGTTTGTCACCAAGTTCTTAGCCATCTATCAGAACATGGGACAAGCTCAATGGAGAAACACTTGCTGGCAAAAGCTCACATCGCAAAGTTAAACGAATTAACTGAGTAAGAAGTATCCGAATTGCCAAGTTCAACGGTCGATGTAACAGCCTTGGCCATCCTAACGAGGCAAGGAAGTCAAGGAATTACAATTGTATGTTCGCAGAAGGAATTCATATTTGACATTTAGGTTCATCCATATTGACTGAAATGACAGACAAAACGTTCCAAACTAGCAGCTAAGCACTTTGAAACATCCATATTTCACCATGACACGTCGGATCGCTACCTCATGTTAGGATTTGTTTCGGCCCCTATTCCATGGAACACTATATCAAATCTGGAGATGCGACAGTCATATAAAGCATTACGCGATGACCTCGTGCTGCCATCCACTACGACCCTTAGCAACATTTGCTGGAGGGAATATGTCCTGACCGTGGATGCAATTAAGAAGCAATTGCCCTCACGAAATCAAGTCAGTTTAGCTTTGGACAGATGGACATCATCAAACAAAGTCACCATAACGTCGGTCATTGCGTACTATATGAATCGTCATTGGGCATGGCGTGAGGTTCAACTTGGTTTCGATGAGGTTGATTGCACATTCTTTTCCACTTTCCAAAGCTAATGAAGGATGATAGGTCATGGGCCAACATACTGGAGCAAGGCTAGCCCTAGTTTTGAAGGATGCGCTTGATCGTTTTGAGCTGACCGACGGCCGATTGCTTGGTATTACAACTGATAATGCCTCCTGAAATTACTCAATGATACGCCGACTGCAATTCACACTTCAGGCCTCCGGAATCGAGTGGCCTGTACTGAGAAATCACATACCATGCATGGTGCACGTCATACAGCTGGCTTTAGGTGCATTCATGAGCAGTCCGGGTGTTAAAGGCCGCACTAAATCTTGGGAAGCCCACGAGCACGATCAACAATTTGGAGAGAATGAAAGCACAGGCATTTGGAAGAGTCAAAGACTTCGAAAATTGGGCAAGGCTAGAATAAATAAGGTGTCAGCCATGAATCCTGGCTTAGCAAAGATAATTGAAAAAGTACGTATTTCATGATGTTTTGCAATTCCTGAAGTTGACCGTCAGATCGCAGAGAATGGTTGCTGCATTGATTACACTGACACGTGGTTGTCGAAACGAGTTCATTGACCGTCAAAAATGCCAAGTCCGCATCGTGGTACTTCCGATTATGGATGTGAAGACACATTGGAACTCAACATTGGAGTTGCTTGAGCGTGCCTACCGATTGCGGCAATTCACACAGGGGTGGCTCCAATAACCAAAATACAGCGATTACTGGCCACTCTTCCCAACACATGATGAATGGACGGCTGTCAAGTATGTCATGAAAGTATTGAGGCCATTCCGATATTGTACCCTGTGGATGTCGAAGAGCCATACCGTTCCATTGCATCAGGTTATCACAGTGTACAATGACATGTTTGATCACATGGATGGCATTATGCAAGCTTTGGCTGAGAAGAACACTGCATGGAAAGAGGACTTGGTCTTCGCCGTGAAGTTAGCTCAACAGAAACTATTCAATTATTATTCCAAAGTGACTCCACTGATGGGGATGATACTCGTTTCAGCGCGTAGCCTTGATCCATTCCGGAAGTTGCGATCGTTTTGGGAGTGGGACAATCCAATGGATATCAATCCTGAGGACGAGACATCCTATACTACCCAATACAACGAGGCCTTTCTAAAGTATGTCGAGAATGAATATTGTGTCAAACATCGTCATGTGCCAGTCAATAAACCAGAAACCATACCAAGCAGTAGTCTCGTCCCCTCTACAATGTCTTCAGCATTCCGGCAATGATCCTTTTATCTTTATGATTCTTCCAGCAATGATGAAGAATACTTAACGCCTACCAATGTGGCTGAAACGACACCCAGACGAATTGATCGCGCAGCTCGCTTATTGACCGATGCTAGGCTCCATCTGGATTCACCGCCTGATGCACCAAAGTACTGGGGGCAAATTAATCCGAATTTCAATGATTACCACTCCAACCCAATGGAGATTAGAAGCACATTTTCGGTACCGGACATATCCAACTGGTAGCGGCAGCATCAGGAGACGCACTCAAAGTTCACCGATCTATCCAATGTGGCGCGCGGTATTTTCTTTATCATACCACACGGTGTCGGAGTGGTGCCCAGTTTTTCCCTTGTGTGAGATGTTATCGGCTGGAGGCAGTCAGAAACCACAGGCAACACACTTCGCGAAAACATTGTTGGAAGACAGTTTGCCCGAGCCACAATCGGGATTTTGGGAGGCGACGACTCAGAATCGGACATCACAAACACCGAAAACGACTCGGAAATGATGAAAGATGTGTAGGTACAAAAATTGCACAGAATGGCCAAGGTCCACGACATTTTGGAGTTGTGGCAGGGCAGCCTCCACCTACGTGCTACACAGAAGGAATCACGCGCCCACAACAAGCAGATGACAGCCGTAGGATACATTTCAGACACGGAAGAGATCATCAAAGCCTACTGGTCACTCTTTCACCATCATGGTGCGGCTGCATTCAAACTGTCAGAAAGATCGCCTTTGCCACCAGCTTTGTCTGCAAAGACCTCCCTGCAGGACGAACTCAAATATTACACGTCCGCCAAATCCGCAGAATCAACCGTCATGCAGTCAAAAGTGATGAGGATAGCGCACCTGGAAGCATTTCGGACACGGAAGGTTGGCTAAACTGGAATGGCGACCTGGATAATCCAAACGACACCGAAGACGAATGCGCGGCTGACATTGAATCTGATATAGAGCAAGGCAATAGTATCGAGGATCCAGAATGCCCAGAGCAGCGGGATGTAAGCGCCACCCCAACTGTTCCCGGATTGATTCGGCCGACACGGAAGTCAAAAAGACAGGCTAAAAGAGTTCTTCTGACGGTTAACACAGCAGAAATGAGGAGGAATGAGGTAGTGAAGAAAAAGTAGGACAGAATACATCGTGTTTCAGTGAGAGATATGTTATGGGCAAATAGTGAGTTGTAGCTTGTAAATACCGGTTGATAAATCAATGTATAGCCGGCGCAATACAGAATGTTACAAGATATATAAATTTTAGTGATGTGAGAGCAAACAGTGCAATAATGTTACTGCACTCGGCTTTGCCACAGTGAAGAGTCTTTATCTGTCAGAAAGACAACCAATAAGTCCAAATCATGATGAAAGCAATTGTCGATAGCAGCATATATCGAATGAATAATGGATTAAGATGAGCTCCAATAGAGCGTCAACAATTTTTGATCTTATAAGTACGGTGATTAAACAGTGATCTGGTTACTGTTATGCATAACCGATGTATTAGCAGCGTTTATAGTCAAAAAAGGCGGCGAAATGGTTACCGCCCCATTCTGAGAATGAGCGTCAACCGAGCATCGACAATTTGTAGGTTTGCATCTTGCGTAATTTATGATCCGATTGCTTGTAGGTATCTATTTATGAAATATTGGCAGCCTCTGAGGGCAATAACAATAGCGACATACTCCCGGCTGCATCCTGAAAATTTGCGTCAACTGAGCGTCAACAGTTTCAGGTATTGAATATTTCGTAATCAAGGCATTGCGTGGATCTGCGCGCACATAACCGCCTTACTGACCGCTTTGATAAGCAATAATACAATATATCGAAACCAAACCACGGATTCTAAATTGATCGATATTGCAAACTGGAAAACAACCAAAAACGCATAAGAGGATGTTGAAAACGCAATTTTGATAACATAATATTAATAATCTCCAAAAACAACAGCCTTATATGAATCTATAGATGGACCCGCTGGGCGACCCGCTGATAACCCGCCCATTTCGGACGGGTTGGGAGTTTGCAATCAAACCGTACCCGGATTGACGGTTGGGGTTTATTGACGACCCGGACCGCCAATTTGGCATCGGTTCGGTTTGGACCCGGACCCGGACTCAAAGTGATTGTCCGGAACCGTTGCTAACACTAGATACCACAGGGTTCGCCAGTGTCTATGATCCTCTTCGCAATTTACACTTCTGGGCTCATAAAATGGGTGGAGGATGGAGTCCACGGAATCGTAGGCGTCTCCTTCTTGGAAGATGTGTGATGGATTTTGACTGTGAGCGACATTAGTCAAGTCATCAGAAAACTCGAATACTGCGCCAGAGAGATCATCGATTGGGCGGAAAGGTGGGAGCTGGAATTCGACACCACAAAACCCCAGGTGGCTCTCTTCACGCACAGATGAGGCTACAAGAAGCATTTTCGCCCGAAGCTAACAGCAAAGACACAAGTTGGGAACGGCTTTCTCAGATGAATCAAGGAAGTGACAAGATGACTGGGGGTGTGGATGGAGGCCCACCTGACTTTCGAAGAGCATCACAATCGATGCCTGAAGAATGCTAGCGCCGCAGAGGCACGACTCAGGTCACTCACACGAACGTATGGAGTCGTACCAGCATCGGAGAGAGCAGTAGAAATCGCCTGCGTCCTGGCTCTAGCGCTGTGTAGAAGCGAACTCTGTTGGGATCCAAAGGAAGGCAGCTGGCGGGACGACCATCAGCTTCTTTTAAATCTTCATGCCAGGTCCATCCTGGGTGCGCTGCCTACAACTCCGAGAGGTGCTGTTATGTGAGACTCATGGCTTACACCTGCGGCAGTGGCCCTCGACGCTAGACTACACCGGGTCGTGGCGAGGCTACCAAACGCGTGTGATGGCTCGAAGTCGCAGGATCTCTTTGAGTACCCCACACGTGGTGCACCGGTAGGCAGAGTGGCCGCGATAGAGCACGCACACTGTAGGAGAGCAGAGACGATCCACTGGCCAGACCCTGGGCAGAAGCCAGCAGTCAAGACTACCATAATAGAAGATGACACCTCCGCCCAGAGAGCCGCCGAGCTGCGGGCGAAAAAGACAGGAGGCAAGTTGGGGTCTGGCACCTGGACATGGTGCACGCAAGGATCGCGAACGGACGATGAGAGATTGGGAGCCGCAGTGGTGTCAAAACGGAGACGGCAGGTCCGGATTCTGACGCCTCCTTGGAACGGGGAAAATGGAGGTATGCGACGCTGAACTATGGACAATCGGAGTTGCACTTTGGCAGTCCCTTGCGAAAGCGGATGCATTGCAAGCACACGGAGTCACGACAGTGGCGTTCTTCAGTGATTTGCAGGCAGCCATCAGATGGACGGCGCACCTGGACCCATGGCCAGGGAAGCAGCTAGCAAGAGAAATTAATCAGCATGCTAGGGCCCTCCACGCCTAGGGCATCAACGTCATGATCCACTGGGTCCCGGGACTCTCAGGCATACCTGGGAATGAAGAGGCTGACCGGCAGGCAAACAAGGCACACGAAAGTCGCTGGTACTCAGTACGTGAGCGTATATATAGTTCAGCCGCAAATAAAGCTAGACAATGTTCGGAAGGAAGAACGGCGGCGAAAGCAAAGTGGAAGGCCAATCGGTACTCGAAACACTACGGCTATAGGCTGAAGGGCGAAGCCGGAACCAAGAGACCCGTCTCAATGACAAGCGTGAAGGCACTGGCTGCGATGTTCTATAGACTGAAGTCTCAAGAGCGGGCACGCCGCGACTGAAGCGTAACTAACACAGTTTGGGCACCGAGAGGACGACATATGCGGGTGGTGCAGATGGACAGCAGTACAGACGCAGGAGCATCTCCTCCGCCACTGCAGCCGATGGAAAGATCAGCACAAGACACTATGGAAGACAGTGGGAAAGGCCACAGGCTGGAAAGTGGGCAGATGCCGACATGTGCAGATTTCTGTGCTGTTTTTCATGGAGAAATGCGACCAAGCGGTGATGGACTTCTTGGCAGCCACTGACGTTGGGAAGATCCCGCCCAGGCAAGTGGAGGAACGCGTGCGGGAGGAGCGCGCGCAGGAGGAGCCTGAGTCAGGGTGTTTGGAGCGTGGGTGGTCTCTCTTTTCGGTGATCTCTTTTGTTCTGTTCAATCTTTTGCTTTTCGTTTGCCAAAGGGGAAGATGGGTAGTTGATGGGAGCTCTGCCATCTAGCCGGCTCGCCCGGAGGCGGAGGTGGTGTATCTAGACTCTGTCGTACTCTAATTAGAGTGAATACAGTATGAATGAAACAAAAAACAAAACAGAACCGATCTCTGCACGTTCCGACACCTGTCCACATTCCAGCTCATTGCCATCTCCACCACCTTCCAGCGCAACGTTAGGTGGTATATCCTGTGGCTGAAGTGACGGAGATGATGCTCCCACATATGGGCTACAGTCCCTCAGCACCACCTGTACTGTTCGTCCTGCCGGTGTCCAAAGCATGTTATTTAAGCTCTCAGTGGTGTACACCACACTGTAGTCCGTAGAGTCCTGTTGCCAATGACACTATGCTTGCCATTGGGATGGGTCTCGTACTGGCTGCCTTGCCTATTAGTCTGTAGCCGAAATACTTACTTCATTTGTTGGCATCCCACTGTGACTTGGCTTCTGATCTACCCTCAGAGATGTGTCTAGCTCTATTGTAAGCAAAGGTGTTTGGCAATTCTATTGTGGTGCATCTGTTGGCATCTGCAGTTAAGTTTGCCAGGTGGTCCGCATCTTTATTCCTGGCAATCCCAGACAGCCCTGCGACCCTCTAAATCTCAGTTTGGATGCTGAAACCAAGGAAGGCTCGTACCCATCTATTGATCAGTCATACTAACCTCTGGCACGCGCCCGGCTCCACATATGCCACCTGCCACATGATAACTTGTCAGTTGCTAATGATTTATGCAATCTGCCCTCCAATCATGTGCAGCGATTCTTTCTTCTTGATCGTCTCACCCAGTGCATATCCAATCATTCGCAATTTAGCCTTAATTTCCTCCATATGCCTAGAGCCTAAATCAATGCATTGGGTACTCCATCCAGTTGCATGTATGCAAACTGCTTCGGTTTGCACTCGGCCGCCTACCCAGCGCAACCTCTCTGTCCAACATCCCAAGACCCCTACTTCTACTTTGACTTCCTTCTCTCCTGCCCTGTGTTGCATTGCTCAATTGGCCGTGATGTTGTCATCTTGTATAATAGTATTAACCACAGGTTGTATGACTGGGGCATGGCAGCGCATAGTGCATTAGTCCAGCCAAGCTCATGCCCTGTATTGACTACTTCACTTATCAGTACCCCAGAACAGGTGTCTCCATGCTGCTCCATGAGTTTGCTGCTGCGCTGCTTTGCCTGTCTTGATGTCACATGTTATTGTCTTGAGTCTAAGTAAACAAGTATGGGTGTAAGACATGGTTCTCTCATCAGTGTCCCATTTAAGATCAAGAATGGTGCCTTCCGAAATAATATTCTGTGTTGATTATGTTGAAGTTGATGATCTTCTCACATGCTTACTTCGATGTGATTGCACCAGAGTTCACTTCCATATCACGCAACTGCTTGGACACAAAGTATTTGGATTGTTCACACAGCCTGTGGAATGAATCTGTATGTTCCTGATACAGTTAAATGTTTGGCTTTGGCTTCCATGGGTCACTTCATTAAGTCATTATAGCGTACACATATATCAGCAAGATGATTTAATGTCTCTGGGAGCCTCTGGGACCCTTTGGGAGCCTCTGGGAATGTCTGGAAGTTGTCGGACCAGAATCCCAGGGTGGTCAAATCCTACAGTGTACCGCACTGATGCAGTAGCATTCAGATGTGCCTGGGAGCACTGGCAACAAATCTAGGTGGACATGGGAGGTCTGGTGACAATGAGGGGAGCACCTGGGTGCGCCGACAATCAGCCAAAGAGCATCTGTAAGCGCCAGTGGCAACCATGGGAGTGCCAATGCCAACCATGGGAGCACCTCCAATCAGTGTAGAGCAGGTCGGGAAAAACAACATCGTCTTTTGGAACGCTGCTGGTTTGGCTGTAAATCTTAGTTACTACTTCGCATTTATTGATTTTTACAACTCATGTATTCACTTTGTATTCTCATCTTTGTACCTATATCGCTACCCATCAACTAATGGTATAACTGGACGGGCTGCATGCGGAGCCTGAGTGCAATTCGAGGAGCGTTGGAAAATGATGATCGAGTGAACTCAGGGATTCACTCCCACGCCATGAGTGAGCGAGTTTGGAGATATCTTCTCCCAGGCCATGGTCGTGCTAACTTGGAGGCCGTACTCAAGCGAGTTTGGAGATGCACTTGGCAGCCATGGTCATGCGAACTTGCAGGCCATGATCAAGCGAGTTTGACAATGCACTTGGAGGCCGTGATCACGTGAGATTAAAGGAATACTTGGTGGTGGTCAAAGAAGGGTGCACCGAGTGCTGAGACTCTATTCATTGGTTAGTTCAATCAAAACTTGGGGCATGTGACAAGGTGCGATTCTGTTGAACATTCATGGAGAGCTGGTTGATGGCGGTCGATTGTGTAGGAAGGCACACTGGAAGCTGATCGTACATTCAGGGGTCAACTCATAATCATGAGAATCAAGGGAAGAGAACCAATCTTGGGTGGATGCTGTACTCAGTGTATGCTGAACTCAGTGTCAACTAATGATCATGGCATGGAGGGATAGAGAGGAATAACATAACATTGTGTTCTGTGATTATGGTAGAGTTGTGGATGAGAAATAAAGAGATAGGGGATGAAGATGAGAACCATGTGGAGCATAGGAGCGGATATGAGCAATAAGAACTTAGACTTGCCTGATTGGCTTGGGAATGCCTCGTGTCGGTAATATTGCACACCAGATCAGTATTGATATGTGCCGTATAGGGGATGTTACGTTGACTCGCACACAACATTCTCTTAAGTCCCAGTTTGTCATGATGATTTCCGAGATCTCCACTAATCTCTGTCTTTCTCGTCCTCAACTCTGCCATCACCTCTGAATACAAAGTTATCTCATTCCATTTTATCTCTCCGTGGCATGATCAAGAGTTATCACCTAGTACAGCATGTAACCAGTACAGCATACACCCAGTACAGAGTACAGCGAGTACAGAGTACAGCGAGTACAGCATACACCGAGTACATTATACACCAAGTACTGCATACACTGAGTACTGCATACACTCAGTACAGTATACACCGCATACTGCATCATCCCATGATCAACTATCACCCACTCCCAGCCAGTCTCTCATCTCTCCACAGATCATGATACACACAATTCTCTACATTCCCACAAATGCGAGTCAACGCATGAATAGAGACTTACGTCCCATCGCGCATCCCACCCGAACTACCGCCTGCAGAGAGACCACCTCGATGTACTCCTCAAATCTCACTAGATCATGGCCTCCAGGTGTACTGCAAACTCACTCGATCACAGCCTCGAAGTGTTTAACTAAACATCCAAGATTATGGACTCCAAGTTCACACAATCACGGCCTCCAAATGCATCACCTACACCCTCGATTACAGCTTCCGTGTGATTCCCTAGTGCAAGCAACGGGTCCGGGAAACTCGCCAGCTGTCCGGGAACGAACTGCAAAAACTGTTCGGTTTGGTTCCGATGGACGAAGCATAGCTGTTGCAGTGAGGTCAAGATTGAGGACATTGGGACGTCTCATACGACAACGAAGAGAGATAGTCTATAGAGGAAGGGAAAGCCGAACCGAATTACGTGTTGAATCACAGAGATTACAATTACAATCCCGGATCACGATTACACTGCTACCGAGCCACGATGGCAATCGACAATTGATATGATGGAGAAGACGTCGACGGAGCAACGAGTTTTCAAAAGGGGGAGATAACCACGTCTACACTATCAAATCCTACCGACAACTCAATAGCCCACCGTGAGGAAATCTACCGTGAGGCAATCTACCGAGACACGCACCGAGAGGTCGACCGAGTAGTCAACCTACTCGACCAACATTCTACTGAAGCCGCCTATCGCCAGCGCAACCATAAAGGTGACCGGATGGTCACCGAAGCAGACTTCGAACGACGAGTCAATGCCAAGTACCGATGACTACCGGCTGCAAAAGATATTCTACAGAGCATGCGGAAGCACTGCACGAAGGCTCGAGAGAGTGCCGCCGTGCTTGAACATGATAAGTATAACCATCTTAGAGAAACTTACATGTTAGGTATCTACGAATGAGACTACACGCAATTGACGTATACGATTGATGATCACGGATGGCTACGACCGATGCTGGCAGCGGAAGCTCCCATCGATGCCGAGTAATAAGCGGAAGCTCTACCACCCTAATTCGACAATGACCTACGCCGAGATACAAGCTACAGGAATGATGGTCGTTGGTTGGAGCATGCGTTAGGAAGTCGAGATATGGAGACGGGATCACTTGGATGTTTCTTGTTTCTCTCTTCTCTTCGTCTCTTCTTCGGATCTCGGCCCGGTACAAATGGCGTCGGCATGGGTTTTTACGACCTGCCAATGGAGGTGGAGTTTCCCCGTGAGCCATATCCACCGAAAGGTCACCCCGCGCGGTACTGATCGGTTGTGGGACTTATGGGTTCGTACGATTGCGTACGTGGAACGTTTGTTTCATTGCTTCCTTTCCTACTATTGTACAGGGTTATGCATCCCAGGAGGTCTGCACCTAAAGAGGGGGATAATGTAACGGCATGGTACGTGACGTGTCCAGGGCCGGGTAACACCCGTTTTATATAGTCGGCTCGCCACGAGCCTCAGATCTTTAGCGATAGTCTTACTACACATCTACACCTACAATCACTCGAGTCCATGTTTGCAACCATATCCAGTCAATTACCGTACGTAAGTCTACGAAGTCGAGCGCAGGCGTACGTGCCGTTACACGTGGTACCACACTCCCGCTGCCTTGATGCCATTCTTGACTAAGCTCTGTGCCACCCTGCTCCCCTATATGATGAAAACTACCGATGATGCAGCTATTTCTCCATTCTGCCTCCTCTCCCTGATCATACTGGGGTTCGCCAGCCAACTCACTTGGGAGGAGATCACTATACGCTTGATCTCTGCTTCGAATTCTTCTCGCATCTTCTGCAGGCCTTCTGTGCCTTTCCCCATGTACCATATTAGAGCGACTGCATTGATCTTGAGCCTTTCGCAGGATTGTTTCTCTTCGACATCCAAGACTCCATTGTCGACCGTCCTCGCTGCTGTGATGATGATATTGCTTTAATGCAGTGCCATTTATGCCGTCGCATCAGGGAGCGTAATCGCAGTACTTGCGCTTTTGGCATTCCTTTTGCAGTTCATAACCCTAATGTGGACGTGTTGCTTCTGGTGGAAGAGCACTCTGTTGATTGCTGAAGCAATTTCCTGGTCCATTTTGTTCGAGAGCGGGACACTCCAGTCTATCCATATTATCAGGCTTCTCGTTGCCATGGTCCATGTAGCTGTCCGGGTGGCTCCTGGGCCTTGGCGGAATGGTGCCTTGAAACTCTGCCATTGGTAGAGATAGCAACGGTTCCGGACCGTCACTTCAGGTCCGGGTCCAGGCCCAAACAGAACCATTGCCAAATTGGCGGTCCGGGTCGTCAATGAACCCAAGCCCTCAATTTGGGTACGGTTTGATGGCAAACTCCCAACCCATCCGAACTGGGCCGGTTGTCACCAGGTCGCCCAGCAGGTCCATCTTTAGATGCATATAAGGCTCTTGTTTTTGTGGTTTGTTAATAATATCTTATCAAAATTGCATTTTCAACAAGCTATAATGCGTTTTTGGATGTTTTGCAGTTTCCAATATCGATCAATTTGGAATCCATGTAGTACCTTAGATATATTGTATTGTTCCCTATCAAGGTGGTCAATAATTGGGATATGTGCGCGCTGATCAGCGCGATGCCTTGATTACGAAATATTCAAGACCTAAAACTGTTGACGCTCCGTTGACGCTGAATTTCAGGATGTTGCAGGCTACTTGTCACTGTTGTGTGTGTTCCCAGAGGATGCCAATATCTCATAAATAGATATCTGCAACCAATCGAATCATAAATTACCCAAGATGTACAGCTAAACATTGTTGACGCTCGGTTGGCACTCATTCTCAGAATGTGGGGGTGACCATCTTGCTGTCTCTGTTTCCTATAAAAGCTATGTATACGTCGGTTATGCATAACAGCGACCAGATCACTGTTTCATTGCCGTACTTACAAAATCGAAAATTGCTGACGCTATGTCGACGCTCATCCTAATCTATTATCCATTATATATATGCCACTATCGATAATAGTTATCATCATGATTTGGACATATTGGTTGTCTTTTTGGTAGATAGAGAGTCCTCAATTCGGCAAAGCCAGGCGCAGTAACATTCTTACACTGTCCGCTCTCACAATACTAATAATTTTATATCTTGTCAAAAGCTTTATTACGCCTGCTATACATCCATTTATCAACCGGTATTCACAAGCTACTGCTCACCATTCGCCCGTAATATATCTCTAACTGAAACACAAAGCATTCCGTCCTACTTGATCTTCAATTCCCTATTCCCCATCGTGTGTATTGTATTAACCTTAACAAACACAGAATATGCATGTCTTTTTGACTTCCGTGTTGGGCGAATCAATCTGGGAAAATTTGGGGCTGCGCTCACAGCCCGCTGCTTCGGGCATTCCGGATCCCCGATACCATTGCCTTGTTCAATATCAGATTCAATGTCGGCTGGGCAGTCGTTTTCAGCGTCATTTGGGTTATCAAAGTCGCAATTCTAGTTTAGCCAATCATCGGTGTCCGGAATGCTTTCAGCTGTGCTATCCTCATCACTTTCAAATGGATAACAGTTGATACTTTGGATTCGGCTGACGTTTAACATCTGAGTTCGTCCTCCAGGAAGGTCGTTTGCAGACAAAGCTGTTGGCAAAGCTGATCTTTCTGACAGTTTAAATGGAGCGGTACCACTATGCAGAAAGAGTGACCAGGAGGCTTTGATGATCTCTTCCGTATCCAGAATGTATCCTACGGCTGTTATCTGCTTCTTTTGGGCACGTGATTCCTTCTGTGTAGCACATACATTTTGGCTGCCCTGCCACATCTCGACAAAATCTTGGACATTGGCCATTCTGTGCAATCTCCTTTTGTCCGCCTCTTTTTCCATTTCCAAGTCGTTGTCTGTGTTTGTGGTGTCCCATTGTAGGTGGTGGCCCGCCACAATCCTGGTATCGGCTCGAGCAAACTGCCCTACAACGCCTTTCTCGCGAAGGGTGTTGCCTGTGATTTTTGACTGCCTCCAGCCAATAACATCTCAGCCAAGAGAAAAACTGCACTCCACTCCGAAACCATGTTGTATGATAGGGAATATGCCACGCATTGCATCGGTCAGATCCGCGTACTTCGAGTCCGTTTCCTCTTGCTACTGCCACCACTCACTTATCTCCGGTAACCAACATCTGTTACCAATGTCCATTGGGTCGGAGTGATAATTATTAAAATTTGATTAATTTGCCCCCAGTTGTCTGGTGCTTTACGAGGTGAATTGGAATAGAGCCTGGCAGTGGTAAAAAAGCGTGCTGTGCGATTACTTCGTCCGAGTATTGTTTCAGCCACATTGGTATGCATTAAGTATTCTTCATCATCAGTTGAAAAATCCTAAGGATCACAGGACAATTTTCAGGATGATGAAGCCATTGCGGAGGGAATGAGATATCTCCTCAGTACGTTTTTTGGATTCTTGACCAGCACACGTCTCTGCTTGGCACAATGTTCATTCTCCACATACTTCAGCAAGGCCTCCTGGTATTGGATAGTATAGAATGTCTCATCATCAGGATTAATATTCATTGCCTTGTCCCACTTCCGAAATGATCGCAACTACTGAACAGAAGCGAACATGTGTGCTGAAATAATCCCTATACCGATTGTTGGAGTAACTTCGGAATAATATTTGGATAGTTTCTGTCGAAATAACTTCACAGCTAAGAACAAGTCCACCTCCCATTGAGTCTTCTTCTCAGGCAAATCCCACATAACGCCATCCATGTGATTCAACATGTCATTGTACACTGTAATAACATGATGCAATCAGACGGTATGACTCATCGACATCCATAGGTTCCAATCTCGAAATGGCTTCACCACTTCCTCGACAGACTTGTCAATCGTCCATTCATCTTGTGTTTTGAAGAGTCGCCGGAATTCACCTGTATTTTATATTTTGGAGCCATTCACACGTGAATTCCGGTAATCAGTAGGCGCGCTCGAGAAACTCCAATGATGAGTTTCAATAAGTCTTCACATCCATCATCGGAAGTACCACACTGCGAACATTGGCTTGACAACAGTGAATGAACTTTTTTCAATGACCCAGTGTCAGCGTACTAAAAACAGAAAGCATTCTGTCCTATATGACTGTCGATTTCAGGACATTCAAAATGTCAAGAAATACGTACTATCTCAACGATCTCTGCTAAACCTGGTTTCATGGCCGACATGTTATTGATTCTAGCGTTGCCCTCTTTTCGAAGGCTTTGACTCTTCCCAATGTGTATGCTTTCATTCTCTCTAAATTGCTGATCGCACTCATGGGCTTCTCAAAACTTGGTGTGGCCTTTTACACCGAGACTGCTTATGAATGCACCTCATGCCAGCTGTATGACGTGTGCCATGCATGGCATGTGGTTCCTCACAGCAGGCCATTCAATTCCAGAGGCCTCAGATGTTGATTGCAGCTCGCGTGTCATTGAGTAATTTGAGGAAGCATTATCAGTCGTAATACCAATCAATCGGCCCTGGTTAAGCTCAAAACATCAAGCACATAGTTCAAATGTACTGCTTGCCTTGCTCCAGTATGTAGGCCCTGGAACTATCATCCTCAATTAGCTTCCAAAAGCAGTAAAGAATAGGGGATTAACCTCACCAAATGCGAGTTGAACTTCACGCAATGTACTATATCGATCCAAATATTAAGCAATGACCATCATTATGGATAGTTTGTTTGTGGATGTCCATCTGTCCAAAGCTAAACTGACTTAATTTTGAGATGGCAATTGCTTCTTGATTGCATCCACAGTCAGTGCATATTCCCTCCAGCAAATGTTGCTGGGGGTTGTAGCGGACGGCAGCACTAGGTCGTCGCGTAATGCCTGAGATGACCGTCGCAGCTCAAGGATTGAGATAGCGTTCCACGCATTATGAGCCGAAACAAATCCTAACATACAGTAGCGAACTGACTTCTCTTGGTGAAATTCGCAAATTTCAAAGTTCTTACCTGCCAGTTTGGAACATTTTGTCTGTCATTTCGGACAATGTGGATCAACCTGGATATCAAAGATGAATTCCCCGTGAGAACATAATATTGTAATAGCTCAACTTCCCGGGCACTTGAGGATGGCCAACACTGTTTCATCGACTGTCAAACTGCTGAATATGTTTACTTGTGACTCTGTTACTTCGTTTAACTTTGCGATGTGAGCTTGTGTAAGGAAATGTTTCCCCATTGGGCTTGTCCCATGTTGCAGTGGATGGCAAAGAACTTGGTGACAAACAATACATATGATTCCATGGCTGCCGGTCCCCTCAATTCCGCAGTGCAAGTAAAATTGCCACGAAGGCGTATGTCCAGAATTTTCGCAATCAATCGGAAGTTTTGAGTCAACATTCATGGAATCCATCCAACCGTCAAAGACGATTTGCCAAGTAAGGTTGCTCACATTCAGAATAAAGACAAGTTCATGATTGGAAGAGCTCATAACCTCTAGCATTGAGGTAATTCAAGATTGTGAATCGGACCTGGCAGTAGTAATGAGAAAAGTTGGTGATACGACTCGAGTGACTGCCGAAAGTGAAGTTATAGTACAGTACACTGCTGGTTCTTGAATGTTGACTCTTGAGTTACACGCAAAAAAATCTGATCTGTGAGACACTGCATGCATATTTGTGAAATTGTATACAAGGACATATTGAACAGACCGACCACATACAACTCAATTCAGGAACAGCGCAATGCACTTCATTCCTGGGAAGCTTACTGAGCCTCCACAAAGATTGTTGAGGCCACGTGGGTGCAAAATTGTAGGATGCAGAGGCGATATCGTAGGTAGTATTTTTGCCACAAAAAGGCTGCTGATAGGTTGATTGTGGGTTTGCTGCGTTCCATTGCCCGTAGATTATCAAAGATGCATGATCAAACATCTTTGACACTCTGTTGACGCTCATTTTGGAACATACTACTATTTGGTTGCAAGCGCATTCCTCTAGAGAGGCATCGGATAGTATGATTACGGAACAATGTGGTCGCACAGCCTATTCATTTTCGACCATTCAAGGCCTAAAATTGTTGACGTTCTGTTGACACCCAGTTTTAGGGCATAGGTACAATGTTGTCAAAAGCAATTTCGCCTAGAAATGCGGCTGATAGTTCCATTATGGGATAATGTCACAGCACTGGCCCTTGATTAACAAAGATGTAAGGCCTACAATCATTGACGCACAGTTGATGCTCAGTTTCAGGGCATAGGTACGATATCACTCAGTGCATTATTTTCTAGAAGGCTGGCCAATAGTGTGATTATGTGTCGAGATCACCGCATGGTTCCTGGAGTAAGGACGATGCAACTCTTGCAATCATTGACCCTCCGTTGACGCTGATTTTAGGGCATAGGTATGATGTTGCTGAAAGCATTTTTGCCTCAAAAGCTGGCCGATAGTGTGATTATGTGTCAATGTTGCTGCAATATCTGTCGATTAACAAAGACGCATAGCCTAAAACCGTTGACGCGCCACTGTCGCGTATTTTTAGGGCATAGGAATGACGTCGCGGAAAGTATTTTTGAATAGGGAGCCAGCCGATTGTTTGAGTATGGGTCTATGTCGCCGCACGGTCACTTGTTCATCGAATGTGGAAGGCTTTAAATCGCTGTCGCTCCATTGATGCTCATTGTTACGGCATTGCTACAATGTTGCCAAAAGCATCTTTGTCTTGAAAGGCGGCCGATAGTTCGATCATGTGTTAATGTCACCGTGCAGCCCTTTGGATTTTTCAAAATGCAGGGCCAAAAATCGTTCATGCTCCATTGACACTCATTGTTTAGATGGGGCAAAGAGTTCGTCGTTTGCGTTGTTTCCATAACGCTGCCCAATAAATACAGAATATGACAATGCAGCTCTCTGATTGCCAAGTGTGTAAGACTAACAATCGTTGACGCTCTGTTAATGCTCACATTTATCTCATCGAAACAGCCTTCATACACTTACTAATTGTATGCAATGAATTGTATACTAATTACTAACATCCAACATTGTGTTTCTGAGTATCGTGATTTGCATCTAGGAGCTGTATTACCTCTCAATTGCGGATCAACCACTTTCCATGGTATCTGAGCGGGGTACGATGTGGCCCTATTATATCCCTGCGCGTTGGACCTGCATTGTACCGCATGCAGAACAGTTCACTGGTTTTCGGTATATATTGCTGGACTTCGTCACCTTTCCTCATCCAGCTTCTTTTCCACCAATTTCATGATGTTTAATAAGCAATTTCATTCATCTCAACCGTGTGCACCAGGTCTGTGCGGAGAGTTATGCAGTTGGAGACATGATTACATACAGCATAGCCATCGTCATTCAGTCAGATTCATATTGGGCATGGACCACTTCTCCTATGACTTGTATGACATCACTCACTAAATTTTGTTTGTATATTTTGTCACTAACTTAGCTGTTCGTTTCTCACATTACAGAAAGCTGCTAACAGAAATCGGACGTTGTGGCCGTCTTACAGCTTGATTTGGATTTTAGAATCTTTAGATGGTGTGTTTGACACTTGCACATGCACAGACGAATTATCATGTCTCACAATTTGGTCACTGAAATCAAGTAAAATCTGACACCTAGCAAAACTGGTACACATATTTCTTTTCACTAAGTTATGACGTCAACAATACCAATTGGTCTCTTCAATCCTCCGCAGACGCTGGTCCCGTCACCACGTGTTCGTCTGAACCCAATATCTATATAGCGATTGGCAAGGGAGGATAAATGTCAAGGCAACAGCTTACGAGTTCAACCGGCTTTACATTGTGACTGAGTGATAATACAGGCATGGCGGCTGGCGCAAGATCCGATGAACTCGTATGCGACTGCGACTTCCCACAACTTAGCTTAATATGACTACTTCCAGGTCGAGATGTCCATGCAGCATTAGCGATATTCTGGGGACAATGTAAAGACACTCCAGATCCTCTCCAATCGTTGTCAGTACAGGTGTCGCTTCAATGTCATCACTTAGCTGTTGAACGACTGCCGGAACCCGCAATGTGGATGTGCCGTACTTCATATGTATTTCACTGAAGGAATCGGGTGCGTCCTGCCATCCTGGTTGTGACAATTCGTCAAGCTTCATCTGCTTCTGACGAAACCTCTCCAGGCACTGCTGGACCGATTTCGTGATTGTGCCCATCATCCAGCCTGGTTTGTCATCTTTGCTCAGCTGGCCCTGCTCTTTCTCTTGATCATCCTCATCTTCCCCATGCTCCCCATTGTCGGAACATGCAAGATCACTCCGAGTGTATGCTATACCATCCATCATCTCCTGAAATCCTTTTTCATACTCGCTGTTCATCAATTCCACATTTTAAGCTTTCTTTGTGTTCTCCTGCTGCTGCTGAACTGCTGCCACTGCATCGTCAGCTCGCTTTCGTGCGCCTGTCGTCTCTCAGTCAACAAAATCCTCCATCCATCTTTCTTTCTCTTCATTGCTCAAGAAGTGCGTTTCGTGTCGTTTCTCGCCAACAAGCTTCGTTTTGGATTGCGAGCTGCGATATTCCTCAAGGGCTCGGACTCTCTGTGCTTCCAAGCTGCTGATGTCTCTATTCGCATGATGATGCCGCTGTATGGAGAGCTTTTTCGATTTGCCATATTTGCCTGCCAGAACTGGCGAAAAGTTCTTTTTCAGAGCATTGACCATTGCAGTTTACCTTGACTTTGTTGTTGGGCGAGATGTTCGATGTTGCAAGATATGGACAATATGGAGGCAAGCTTCATCTTTTATGTCAAGGTTGGTACATTTACTCATTCTGAACATTGAAAAATCCCACTTTTGACTGTCAATGAACTGGGAATAGTTAGGCGAACTGTACATCATGACTTAATTGCTAGCGTCGGTTTTGTGTAATATCCCAGGGATTCTTTGAGACTAACAACATCAGACGTCCTTTCCCTCATACAATAACCTAGTAAGGTCTAACAATGATGTGATTTCGGCTGTCGTGCACCGCGGTTGATCCCTGTTAACAAACACACACCATCGGACCTACTTATTGCACACTGCGGGGCGGTGGGAAATCCCTTCAACTTGTGGCCATACACAGTAGGATTCATCTCGAGTATATAGAACATCTTAGCTGCTAGTTATTCTATTCTGAAATGAATCTAACTATATAGTCCTCAGGACATCCCACTTCCTTTCATTATCAACCTCCCCTTCTATTCTACACCACGATATCATGGAAACACAACCACTCCAGCAAGCACAGAGCGGATCAAGATCAAGCCGATTGGCAGTCAATAAGTTGAATATGTCAATGAGTGGCACTCAGCCAGAACGCAGACACCAGTAAGTCCACCCTGACGCTGCGATGCAGCCACCAGAAATATGACCCAGGATGCTCAATTAAAAATCATCCATACAACTGGAAGCAGCAAGAATAATCAGCCCCACGCAGTTGAATGTAGGTATATCCATATCGTGGTAAAAGACCATCAATCGACCGTATACTATACAGCGGGTGTAGGAGAAGAGCTACCGGACCATGTTCTCGCTGCCTGTAACGGGAAATCTCCATGGTCGACCAAGGCATTTGTCCAGACAGTCAGGGAATTGAAACATCAAGATGACATCATCACTAGAATTTTCATTGTTAAATTCCCTAATAAGAATCCTGCAGAGTGGACGACTCAAGCTGTAATCACGTTAGAGGAGGCTAAAGATGCCTATATGGTTGAGGTATTTGCTGAATCTCATTGTTACAAGCAGTAACTGATTTCTTGTAGGTTTTCAACATGTCTGCTGCCATGGCAAGGCAAGGAGGTCCCATACAGTTGAAACAGTGCTACATGCGCCTGGTCTTGATTGTGGCCAAAATGGTCAAAGAAGGCTTTTCGCCTGCCACAATAGATGAAACGCAATTCCTAATCAACAAACCTCCTGCCGAGGTCTCAGACGAGAAGAAGCAGGGTATTGAGTTTCCAGCGCACACAATGGTGAAGGCTGCGATTGAATGACAACTGGCTATGCTTCATCGAAACCAGACGGCCAGATGCCTTCTTTGCCATAATAGCACAGCAAAGAATTCGCAGACATGTTGGGGATGAAAACGAACAGGCCCACCTCAACCTGACAGAGGCAGACAGGTAACGCCACCTCTGCCCAAAACCCCACTTGCCCCAACTGATGACAGTTCCAGAGCTCAATGTGCCCGAATTGTCAATTTGCCTGCCCAATATGTGTATTTTATATAGATCTCTTACCTGTGCTGAACTTGTTATTGGCGACGCTTCTGCCCAGGATAGCCAGCACAATTTCAGATTTTGATCCAGATATGGTGACTGATGACGGAACATCCACTGGTTAGTACACTATCTGCTGTGTGGTAATGCAGCTGAAATCCAGTTTATGAACCAGAGCAGCCAATTCAGCGAACCTGCAAGTGATGCCGAGCATTGATCGAAAGGCATGGGATTTTGGAGATAATTATTATATATTTATATCCAATATTAAAGAACAATGTAGTGATCAAGAAGAAACTAAATGAAAACGCTAGAAAGGCTGCAACAACAATGTGCATGAAGGACTACCCCAAATTGAAAGATTCTATACTGAGGATACCCGTGTGGCAAAATGAACGTCAACGGAGTGTCAACAAATCCAGTTCATGTAAATCCGGTAATTTACAATTGATTTTGTCGTAGTTATGCATAATTGAAGTATTGGCCGCCTTTATTGCCAAAAATTATATCGACACGCTGTATACCTCATCCTGAAAATGAATGTCAACAGAGCGTCAAAGATTATGGGTTTAGGGTCCTGGGTGATCGCACCGCTGATAAGTTGTAGGCAGTCATAAAGACATTATTGGCCGCCTTTATAGGCAAAACAGATTAGGATACCCTCACTGCCCCATCTTGATCATGAGCGTCAACGGAGGGTCAATCATTATTGGTTGGGTATCTTGGGTAATTGTAACGGCAGGCGTTTAGGGATCCCCCGGGTGGCACATAATGTGTCCAGGACCGGGTAATGGCCATTTTATATTGTCGGCTCGCCACGAGACTCAGATCTCCAGCGATAATCTTACCATGCAGTTATACATATACTATCACTCGAGTCCACATTTGCAACCGTAGCCACCTAATTATCATCTATATCGGTATGCAGCCAGAGGCTGGCGTATGCGCCCATACACTATTATCGCTTTTTAAGTAAACGGATGCGTTTCGCTCACGAGATTTGTTGATGACACTTTTACTCCTTTTCCGACGCGTCGCTACAACTCAACAATCAGATGATGAGAGTCAACTACAGATACATTCAGAGATCTACCAATCATAATGATGATCATATGGACGAGTCTACCCCAAATTGAGTCAATTGACGAAAGCAGAGATGACTTCGGAAGCTGCATCGCCAGTGACACGCATCAGTGGTCAAGTTGACCCATTCCCACTCACCAACAGTCTAAACCCATCCAACGAGAGATATCGTATACAATCGAACAGGATACGTAGACCAATCACTGCAAAATGAACACCGACATCGGAGACGCTGCAACTACAAGATCATGTTACCCCTTAACGCATCCATTCACAGTGGAAGTCCAATGAAATCAAGAGACAATATAGGAGTCGACTTTGTTACATATTCTACGACCAAGTTCACTTACGATTACATTCCTCAGACCAACAGAAGAGACGAGAGCGCACTTACGGAGGAGAGCCAGCCCAGTCGAAGCTCACTTCCGGCAGAGAAAAAGAGCAGGAAGAAGATGAAGAAAGGAAAGACATACACGATGCAGAAGACCGACTACAATTACGACTACTACGAAGATCATCTTCATTGTGAACGATCAGATCGTGCAACCCTTTCGACACATACTGCCTACAGAAGCACACGAATTAGATGGTCAACTCCGATGACCAATTCCGACCTATTCGGATGACCGAGTCGGATGACACCAACTACCCTATCGGCAGAGGCGAAGTTATACCCCATCCTCCCATACAAAGGTCAAACAAGCTTTGTACTGGCAGATACCAGAACGCCAAATTTCATATATCCAGACAGACGATCACGAGATTGGCAACGGAGTACGATCTCATTCGACCTCGGACAAGTGTCCACCCTCGGACAAGAGTCCGCCCTCCACAGTTTGTGCCTTACGCACCCGGAGTTTTTATCGATCCAGCTTGTCTCGGCCGAGCATCTGAAATCAATGGCTTTATGCCTCAAGGACCATTTGGCCAACACGTTCCTGATATACATACTATTACAACTCGTCACATCCCGTTGCGGATGGACAGTCCTGAGATCCCAAGTAGGGGGCTGGATGGCCCGGATGAACCTACGCGGGAGAGGGACGATTATCTTGTCAGTCCTGTTGTGGGCATCGACACGCTCTCAGTAACCCGGGATGGGGAAGGAGCAACTCCAGAGGCAGATCTCATTAGTACTCCGCAGTCGGAATTACATTTTATCAAAAGTTCTGGAGGCAGATCCCATTCGTACTCTGCAGTTGGAGCGTAATGCGGTGAGGACTGAAGAGATTCCGATGTACTATACCGGGAGCACCGCAGATATGACAACCTATCCTGCACGCTGGGCGTCATGGCACTCGCCCTTTGACTTAGAGTTTGCACTAGGATTGCTGAGAGCCACGGGAGAGCGGTCTCGCAAAGTTGAATACCCTCGTACGCTGGACGAGCGAGCAGGAGCAGCGGCGGTAGTTGCGACAGAAGAGTTCCACATTGACGGTGCTTGAATGACTGCTACCGCCTCGCCGGGTCACGAAGGGAGTGTTTGGACTGCGGGGTTTGGCCCTATTGTGGCGAACCGTTCAGATCCGGCCTCCTAGATTTGCCCTTTACCGCTTCCATCCTCTTTTGCATTACCAATTGAGCTAACACAAGTAGGTGGAGCTGGAAATTGCGATGGCACCGATGGTGCTACAGGAGGCCTTACCAATCAGAGACCTCCCGATTATCGCGAGAATGGAGTACAGACAACCGAAGATACCACTAGCAGAATCTTAGCAGCAAGACGCGCCTGAGGGATTACAGAGGCTTTGCAAAGGCACCGCGACACGGAGACTTTCGCAAATGCATGCATGCCACCGATGATATCGGTCATGCAGTAGGCAATCATTTTAAAACGTCTAAGAGCTATGGCGGAGGCAACAGAATCCGAGTACAAATTGCATGTCCCAGAAATGACCAACATGAATGACATCAATCTACTACGTGAGGGCGACACACGAGGTGATGTGCAGTTCTACCCTTCTCATGATCCCTTTCGTTAGATGACAAGTTACAAGACTAGCAATTGAGTGCAGAAGTTATACAGTGACACAGATACGTGATGTACCGGCGGCATAACTCCACGGAGTAAACTACCGAGCACTGTGTGCAGATAACTAACTACACAGCCGAATGCCGAATACAATCCCGACTCTGATTCGGAGATCCCATGTTACTGAACTACGGAAGAACAATATACCAGTCATTTAACCACGATGATAAGTCGATAGTGCACCGAACGAAGCCGTATTAGATTAGTCGTCAGTGGAGCAACGATTTTCAAGAGGGGGATGACCGTACAGGAATCACAACCTCTACTGCAAACAATTACCATACCGGAAGTCAGCGAACTACGATAAGTGCACCGAGTCAAGTGATGGCAAGCACACCTACAGTTGAATCAACAAGCACACCCGGAGGAGAGCCAGCGAGCGCACCGCGCGATCTGAAACGATAAGCTCACGTGGCATACGACGGACGTCCAATATACCTGCAAATACCCCGGAGAAACGGTGATAAGCCAAACGAGCCTGATGCATGCCGAACGAGTGCAATACGGATACCGAAGCAGTTCCGAACGAGATTCCGAATGACTGCAATATGGCTATCAAAGCAGTTCCGGATGAGATAACGAACGACTGTGATGTGACTACAGAATTGGCCGCTAACGAGATTAAATATGACCACCGGACGTACCGAATAGCCTACCGAATGGCATCACGAGAGACAGTCAAGATAACTACCAACAGATTATCACCGAGATCTCACAGCGGCGGATAGCACTGCCGAAAGGCTTCACATTGAGATACAAGGACTATGTGGACGTATGCAGCAAAAGATATGGCAACTCTCGCACCGCACTTTTAAAGGCATCCAAAGGGAATTCGTGAGGAAGAGCGGTTCTGGCTTGAGGAGCGTTGGAAGAGGGTGAGAGGAAATGACAGGGTACCCGGCCGTAAGGAACCACACAAATTACGTGGATCTACGAAATCTCGGAAAGAGCGAGTGAGACCAAGAGCTGGGAAGGATAGAGTTCACCACCGCCTGCGGCAGCACCTGTCTCATTTGCGAACACGAAGGCCGGCGGACTGCGGCTGTGTGTGGACTACCGAGCTCTCATTAAAACCCCGGAATGCCTATCACCTAATCCGAATCAAGGAAGGCAAGAAGTACAAAACTGCGGTACTGGCAGTTCGAGCACCCAGTCATGCAGTTCGGGTTGACTAACGCACCAGCTACCATATTACCAAGCTACAATACTAACCAAAAGAGATAAGTCGTTGGCAGAGGAACGGCCTTCAAAGAGAGGGATGACCCTACCGGAGGTGCCGGAATGAAGGACCAGAGTGCACTTAACGACAGAGAAGTCCAGCGGCACCTGGAGAGCGGGGACAACCGTACCAGAAGAAGCAACATACGCACATAGCATCCGGAAGATAATAAACCCACTCGATATCAGTGGAAAGTTGTCGACTGAGAAGTCGACCGGAGAGTCACCAAAGTTTTCTTCCGAAAGGTCACTACCGAGAAGCAGTCTATGCGATTATTACGGAGTCAAGATGCTCCGAGATTCAGTACAATGTGGTTCCCAAGAGCGAGAGCGCGCCGGATTATACCTAGAGCGGAAGATCACATCATTGTCCAAAGTCAAGACGAGATCTATGTGATGATCGCCTATTTCACCAACGTTACCCTGGCCAATTCCGATGATGAGACTTTACGATTACAATCCCGAATCACGATTACACTGCTACCGAGCTGCCATGGCAATCGACAATCAATAAGATCGAGAAGTCGTTGACGGAGCAACAAATTTTCAAAAAGAGGGAGATAGCCGTGTCAGACCAGCCAAGTCCTACAGACAAGCCAAAAGCACATCGGGAGGCTGTCTACCCAGACACGCACCGAGAAGTCAATCGAGAAGTGAATCGGCAAGTCTGCCAAGTCGACCAAGATTCTACTGAAGCCGCCTATCGAAAGCGCAACCATGAAGTCGACCACATGGTCACAGAAGCGGACTTTGAACGACGAGTCAATGCCGAGTACCAATGACCACCGGCTGAAAAATATATTCTCCAGAGCATGTGGGAGCACTGCCCAGAGCTCAGACAGCACCAGCGCGCTTGAACTTGGTAAGTGTAACCATTATAGAGAAACTTACGTGTTAGGTGTCTACGAATGAGACTACACCCAATTGACATATACGATCGATGATCGATGATCACCATAGGCTACGAATCGATGCGAAGTGATGAGCGGAAGCTCTACCCTGATGATTGCGACAAAGACCTACGCCGAGATATGAGCTACGGAAATGATGGTCGTTGTAGCATGGATTAGGAAGTCGAGATATGGAGACGGGATCACTTTTGGATGTTTTCTTGTTCATCTGCTCTCTTCTTCTCTTCTTTGGATCTCGGCCCGGTACAAATGGCGTCGGCACGGGTTTTACCACCTGCCACTGGAGGTGGAGTTTCCCCGCGCGCCGGATCCGCCGAAATGTCGCCCCCTACAGTACCGATCGGTAGCGGGACTGATTAGATCATACGAGTTCGTACGCAGAACGTTTGTTTGAATGTTTTCTTTCCTTTCCTTGTACGGGTGGCAGCAGCCCAAGGGGTCTGCTCCTAAAGAGGGGGATGATGTAACGGCAGGCGGTTAGGGTTCCTGCGAGTGGCACGTGACGTGTCCAGGGCCGGGTAATGGCCATGCTATATCGTCGGCTCGCCACGAGACTTAGATCTCCAGCAATCAGCTTACCATACAGGTATACATATACTATCACTCGAGTCCACGTTTGCAACCGTATCCACCTAATTATCATTTTTATTTGTACGCAGCCGGAGGCTGGCCTACGCACCCTTACATCGCATTGCATCGATCGCATGTTACTATGACTTCGTGCAAATACAATCTATTGTACAGATTCCCTTCTGCAGTTGGCCATCGCTGGCTTTCTTTGTGTGTTAGGAGGTTAATTCGATGCCAGATATCAAATGCCTGTTTCAGTTTGTTGATTACTATTGTTGTTGCTGGGTTAATTTGCGATTTCTGTTTTGGCCATGACAGTTTGCAGTTGCGGTTTGAGTTGAGAATTTCCACATGGTGCCATTACAAGATGGAACAACATTCCCAATAGATATGACAGTATTGGTTACCATGTACTGCCAAACTTTTCGCAGTCTACTGTGCTGCTCAGAATTTTGTAATATTTCACCCATCTCACGTCTGTGGAATGTCAATCAAGTATCCCCAGGCAGTCCACATGTACTGTAAATGCTTCATACCCCAGCAAGAACAAGTACACTGCACAATTGCATTCAGGAGTCGCATATACAATGCTGAGTACCGAAGTCTTGTAATTATCCCACTGGACTAACAATTCCACTTTCAGGAGTACTGTTGGGATCAGTTCATCTGTATAAATGGGTATTTATTTAGTATTAACCTGGTTACAATCTTTGATGTGAGAATATAGTCTAGATTCCCCTGTTAGCAACTATGTACAACTGTTGCACAAATAGATCTCAGCCTACATATGCCCAGAGATGATGACTTGTATTGGAGATTTGGAGAATCCTCTCTTGGTGAAGGTATTCAGCCAGATGTATACCTTGATGAGTGTGTATGTATTTGCACTTGTAAAACCATATATATAGGACTGTATGGCCCTCTTAGATAGTACATCAAGCATTGCTATGTCTTATATTCAACAACAACCACAATGACTACAGACCCAAAAGATGGACCAATCATTAATGTTGTCATTTGCACTACATACAAGCCACTGTGCAATTTGTAGGCTAAAATACTATCAGGATTGTACAAAATGCACACCTGTATATGCCTTTGCATATGTCTGCTGGATTGACCCTCACCCTCATTTCCCATATCTGGATATCCGTGATAGTATCAGTCTATGAGGAAGTCTTGTATATGATCATCAGATTGTAGATGGTTTGATTTTGGGAAGTTTTGCCACCCCTTTTGAACATAATGTTATCGACACCGCTAATTATTTGACCGCCTAATTAGCCATATCTCACTCAAATGCTGATATCGATCTTCCTACATTTTCCGGAACTTTTATAAGGTATATCACGCAACCATTCACTGTGTCATAGCTGTAGCACTGTCCAATGTTTCCACCAGTCCGGACGATCCCAGTCTGAGGTAGGGCTCAGTTCGGTCCGGTCCTGCGGGAAGGGCCGACCAGACCGAGCCACAGACTGCCTGCCTTGCACTGGACGATCCCAGTCCTGGACCAGTCCATGTAAACTCACATTTTCTGCCTAGATTTGGTAAAGTTTCCTCGCGAAGGACCACCGAAAACAAGTTTCGTTCCGACTTTTTAAAAACACCCTCACCCAAACTCATAACCTAAGTTATACTATGGCAGTTCTACCTAGATATTTAGTGCAATCAGGTATATTTCTCCCATTTTCAAGCCAAAACAAATATAAACCTAACCCTACACACAGTCATAGGACTTGTCCAGACCAAGCCCGTCCTGGACCGGCAGAATCTCAGACCGGTCCGACCCCAGTCTAAAATTTCTTCCCACCAGACCAGTCTGTACTAGGACTACTTCGAGCCGACACCAGATGTGTATATATATACAATGATACAGAGAGAAGTGAGAAGGAGAAAGAGTCGAGTTATATACAGAGAATCATTACAGAAAACGTTGATGCTTCGCCACCCTTTGCCACTCTGAGTCACTGGCCGCCGGATATGTAATAACTCGCGATCGCTCGTAATCACTGACGCATCACCCGACAGCCTGCAGGGACCTATATTTTGAGATATTGAAGGGGAGAACCGTGTGCGTAGATTATACGGTACAGAGAAAAGAGAGAGGGAGAAAGACTCGGCATATATACGGAGAAGCTCGGGAATATCTTCGGGTATGCCTTCATCGCCCTGGCACTCGCAACTAGACACCGGATATTCAACACAGTCTTACATTTCAGAAGACTGAGACCCCGAGCCCAAGAAGACGCCCGGAAATTCGTAATCCAGGACCGAGCGAGCCTTCGGGCTGACAGGCGGACTGTTGCCATCCCTGGCCTCTAGTTCCAATATATGGATTCGAGGATATTCTGGTTAGTCAAAGTGTCTCGGTGCTGGTGGCCGTGAACCCTCTTTCTCGCCTCCATGACCTGCACAAACAGCTCTTCAGCCTCTGTCCATCGCCCCTGGTCGTTGTATGTTGATGCGAGGTTACTCATGCTGACCAAGGTAGAGGGATGCTCTTCGCCGAGTACCCTCTTGAACGTCTCCATGACCTGCACAAACAGCTCTCCAGCCTCTGTCCATCGCCCTTGCTTGCTGTATGTCGATGCGAGGTTATTCATGCTGACCAAGGTAGAGGGATGCTCTTCGCCGAGTACCCTCTTGAACGTCTCCATGACCTGCACAAACAGCTCTTCAGCCTCTATCCATCGCCCCTGGTCGTTGTATGTCGATGCGAGGTTACTCATGCTGGCCAAGGTATCTGGATGCTCTTCGCCGAGTACCCTCTTTGTCGTCCCCATGACCTGCACAAACAGCTCTTCAGCCTCTGTCCATCGCCCCTGGTCGTTGTATGTCAATGCGAGATTATTCATGCTGACCAAGGTGGAGGGATGTTCTTCGCCGAGTACCCTCTTTCTCGTCTCCATGACCTGCACAAACAGCTCTTCAGCATCTGTCCATCGCCCCTGCTTGCTGTATGTCGATGCGAGGTTATTCATGCTGACCAAGGTATCTGGATGCTCTTCGCCGAGTACCCTCTTTCTCGTCTCCATGACCTGCACAAACAGCTCTCCAGCCTCTGTCCATCGCCCCTGCTTGCTGTATGTCGATGCGAGGTTATTCATGCTGGCCAAGGTAGAGGGATGCTCTTCGCCGAGTACTCTCTTGAACATCTCCATGACCTGCACAAACAGCTCTTCAGCCTCTGTCCATCGCCCCTGGTCGTTGTATGTTGATGCGAGGTTACTCATGCTGACCAAGGTATCTGGATGCTCTTCGCCGAGTACCCTCTTTCTCGTCCCCATGACCTGCACAAACAGCTCTTCAGCCTCTGTCCATCGCCCCTGCTTGCTGTATGTTGATGCGAGGTTATTCATGCTGACCAAGGTAGAGGGATGCTCTTCGCCGAGTACCCTCTTTCTCGTCTCCATGACCTGCACAAACAGCTCTCCCGCCTC